>Ga0181535_10000072_pt1 | contig 145958 bp, 107 predicted proteins | sample PEATcosm2014_Bin_44_FD_119774 | JGI IMG/M metagenome (GOLD analysis project Ga0181535, IMG submission 119774) | Peatland microbial communities from MTU Mesocosm Facility, Houghton, MI, USA - PEATcosm2014_Bin17_30_metaG | ecosystem: Environmental > Terrestrial > Soil > Wetlands > Peat | place... | reverse complement strand
TGAAATGGGGTTGAGCGACGCCGAGCTGGATGCCTTGCGCGCCGCGGCGTTGCTGCATGACATCGGCAAACTGGCGGTGCCCGATCACATCATCAACAAGCCCGGCCGACTGACGCCCGAAGAATTCGAAAAGATGAAGATCCACCCGATTGTTGGTGCAGAGATACTGGAACGAGTTGCATTTCCCTATCCTGTTGCCCCGATCGTGCGCGCCCATCATGAAAGGTGGAATGGCCAGGGTTACCCGGATGGACTGGTTGGCGAGGAGATTCCAATCGGAGCAAGGATTCTTGCGGCAGTGGATTGTCTCGATGCATTGGCATCCGACCGTCAGTATCGAAAAGCCCTTCCCTTGGAAGAAGCCATGATGGTTGTTGCCGCCGAATCGGGAACGTCCTTTGATCCGAGGGTGGTAACCATTCTTCAACGACGTTACCTGGAGTTGGAGAGCGTCGCAGTGCGCGGCATTGAACAGGCGAAGCACGATTCGCTGAGCTTCGGATACGTTGTGGAGCGTGGCTATGAGCCGGCGGCAGGGTTTGAGCGGGATCCCAGTCATCGCAGTAGCAGTCAGTCGGATTTCCTTTCCTCGATTGCGTCTGCTCGATATGAAGCGCACACCCTCTTCGAACTCAGCCAGGACCTGGGCAATTCACTGAGCCTGGACGAAACACTTTCGCTGGTTGCGATGCGCCTGCGCAAACTGGTTCCTTACGATTCGATCGTCGCATATGTTCGAAAGGGAGAACTGCTGCTGCCGGAGTTTGTCAGCGGCGATAATTTCCGTCTCTTTTCGTCACTTGCAATTCCAGTTGGAACAGGTCTGTGCGGGTGGGTTGCGGGGAATGCCCGGCCGATTCTGAATGGCAACCCGGCGGTAGAGGTGGGCTTTACGCACGATCCAAAGAATGTTTCGGAGCCGCACTCGGCGCTTGCCGTGCCACTTGAAGGAGTAACCGGACTGGTTGGAGTGCTGGCTCTCTACCAAGCGGAACCAGACGCGTTTACCAGCGAACATTTGCGCGTTCTTCAAGTGATCACGTCGAGAGTGGCATTGTTTATCGAGAATGCACTCAAGTACCGCGCTGCCGAGGCCTCCGCCACTGTTGACTTCCTGACCGGCATGGCAAATGCCCGTTCTCTCTCTGTACATCTGGAACAGGAACTGGCTCGCTGCAAGCGCGAACATTCCACAGTTGCAGTCTTGGTGTGCGATTTGAATGGATTCAAGCAGATTAACGACTGCTTTGGCCACCTGGCAGGGGATAAGGTTCTTAAAATCTTTGCCAACTATTTGCAGGGGGCCTGTCGCGAGTATGACTACTCGGCTCGCATGGGTGGGGATGAATTTGTCATTGTAGCTCCTAACATGACTTTGACTTCTGTGAGCGAAAGAGCCAAGATATTTGGCGTGATGGCGACTCAGGCTGGCCGGGAGGTCTGTAATACCGATCAGTTGTCGCTCAGCATGGGCGCAGCCTTCTATCCGCAGGACGGTGCAGAGGCCGAGGTGCTTTTAGCGGAAGCGGACAGGAGAATGTACGCGGCGAAGCACCAGCATTATAACGAGACCAAGTTTGCGGCGCTCGGCATTGACCCGGCACATCCATTGAGTCGTATCCAATGAGGACACGCGGGGAAGATTTCTCCGAATGTGTTGGCTGACGCGAGCAATGGCCACCTCAAGTGCGCAGTGTTCCCTTCCCTTCTCATAACTCAAACGAGGGACTCCGAACCGGTAGCATCGATCTTGTCTGCAGGTTGGATCGCTATTTGAGTGTGAAAAACTCCTTGTTTTGATAAGCATTCCGAAGAAAGAAAAAGGCCTGCTTCTTTTCACCTTGATTGGAGATCAGTCCCTTGAGGTTGTAGCCGTCCTGCATTCCTGCCAGCACCCGCCGCGGTGAGCGAAAGTCCACCAGTATCCATGGACTTATTCCACGCAGTTGCGGGATTCGGTTCAACATTCCCAATTGATGTCGAAAGACATTTGTCTGGTACTCTTCGGTCCAACGCTCGGTCTCCGGTCCGTGCAATCCGGCCTTTGCGTCGGCCCCGAATTCGCTGACGATCAATGGCTTGTCATAGGCGATGTGCCACACAGTGGAATCAGCGTCCTCGGGCCGCTGTTCATACCATCCGATGTACTCGTTGGCGCCGATCACATCGAGAGCTTCGCCGAGCGAGTCGTCGATATATTTATCGTGACCTTCGGTGCGCACCAACAAAGCTGCCGTAACCAAGCGAGAGGAATCGAGATCTCGTACATCGCCTGCAAGGGTTTTCAGGAATCGCGTTCTATCCGGGGTGTTTGGTGTTTCGTTGGCGATGGACCAGAGAATGACGGATGCCTTGTCACGATCACGGCGAATCTCCTCGCTCAATTGCTGCTGGGCCTTCTTTAGCACCGCTGGGTCTTCAAAATGCTCTGCCCAATAGACAGGGATCTCCGACCAGACCATGATGCCCAGGCGGTCGGTAGCACGAGTCATCCGCTGGTCATGAGGATAGTGGGCGAGACGCACATAGTTGCAGCCCAACTCGTGTGCCCATCCGAGCAGGGTGTCGACATCTTTGTCGTTATTGGCGCGGCCTCCACGAAAGGGCGCTTCCGCATGAATCGAGATCCCGCGTAGAAAGATGGGCTTTCCGTTGAGCAGGATGTTTTGCCCGCCGGCTTCGATCGTTCGGAAGCCAACTTCATCTTCCAGTTTGTCTTGTCCTGCTGACAGAAGAATGCGATAAAGCTTGGGCTGTTCGGGAGACCACAGCTGCAAGCTGGCTGCGGGAATACTGATCAATCCTTTTCCGTTGGAGTCCAATTGCGAGGTAACCGATAACTTGGCCTCAGGAATCGCAACGGTGATGGCTGTCCCTGGACCTGGATCCTGTACGTGGACCCATCCCTCAACAGATGTCCGCTCATGGTTGAGATGAAGGTCGTAGTCGTCAACGAAGCTGTCGGTCACATCGACGAGAGATACATCGCGGGTGAGGCCTCCGTAGTTGAACCAATCCGTCGTTGCGGTGGGAACTCCGTCGGCCTGACGCGTATCGTCGACCGCAACGACGATAAAGTTATGTCCCGCGTGCAACTGCTGCGTGGCTTCACAATCGAAGGAGGTAAATCCCCCTTCGTGATCGCAGACATGTTGACCGTTGATCCAGATCAGTGCTTTATAGTTTGCCGCGCCTATATGCAGAAAGGTTCGGTGATGAGCCTTGGGCTGATAGTCGAAATATCGCTGATACCAGACTACGCCTTCATAGTAGAAAAGCTGATCGCTTTGTGAATTCCAATCTCCAGGCACCTTCAAGGTTGGAGACTTTGCAAAGTCGTATTCAACCAGGTGATCGCTTCCCGGTTCGGCGACGCCATTCAGGTAAAAGCCATCCTTGCGCAATTCATGGTGGAACGTATAGAGGCCAGTCGCGTATGGGTCGACAATGAAGTGCCAATCACCGTTGAGGCTCACGCTCTGACGATGATCCACATCGACCAAAACGGTTGGCGCCGATTGGGAGTACAGAAACACGTGACCGATGAAGAGAATGACAGAAACGACGTAGAGCTTGGCTTTCATCGAAAGTCCTTCGTGAGAATGGGAATGACGAAAAACAAAGTGGGGACGGATGGAGGCACCCATCCCCGCAAAGAAGCCGAAAGGAATAAATGCATTGGCTTCAAAACATAAATTGCTCCGAGGGATTCGACACGAGTCTCCCTTGAGTCGAATGAGGATTGGATTTCATCCTGCGATATCGACCAAGATAGAGACAACCAGATTTTGGCCGCGAATACCTTTTGGTGTTGGATTTCGTGTGCCGCCGTGCATGTTTTGCCCGGCGTCGTTTCATTGAGATTTTCTGCGGCGTGCACTTTCGAACCGATTTCGCTCGGAAGCGCACGCCGGGGTTGTCACTCGTTTCAAGTTACATTAGAAGGTCAGGTGTGCACCTAACTGAATAATGCGCTGGGTTCCGGCGGCTCCGGTGATGGTGCCTTGAGAGCCCGAGGTGATGTTGCCATCGGACGGGGTGCCGAGACTCACCCAGTTCATGACGTTGGTGATGTCGGCGCGGAACTGGAACACCATCCCACCCCCGAGTTTGACGTCGCGGAGCAGGGCAGCATCCATGTCCTTGAGGCCCGGTCCGATTAGTGAGTTGCGTGACAGGCTGCCATCAGCGCCGCCGGGGCCGATGCCGCCTGTTACTCCAGGTCCGTTGGCGATGAACGACTGCCCTGCCGCCTGGGCTAGCGCGATCGTGTTATTAGCCGCGGCATACGTGCTGTTGAACCATTCCCCTGTTGAAGTACTCGAGCTTTGGCCGCCATGGTAGCCGTTGCATATACGGCAGCGGTGTGCGTCGAGCTTGGGGTTAACGCCCGTAAAGTTGGGACGGCTAGCACCCGATGAGTCAAAGTTCTTGTTGGAGCCCGTGGATACCGTAAATGGCTGGCCGCTCATAAAGTATGCGATGGATGAGATCGTCCAACCGTTAAGAGCTCCCTTGACGATCTTGTTCGATCCGCGGAAGTAGTCGATGGTCCACATGCCATTGATGGCCGCATTCTGGTTTCGGTTGGAATTCATTGGGCCAAATTCTTCCTTAAGGCCGCCGCCGGCGGCGCCCATGGAGTTATTGGAGGAGGTGAAGGCTTTGCCGAAATAGCCGAAATCCTGCGCGGTCTGCCCTCCATTCTCCACGAACTCTGCGCTTTCCAGCGCGCGGCTCCAGACATAGAAGCCACTGAGCGTGAAGCCATGTGCCATCTGCTTGCTCGCCGAAACTTGAAGCGAGTTGTAGTTGGAGGTCTGATCCGAGATCAGGTAAGTAATACCGCCCACGGTGCCAGGCGCAAGGTTGATGCCGGCATCGAATTGACGGCGTTGCTCGGTGCTAGCGGCTGAGGTTGCGAGAGCGCCGACCAGCGGGCCTCCGGAAGAGTTTACGGTTGAGTACGGAGCGTAGTTTGCGTCGACGAAGGTTGACAGGTGGCGGCCCATGGTGCCCACGTAAGCTGCCGTCGTGCTGATCTTGAAAGGCAACTGCCGCTGCACGCTCAGGTTGAACTGGTAGACCGACGAGTCTTTAAAACTCGGGGGGATGGCTTCAATGGTTGTGCTGTTGTAGAATTTCGGGCTCGACGGCTTATAGGTGTACGGGAAGATGCCGCCACCTGGAGCAGTGCTGGGGAATCCGACATTGTAGATGTTGGTGAGCGATGTTCCGGATCCAGAGTTGTTGCGAACGGCGAATGGCATAGCGTTGCCGGGCTGGTTCCACTCGTTGCCGCTGGGACTGCCATAGAAAATCCCCGCAGCTCCGCGAATCGAACTCTTGCCATCCCCAAACGGATCCCACGCAAAACCGGCACGGGGCGATATGTGGTTGAAGGGGGTGCTGGTGATGCCACGACCGATGCCCTTGTCCCCAGGGAAGACTTCGCCGAGAAATGCGCCCGGAGTGACGGTGGATTGCTGGCCAGGAACGAACGACGCCAACCTGTTATGAGCGTCGACGGCAGGCGTATCGATGTCCCACCGAATACCGAGATTGAGCGTGAAACGCGGCGTGAGGCGGTAGTTATCCTGCGCAAACGCAGCGTAATGCCAAGTGCTGATATCCGTGACGTAGGGCGCGTCCTGCTCAAACGAGCTGAATTGGCCGGTCATGAAGTCAGCAAGCGCAACACCCGTACTGGTGGGCGCGGAGGTCGAGAAAGTTAGCTCGCCGTAATTATTCAGATTGGCAAGGAACATGGTCTTGTCCAGAGCAAACTCACCACCAAGGAAGATGTTGTGCTTGCCCTTGTTCAGGGTGACCATGTCGCGTAACTCATAGTTGTCGGAACCCGTGACCGGTCCGGCGTTCGGGTTACCCGTGTTAAAGCCGGCGCCGGTAAGCTGGGGCAGTCCGGGCGGTCCCTGAATAAGGAAGTTCGAGCCGAAACTGGCGAGGGTTTGGTTTGCCGGACCGGTCACAGGGACCATCGTGCGTCCGCCCATGGCCCGCGTAAAGGTAAGCCAGGTTTGGTTTACCAGGTTTGGGTTGAAGGTGTGGGTTTCGCTGATGTTGGCGTTTGTTTGGGCTGAAGCGGACTCAACTCCGGTCCAGTTGACGTTGCCGCCTCCGCTGGGAGTCGAGGTGGTCTTGATGTAGAAATAGGTCACTCCCAAATGGTCATTTTCGCCGACCGACTCGTCAAGCTTTCCCAGGTATTCGTTGTCGTTCGTGGGAGTGGTGTAAATGGTGGAGTAGGTTTGGCCGCCAGTCTTTGTAACCGGAGTACCGTTGGGCAACGGAATCGAAACACCGACTTTGTTGTTTACATTGGTGAAGTTCAGAGCGACCTGATCCAGGAGGGCTTGCGGGATGCAATATCCGGCAGTAGCAGCGGAGATCATGCCAGCCTGGCAACCGGGGCCAGAGTTGGCTCCATTGACCAGGTTCGCGGCCACATGCTTGGTGCCTGGCGTGTAGATGAGAGTGGTGAGAGTCGTGTCCGCGGTAAAGTCGCCCAAGCGCTCGGCAGCCGTGGGCAGCGTGGCGCCCGTGACTGTTGTGCCCTGTACCTGGCGAAGGCCGCCATAGCTGAAGAAGAAGAAAGCCTTGTCGTGCTTGATGGGCCCGCCGAGGGTCCCGCCGAAGCTGTTGCGGTGGTAAGGCGCCTTGAAGGTGGGTGCGGGGATTTGCCACTGATAGGCATTGAAGTCAGTGTTGCGGTTGAACTCAGACACCGAGCCATGAAATTTGTTCGTTCCAGACTTTGTGATCACCGAGACCACAGCGCCGGAGAATTGGCCGTATTCCGCCGCGAATGCGCTGGTATCGACGCGGGTCTCTTCGACAGCGTCTGGGTTGGGAGCCGGGTTACCGTAGTTGCGCATACCGGTAATGTTGTTGCCGCCATCCAGATAGAATGCGACGGTTCCGTTGCCGGAGTCGAGCGAGCCGTTTACCTGGACATCTTCGGAGGGCAGTCCAACGGTGAAGTTGGGGGTGCCCGAGGGGTTCTGGGTGACACTGCTGCTATTGGCCATCACGCCAGGCGTAAGGGAAAGTTCGGTGTATGCATTGCGATTGACGAGCGGCAGACCGGCGACATCGGCCTGCTCAAGGGTCCGTCCCAATCCCGCGTCGGTCGTATTTACCTGCGGGGGAGCTTCGTCGACTGTGACGGTGACATTCTGCGATCCCACCACCAGCTTGATGTCCAGCGAGAGTGTCTGGTTCACGTCGAGGGCAAGGTTTTCTTGCACGAAGCGCTCAAAGGTGGCAGCGTCTGCCTGGACGGTGTACTTGCCGACAGGAAGGTAATCGATACGGAATTCGCCATATCCGTTTACCGGCGAGAAACGGCTATACCCCGTATCTATGTTGGTTGCCTTGACCTTGGCTGTGGTGACCACCGAGCCTTGTTGATCCTTCACGGTGCCAACAATCGATCCGGTGGTTTGCTGCGCCGTAGCCGGCAGAAATGCCAGCCCGAGCAGCATGGCGATACCTGCCAAGTGAAGGAACAGTTTCGGTCTTTGACACACGAATTCCGTTAACGACCGCCCCCGAGAAATTGAGTTCATTTGTTGCTCCTTTATTCGTTCTTGATTTGCTGTCCTGCCCAAAGTGCGCCCGCATGGTGTGCTTTCCAGCGTCCGAGAGCCTCTCACTGAAAAAGGTGAAACGAGTTCCTGTGCGCTTTCAGCTCCTGCTTACCGGCCAAAATGAACGCCAGGAAGGGCCGTGGTGCGATCCTGCCGGCATTCATCTGAAAATCACTCCTTTCGCTCCCCGAACGTTGAGATTGCCGGTACCAATCCCCAACACTTCCCGGAGATTCCAACCAGGAGAGGATGCGGAGCAAGATTGATGGGTGTGAGCCTAGAGAATCGTCTTGTAAGGTGTCTTGTGATTTCGCGGTGAAATCTGAGTGAGCGAGATTGTGAACAAAGCCATCCGCACGCGGAGAATCGAAATATGAGCACTAAATCGTTTCAGAAACCCCGTCTGCTGGCCACGTTAATGTTGTTAACGAAGTCCGTTAAGTGCATGTTGGGAAAGGAATAAGGAAAGTGAATGGGAGAGCCGGAAGGAGGGATGCCCGGAGAGTCAGTGCAGAGACAATCATGTACAATCGCCTTGCACCAGCGCGGAGTCGGCTGATAGATGGCAACGGATCTCAACTCGCGTGCGATAGAGCAGGCAGAACTCGAATGGTTGTTGAATTCAGGAGTGCTGGGTCGCTCGCACAACCTCGCCCAAATGTTGAAGTTCATCTGCGAGAAGCATTTCGAGGGGCAGGCCAGCCAGATCACCGAGCATGCGCTCGCCGTTGAAGCTCTCGGGCGCAGGGACGATTTCAATCCCCAGGTGGACACCATCGTCCGTGTAACTGCCCATCAATTGCGCAAACGCCTGCAAGAAATCTATGCCGGCCCCGGAGTCTCTCGCAAAGTTGAAATCCATATCCCCGGCGGGCAGTACGCGCCTTCCTTCGTCTATAAGGAGGAAGAACCGGCTCAGCCCTCCTTCGGTGCTGGAAGCGTGATTCAGCCTTCTTCCGCGGCGGGAGCCGTTTTCAAGCCGGGTGCCGCAGGCCGGAAATGGCTGGTAGCAGGACTCGCAGTGGCTGGCGGTCTCCTCCTCGTAGGAGTCCTGCTTGAGGGGATGCACAGGAAAGCGGCTCCAGCCCTGGTCGCTGCTCCAGTCCTCAAAACGAGCAGTGTCGCAATGGGACACCCCGTACGAGCATTATTGGGTAAAGGCCGCGTGCCCTATATCGATCGCGCGGGAAATTCTTGGATGCCGGGAAATTACTGTACGGGCGGCGTCAGTCTTTCCGAACCAAGCCAACGGATTGCGGGAACGGAAGACCCGGCCATCTTTCTTGGCGGAGTTCGAGGCCACTCTCACTGCGTCTTTCCCGTCGATCCCGGAATGTATGAGGTGCATTTGCTCTTTGCCGAAGCGTCCGACCTGCCCGAGGCGACGAACCGGTCTGTATTTTCTCTGAATGGGGGCGAGAACATCTCCCTGGACATTGTGGACGATGCCGGAGGCGACTACATCGCCGATACCAAGGTCTTGCGCGGCGTTCGCCCTGAACCCGACGGCACCATTCACATCGATTTCGTAAGCGAAATCTCGGCGATGAAAGCTGTGGAGATCCTTCCGGCTCCTTCCGAAGCCTTGCTGCCTATCCGTATTGTCGCGGGTTCGAAGCCCTACAAAGATCCCGACGGGAATGTTTGGCTCCCCGACCGTTATGTGATCGGTGGCCGCCCCGGAGAGAGCGCGAAGGCGGTCAAAAACGAGCAGGCAGGTCTGTACGGTTCCCATCGGGTTGGGAAATTCCGCTATTTTCTCCCGGTCAACCCTCTTGAAAAGTACCGCGTTCGGCTTTATTTTCAGGAACCATGGTTTGGCAAAGAGAACGTCGGCATCGGCGGTCCCGGCAGCCGGGTCTTCGACGTCTGGTGCAACGGCGCGGTTCTGCTCAAGGACTTCGACATCCTCAAAGAAGCTAGCTCAAGCCCCGTCGTCAAGACTTTTGACAATGTTCAGGCCACTGCGCAAGGGAAGATAGAAATCATCTTCTCTCCCGTCGTCAACTATCCACTGGTGAATGCCATTGAAGTCCTGCCCGAGCCCAGCAAGTAAGCAACAGGTCAAGTTTGGAGCCGAGCCGGATCATCGATGCGCCGACTCCGGCACCGTTGGGACCGCTGCGATCCACGGGCGGCATCGCAGGGCTCATGATTGAGCGAGCAGCGACTCCTTTCGGCGGGCCAGAACGAACGCTGCGACCAGGGCAGCGGTGAGCCCCGCCGTCGCGCCCAATCCGATGGACCAGCGCGGACCGAAGTGGTTGGCAACCCAACCAACGATCGGGGCGCCGATCGTCATTCCCCCAAGACCAATGCCAACCCGCAAGGCCATTACTCTGCCCCGCATGGTTGGTTCTGTCGAGAGCTGCATGATGCTGTTGGTGCCGTTGACAAAGATCAGTACAGCCGCGCCGCTGACCGCGAGGGCAGCCGCAAAGCTCCAGTATCCAGGCGCAAGTGCGGCCAGGACACAGCCAAACCCGAAGACACCGGCTCCGGTCTGGAGCGAGGCGAGACTTGGGTTCTTCCGGCCGGCTGCAAACAAGGCCCCTGAAAGCGTTCCAACTGCCATGATGGAGGAGAGCAGCCCGAAACCGCGCGCATCGGTGTGGAAGACGTTCACGGCCATCGTCGAGATGAAGATGGGAAAGTTGAAACCAAAGGTGCCGATCAGAAAGAGCATGATCAGGATCACTCTCAGGTCCGGTCTTTTCCACGCATAGCGGAGTCCTTCCAGGAATCCGGATGCAGTGCGATGCGCCCTCGCACTGGTGCGCAAATCCGAGAGACGGAAGAAGGACATCGAGGAGAGAACCGCTGCGAAGGAGAGCCCGTTCAGAAGGAAAGTCCATCCGATGCCAACTTTTGAGATCACCACGCCGGCGATTGCGGGACCAATCATCTGGGCCACATTGAACGAGCCCGAGTTCAATGCCACGGCATTCGGCAGATCCGCATCGCCCACCATCTCTGCCACGAACGTCTGTCTCACCGGAGCGTCCAGCGCGGCGGCCGAGCCCGACAGGAAGGCGAAGACATACACGTGCCAAAGCTGGATGACTCCTGCGATGGTCAGGAATCCGAGCGCGAGCGCCAGCACGCCCATCGTAGCCTGGGTCGCCATCAACAGCTTGCGCTGATTGAGGCGGTCCGCGGCCAGCCCTGTCCAGGGCAGAAGCAGAAGTTGCGGAGCGAACTGCAGGCCCATCACGATACCCAGCGCAGCCGCATTGCGATGGGTTAGTTGCGTCAGCACGAGCCAGTCCTGCGCAATGCGCTGCATCCACGTCCCGATGTTGGAAACCAGGGCTCCGGCCGTCCACAAGCGGAAGTTGAAACTCTTAAGGGAACGAAACGTCCCAGTCGCTGGGTTCTTCATATGCGCGATGGCGTGTTGCCTCCATGGAACTGGCCGAAGTGGCGCGCCGAAAAGAAGCTGATGAGCAGCGCGCCCACGCCGAACGCAAGGATGTGGCTCGTCGCCCGCGGATCGAAAGCGCCGACGCGCGCGACGAGTAGATAGCCAACCACCGCGTTGAAGAATCCCCAAACAACGTTGACCGTCGAAGAGGAGAGCCCTTTGCCCGGCGGTTTGGCGAAGGGACTCTGGAAGGGATGTCCCATGACGCCGGCGACAAAATGAGGAACGGCGTTTGCCGCAAAAGCACCACCGAAGAAGTACGACACAAGCCAAAGCCAATTCATGATGCGGAGCTCCTTTTTTCGATTACGAAATGAAGATGAGTAAGAAGGCAAAACGCAGTGGGTTCACTCCTCCGCCAGCCGCGTAAGCAGTTTGAGTGCCGCCTGAAGCTTCTCCTGCTCGTGAAGCGAAAGCTTCTGGGAGATGGTCGTGGCGAGCCAGTCCTGTCTCGCAGCCCTGCCCTCCTGAAGCCACTTCAGGCACTTGGGCGTAAGAGACATCAGAGTTTGCCGCCCGTCACTCGGATCAGGCGCGCCACTCACCAGTCCGGACTCCTGCAGCGGCGTAACGATTGCGCTCATGGACTGCGGGCGCATCCCTTCCGCTCGCGCCAGACTCGAAACCGTGGCCGCACCATCCTTCTCCAATCGAAGAATGACAGAGATTTGTGACGACGTCAGATCGTTGCCGCCCCCATGCTCGCGATAACGCAGCTTGAGCTTGCGTAATAGCGTACGCATCTCGGCAGCAAGCGTTCGAGCAAGCTGCGTAGAAGACCTTCGACTGTTCACAGAATCAGTATCTCATATGTACAGGTAACCTGTAAAGTTTAGCTGCATAAATGTCCAGCCGGCGTATCGTGAAGCTCGCGCGCTTGGCCGGTTTGAGACGCTCGTCCTTCAAAAGGCCGCTTGCACAGGAAGGGAGCGCGGCTTGTAGCCAGATTTGCAGGCTGTACTCCGAAAGCTGGCTCGCGAGTGGCACTTGCTGCGTTACCATTGCATCCAATACCTGGAAGAGACCCATGACCCCGATCGCCGAACCAAAATCCCCCAAGCCGGTCAAGGCGAGCTCGAAAACACAGACGCGCCTCACCAAAGCCCGCCGCACCGCCATCCTCAAGGCTCTCGCCGACCCACGCCGCTTCGAGCTTCTGGAGCGAATCGCGAAGGCCGGCTGTCCCCTGGGCTGCGCAGAAGCCCGCGCCGCCCTGCCCATCTCCGCCGCGACTCTTTCCCACCACATCAAGGAACTGGAAGCCGCCGGCCTGATCCAGGTCCGCCGCGAAGGCAAGTTTCACTTCCTCACCGTGCGCACGGGTGTCCTCAAGGGCCTTATTCAGATCCTCGCGGCACTCGACACGGACCCTTGCCCCCGTCGCTGAAGCCCTTCCGTTGAAAACACCCGCTGGGAGCCACCCGCCGGAAGATTCACAATCGTCCTGAATCCTTTTCCTCTCTCGCCAATCAATTCGATAGTTGTCGAAACGTCGAATCGTAGACGGACCGGAAAGGGAGACGAACATGAGCAGTATTCAGAACAACAATCTTCAGGGAAAAGTCGCGCTGGTCACCGGCGCATCGAAGGGCATCGGCGCAGCCATCGCCCGGGAACTCGCCAGCCGCGGGGCATCGGTCGCTGTCAATTACTCGGGCAGCAAAGCGGGCGCGGACAAGGTCGTAGCCGCCATTCAGGCCGCGGGCGGCAAGGCCATCGCCGTGCAGGCCAACATCGCGGATCCCGCCAGCATTGCACCGCTGATCGACACCGTCGTTACCGAGTTGGGCCCCATCGACATTCTGGTCAACAACGCAGGCGTCTATGAGTTCGGCCCGCTCGACCAGATCACGCCGGAGCACTTCCACAAACAATTCAACATCAACGTTCTCGGTCTGCTGCTGGTAACCCAGGCGGCGGTTGCCCGATTCAACCCCGCTGGCGGCAGCATTATTAATATCGGCTCGGTCGTTGCATCCGGATTCGCCAACGCCGCCGTTTACAGCGCAACCAAAGGCGCCGTCAACACCATCACCGGTTCGCTGGCCAAGGAACTCGGCGCAAAAAAGATCCGCGTGAACGCCCTGAACCCGGGAATGATTGAAACCGAAGGCACGCACAGCGCGGGCTTTATCGGCAGCGAGTTCCAAACGCAAGCAGAAGCCGCAACGCCCCTGGGCCGCATCGGCCAGCCCGCCGACATTGCGACTGCCGCGGCCTTTCTGGCTTCAGCCGACTCCGGCTGGCTCACCGGCCAGACCGTTTACGCCTCGGGCGGTTACACCGGCTGAACTCCTTCGAATCTATTTTAAGAACAGACTCAAACCCCGCAGTTTGGGAACGCTGGACCGCTTTTGGACTTGGCCGGCCCGATCCTGTGGGGCGCACTCTATCTCACCGGGCGCGAGCCTGTGATGAGGATGTCTACCAGCCTTCGGGCGCTTTGCTGCCAGCCAGGGCCGGACGCTACATGTGCGACACCGATCAGCGCGCGTAGCAGGTCGAAGGGTTCAAGATCTTCGCGGATCTCACCGCTCTCGATGGCGCGTTTCACGAGCGCATCGATTGCTGCATGGACCAGCCCGTGCGAACCCTCAAACAGTTTTGCGGGGCCACCGACCACACTGTTCAGCGCCGGGGCTATGATCTGCTTTGCGGCGATATGGTCGACGAAAAGCAGCATCCACGACCTCAATGCATCCATCGGGGGCATTGTTTCAGAGAACTTGTGCTGCGCCGCGGCCAGCTTTTCCACTTCGCTGCGATAAACCGCTTCGATCAGAGCGTCTCGCGTAGGAAAGTGACGATACAGGGTTCCGGCTCCCACGCCGGCCTGTTTGGCGATATCGTCAAGGCTGGCGTCCGCGCCTAGGCGGGTAAATGCATCCTTGGCCACCTCCAAAATGCGCAAGCGGTTCCGCAACGCGTCGGTTCGCGGCTTTGGGCGCGGCTTGGGGGGGGCGACTTGTGAAGATTCCTTCAACATACGCAAATCATTTGCAACCGGAGACAGTCTCCGCTTATCATATATACTGAAGCGGAGATATTCTCCGTTTTATCCGAATCGGCAGGGCAAGTCAATGCCGGGCGTCAAAAACGATGCCAACCATCCATCAGGGAGGAATCAAATGCTCCAGGGAGTCAATCCGGCCGGCAGCTTTACCCTGCCCGGCAGTTCACTCAGCGTGAACCGCATGGGCTACGGCGCCATGCAGCTTGCAGGCAGAGACGGCAACAAAATGGTGTGGGGACCACCGCGCGATGTTCCTGGCGCCATCGCGGTTCTGAAGGAGGCCATCGCCTCTGGCGTAAACCACATCGATACCAGCGACTTCTACGGCCCACACGTAACCAATCAGCTCATCAAGCAGGCTCTGCATCCCTACCCCGACGATCTGGTCCTCGTGACCAAGGTGGGCGCGCTCCGCGGAAGCGATGGCTCATGGCCGCAAGCTCGCTCGCGTCAGGAGATTATCGACGCAGTTCACAGCAACCTGCGGAATCTCGGCCTCGACGCGCTCGATGTGGTCAATCTTCGCCTCGGCGGCCTGACCGGGCCGATCGACGAACCTTTCGAAGAGCCGCTGACGGCGCTCGCCGAACTGAAGCAGCAGGGCCTGATCCGGCATATCGGCCTCAGCACGGTGTCTGCGAAACAACTGGCTGACGCACAAGTTATCACCGAGATCGTGTGCATTCAGAATTTCTACAACGTGGCCCAGCGCGCCGACGATGCATTTATCGATCTTCTCGCCGCGCAGGGCATTGCCTATGTGCCTTATTTTCCACTGGGAGGATTCTCGCCACTGCAGTCGTCCAAGCTCGACGAGGTAGCCGCGGCGCTCGATGCCACGCCGATGCAGGTTGCGCTTGCGTGGCTGCTGCAGCGCTCGGCCAACATTCTGGTGATCCCCGGAACATCGTCCGTCGGTCATCTGCGCGAAAACCTCAAGGCGGCGACGCTGCAGATTCCCGTTGAGATGCTTGCCGAACTCAACGCGATATCTATCCAAGACGCCGCGGCTCCCATCGCGCGGCATGAGTCGTGAGCCTTTTTGTGACCAATCGATAACCCAACAACAGGAGCAATCTCATGCGCGTTTTTGTCACAGGAGCAACAGGTTTTATTGGTTCGGCTGTCGTTCGAGAGCTAATTGGCGCTGGCCATCAGGTACTCGGCATGACTCGCAGCGATGCGGGTGCTCAAACTCTGATCGCTGCCGGAGCCGGGGTACACCGTGGGACTCTTGAAGACCTCGAGAGCCTGCGGAGCGGGGCAGCGGAAGCGGATGCCGTCATCCATACCGCCTTCAATCACGACTTCTCGAGATTCGCGGCGAATTGTGAGGATGACAGGCGGGCCATCGAGGCGCTAGGAGACGCACTCGCTGGTTCCAACCGCCCGCTGATTGTCACCTCCGGGATAGGGGCGCTTGCCCCTGGCCGTCTCGCCACTGAAGATATGGATGTCACCTTCCATCCGGCAATGCCTCGCGTTTCTGAACAGACAGGCTTGGCGCAGGTTTCGCGTGGTGTGAGCGTGTCTGTGATGCGTCTTCCCCAGGTCCACGATACCGTCAAGCAGGGCCTTGTCAGCTGGCTGGTCCAACTGGCTCGCGAAAAGGGAGTCTCGGCGTACGCCGGCGAAGGACTCAATCGCTGGGCGGCGGCGCACGTGCTCGATGTTGCCCATCTCTACCGGCTTGCATTGGAGAAGCACGACGGAGACTCCAGATACCACGCGGTCACCGAAGAGGGAGTATCGATGCGCGAGATTGCCGAAGTCATTGGCCGAGGCTTGAAAGTTCCCGTGGTCAGCCTAACCGGTGAGGAAGCCGCAGCTCATTTTGGCTGGATATCGAGGTTCGCCGGCGTCGATATGCCAGCCTCAAGCGCGCAAACACGAGAGAAGCTGGGATGGAACCCGAGTGGGCCCGGTCTGATCGCCGATCTCGAAAACATGCGATATTTCCAAGACTGAATAATGCACGGCTGAACGATGAAGCAGAAGAGAAGGTTGTCACCACCGCGCCGGCCGGCGGGATCGGACCGTGAATGGGTGACAACCTTTTCGCCGCCTATGACAAGAGCAGCGCCTGCTTTGATTGGCTCCGGCGGATTGCGACGGCCGGCATATTTTGCTGCAGCGATTGAATTAGAGAATCCGAGTCCCAGAATCATCTTCCCATTTTCCCCTTGACATCCGACAGGAGATTCGGTCATTGTCTTGTAGAACGTCGAGGGGAACGCTATGCCGCAGCCTACGGATCTCTTGCAAGGAACACTCGACTTGCTGATATTGCGGACGCTGGTGCTTGAGCCGATGCACGGTTGGGGAATTGCCCTGCGCATTCAGCAAGTATCGCAGGAGGTATTTCAGATTGGCCAGGGATCGCTTTACCCAGCGCTGCATCGGCTGGAGTACAAAGGCTGGATTCGGGCTGACTGGAAGGCGTCGGAGAACAACCGCAAGGCGAAGTATTACTCTCTGACGCGCACCGGAAAGAAACAACTGGAAGTAGAGATAGAAAGCTGGGACCGCCTGGCAAGCGCCGTCGCGTTGGTGCTTGAACAGGGCTAGGAGGCCGCATGCTCAAGGAGTTTCTGACACGGCTGCGTTTCTTTATCGCCGGAAGGAGCCACGATGAGGTGGACGATGAAGTGAGATTCCATCTTGAACAGCAGATCGAGGCCAACCTCCGTTCTGGCATGTCGATGGAAGAAGCACAGCGACAGGCTGCCATTGCATTTGGCGGAGTGGAGCGCACCCGCGCGCAATGCCGGGAGATACGGCCCGGCTACTGGCTGGAATCCCTGTTGCAGGACATTCGATATGCCATTCGCAGCTTTTGGCGCAATCCCACATTTTCTCTCACAGTGGTACTGACATTGGCCCTGGGGATCGGGTCGACGACCGCGGTGTTCAGCGTTGTAGACCGGATACTTTTCCGCAGCCTTCCTTATGGCGATTCGGACCGCCTGGTCTCGGTCGGGCTCATTGCGCCGATCGAGCCAGAGGAGTTCATGCTGGGCGGTTCGTACTACGAGTGGCAAGACAATCAAAAGCCCTTCGAATCCATGACCTCGGAGATCGGCGCGGAACCGTGCGACTTGACGGAGCACAATCCCGCACGGCTCGACTGCGCCCGGGTGGAAGGAAACTTCTTGCCTACGCTGGGCGTCTCGCCGGTGATCGGGCGGAATTTCACAGCAAATGAAGACGGGCCCAACGGCCCGCGAACTGCGCTGATTTCGTATGGACTTTGGCTTAGCCGTTACCGTCTGGATCCGTCTGTGGTTGGCGCACAGATACGCGTCGACGGCGAGGCGACAGAGGTCATAGGAGTATTGCCGAAGGATTTCGAGATGCCGCGTTTGCAGTCGGCGGACATTCTGCTGGCGCAGAGGCTGGATGTGGCCGCGCAACGTCACGCCGATCCTGGCCATCCCATGTGGGCATTCGCCCGTCTCAAGCCGGGAGTAAGTGCCGCAGAAGCAAAGGCTGCATTGGGGCCGCTATTTGAGTATTCCCTGCGACTGGCTCCGGCGCCGTTTCGCAAGGAAGTCCATCTGCAAGTGCGATCGCTGCGCGATCGGCAGGTGCACGATGTGCGTTTGGCCGCGTGGATGCTCTTCGGCCTTGTGCTCGCGGTTCTGCTGATTGTATGTGCGAACATCACCAGCCTGATGTTGGCGCGCGGCGCAAGCCGAGAAAAGGAAATTGCTGTTCGGTTGGCACTGGGAGTGGGCAGGATGCGGCTTGTGCGGCAGGCGCTGACGGAGTCGCTTGTCTTGTCTTTGGCTGGCGGCATCGCAGGGTGTTTGCTGGCCAGGATACTGCTGCGAATCTTCGTCGCGATGGCTCCTGACGGATTACCTTTTCTAAGTAAAGCGCGCATCGATTTGCGCATCCTGATGTTTGCTCTGGCGATTTCAATTCTTTACGCGGTTTTGTTTGGATTGCTGTCAGGAATACGCAAGGTGGGGCTCGAAGCACTGACGGGGCGTACGCGGACAGCCTTGCGCCATACCGTGTTGAGACGGTGGCTGGTGATTGCGCAGATTGCGGTGTGCATGGTTCTTTTGGCCGGTGGGGCGCTTTTGGCGCGCAGTTTCTGGAACCTCGACAAACAGAGTCTGGGAATGAACGCGGAAAACATTGTCACAGCCTCGATAGCGCTGGGGCAAAGCTCTTATCCGACGCCGGAAAGTCAGATGGCTTTCTTTCAACGCCTGGAGCGGAATCTGCGTTACGGACCGGGCATTGCGGCATTCGCTATCAGCGACTCTCTGCCGCCGGGAGGATATCACCGCGACCAGGTCTATGCCTCGTTGCGGGTGGAGGGAAGACCCGCCTTGTCGTCAGGGACGGGCGGCACAGTCGTATCGAGACGGGTGACGCCAGAGTATTTTCAGGCATTGCAGATCCCGATCGTGCAGGGGCAGGGGTTTACCGACGAGGAAGTTAGATCGAACGACCGTGTCGTGGTTCTGAGCAGGTCGCTTGCCGGGCGTCTTTTTCCGGGACAGAACCCGCTGGGGCAGCATCTGCACCTGCACAATGGCGCGGCCGCGGATGCCGATCCTACTTACACCGTGGCGGGTGTTGCCGCCGATGTGAAAAATGGCGGACTGGCCGAAGGCGACGAGCCCGAATACTATCAATTGCGGCGCGAGCAAGCGCAGGATTGGGATCGAAGTGCGGTCCTGATTCTCAAGACAACGCTGCCTCCGGGCGCAACCGAGCCATGGATCCGCTCGCAAGTCGCATCGCTCGATCCGACGGTTCCTGTGGACGTCAAGACCCTTTCGGAAAAAGTAGGCAAACTTGCAGACCGGCCTCGGTTTGAAATGCTTCTTGTCGGTTTTTTTGCATTGACCGGATTGCTGCTTGCGGTGATTGGACTGTATGGTGTGATCTCTTATTTCGTAGTGCAACGCACGCAGGAGATTGGAATGCGGATGGCGGTGGGAGCGTCGCGCGCCGATATCCTGAGGCTTGTCATGGTCAATGCGCTGCGGTTGATTGTGCCGGGAGTGCTTCTCGGAATGGCGCTGGCCCTGGCGCTTTCCCGTTTGCTGTCCAGTCTTCTATTCAACATCAGCGCGCAGGATCCGATTACCTTCGCGGGAGTGACGGGGTTGCTGATTCTGATTGCCCTGCTTGCTACGCTGATTCCAGGAAGCTCCGCGGCCAGAGTGAATCCAATGATTGCACTGAGACACGATTGAAGAAGTTGTAGTGATTGCAGTCCACAGGGCTTGGAAAATCGCCGACCGATCTCGGTCACGGCCAACAACACGGGGTGTGTTTCTGTGGATCGCTAACCAAGGTTTTCCAAGGCTGAAATCCATGCCTTCGGAGTTGTTCCAAATGTCCGGCGGAACATTTCAACAAAGGCGCTCGACTGGCAATAACCAACCTTGTAAGCAACTTCCTTGATCGAAAGCCCCGCAACCAACAGCTCCACGGCTTTGGTCAACTTGACCTGCCGGCGCCACGATTCAAAGTTGATGCCCATCTCGTCACGAAACACTCTCTCGATCGTCCTGACACTGACACCCGTCTCCGCGCACAGAGCCGCCATCGTCTTCGATGCAGCGGGATTCCGCAAGATTGCCTGGGCCACAGCAAGTGCTCTTGCCTCGCGGGGCAGAGTTACAAACGTGGGCATCGGGGAAGCTTTCCGAAGATGGGCAATCAGCAGGTCGCGCAGAGCGCACTCGTAATGGTTGCGCGCACGAAGCTGGCGGACGCGCACGGTTTCGACGATCAGTTCCCGTAGCAGCGGGGTTACGTGAAGTACGGCGCAGTGCCGCTCCGATCTTGCCGTCAGTCCTGCTCGCAGATAGAGCGTACGCATCGAAACAAGTCCAGGCATGTGAATCCTGTGGCGGGTTCTGGCTGGAATCCACAACGCAAAATGCGGTGGAATCAACCATGCGCTCTGACCGGCAAATACTTCCATGATTCCGCTGACCGCATAGATGAGCTGATCCGACCCATGTGCGTGGTCCGACACCTCAAACTTGGACGGATACTCATAAGCTAGCGTGGCAACGGCGACGCCGCGCTTCGGGTCGAATTCTGTCAAAACATCGCGATGTCGCAATAGAGATATATTATGGCGTAACAGCACTCTTGCGACAACCCATCAACGAGTTCATGATAGGTGCATGTCACGACCATTCGGACTCGGCAAATTCAATATCGTCGGATTCGTCTCCATTGTGGACGTATCCCGTGCATTGGCTTTCTATCGCGACACGCTGGGACTGCGTCTGTTGATGGAAGAACCGCCGTTCGCGTTGGTCTTCGACGCCAACGGCATCATGATTCGACTCGGCATGGCCAAAGAGATTGCGCCGGCGCATGGCACGGTTTTGGGCTGGCAAGTACCGGAAATCGGCGCAGTGGTAAAGGACCTGGGGCAGGCCGGAGTCCAATTCGAGCGCTTTGACGGAATGGACCAGGATGAATTGGGCATCTGGACTTCACCTACCGGCGCGAAGGTCGCCTGGTTCAAAGATCCGGACGGGAATATCTTGAGCATCTCGGAACACCCTGAGCTGAAGGGCTGAGACTCACAAGGCCTCTGACTGGATTCCCGATCTACGAGTCCAAGTCGGAGTGTCCGCCCGTCGTCGGTCCTACATCTGTAAACAACACTGAGTTGGCAGATGCCCACGCGGGACTACCAATTCGCCGTGTCGCGGGACGGACCCCGTCGCCGGCAGGCGCGTGATTTGGTGATTGCCAATGTCGAGATCATGACCGGTTGGCCCTATGGAACCGAGCTTGTCAGCTTGCGGCCAGGGCAGGCGAAGCAATCTGGAATCCGAGCGTCAGGCGATTGCCGTTTGGTAACCGCTCCCAGGCAAGAGTGTCGGCAAAGCGCCGCATGAGAATGATTCCCTGCCCTCCCGGGGTGACGTCTTCGATGGAAGCGGGTGCGGCCGCGGGATTCGGCGTCAATGACTCGGAAGGAGCGAATGGGGGCGCACTGTCTTCAACGATGAACATCAGCCAGCTCTCGCCGTTGGGGGCGCAATCGACCGTGATGGGGTGGTTGGGCATGCAGGAGTGGCCGTGACGGATGATATTCGAGAGCGCTTCTTCGAGGCAGAGGCTGACGGCGAACTTTGTTTGGTCGGAGATTGCATATTGCAGAGCCAGAGCATCGACCCAAGGCCAGACCAAAGTCAGATCCGCAAGCTGGCTATCGAGAGTCAGTCGGGCCCCCGTCTCATGAACGTGCGTTTCGGACATCATCGGAAGCAGGCGCCCACGCCTATTTCAACGCGTCCAGCGCGGCGTCGAGTTCGTGATGGATAGGGAGAAGGGTGTTGATGTTGCTCGTCTTCAATACTTCCTCCACCAACGGGATGGGTGCGAAAAGCACCACTTTGCCGCCACGGCGGCGAACATTCTGGGACGGGACGACGATGGAGCGGAGTCCCATGGAACCCAGGAATGTAACCTTCTGCAAGTCGAGCAACAGGGATTGGCTGCTGCCTGCCACCACATTCATCTTGAGATCAACTTGTGCGGCGCCTTCAATATCCATACGCCCGTCTAGAATGACCCGGGTAATTCCGCCATCTAATTCTTCGATCGTGAGTTGCATATCTTCTTCCTTTTTTCGTGCCCAGGTGTCCGGGAGGGGAGATGAGATTCCAGATCAGATATATTCCGCCTCAGTGCCGGCGAGAATGCGGGGATGGTTGATATGCTACCGGGCGATTGTGACATTCCTGTTAAAACCGGTCAAGCAACGACTCGCAAAGCCTTGCGGCGGAGGATGGCTCTTGCAAATCTACCGCGCGAACAATACAACGCTCGTTGCGTGATTCGGGAGCTGGGCAAGGGATCGAAGAATCGCCCCTGCCTCTTGCGCAAATCGATCATGTGCATGATTGACGCTTCCTTCACAAAGTTCCGGTTAGGCTTGAACCGGTTCACCGGAGAGGTGGACCTCGGAGAATATAGATCAGGTGACGTAACCAATTGGCGTACGGAAACGAGATTGAATACGTTTCAACGCTCGCGCGCCATCTGCGCCCTAAGATCGAAGACGATCCGCATCATCTAAAGCAACTTTTGACGGATACTTACATCGGCTACCGGTTCAACGAACAGCCACTGGAGTTAGAGGAGAAGGCGATCTTCCTATCGAAAGAGTAAAGGCAATCTGTTCCATCCTTCAGTGCGATCCAAGGACTCGGAGAGTGCTTGCCGGTATCCGGTCACTTCTGCCCTTTTCGCCAAATCGATGGCGCGTTCTGTTTCAGGAAGGGCAGCAATTTGTCATACAAATGAGCGCATTCCAGCCTTTATCGGGTGTTCCCGAGGCGAGCCTGTCCCTTGCAGGTAAAGTTCATTTTCCTGGAGCCACGAGAACCTCCCTTCTCCTATACTGGAATGCCACATGAGAGTCGAAGCGCTGGGTGGTGTTGAGGATTGAGCCGGAGATCGTTGCAATCAGGCACTCTCATTGTTGAGGACAACCATGAATACACTTTCCGTACTTGTCGTTGTGTTGTGCGTGTATGTGTTGGCCTACCGCTACTACAGCGCATTCCTGGCCGCCAAGGTGCTGGTGCTCGACGATGCTAGAACAGCACCGGCTCACACGCTGCGAGACGGGCAGAATTACTCACCAACTCCGAAGTGGGTGCTGTTTGGCCACCATTTCGCCGCGATTGCCGGCGCGGGCCCGCTGGTGGGTCCCACGCTAGCCGCCCAGTTCGGATTCGCGCCTGGGCTGGTATGGCTGGTGGCGGGGGCGGTGATTGCGGGCGCGGTGCAGGACTTCACCGTGCTGGTCGCCTCGACGCGGCACAAAGGCCGTTCGCTGGCCGAGGTGGCACGCACCGAGATCAGTCCTTTCGCCGGGCTGGTGGCCATGATCGCCGTCCTCTTCATTCTGCTGGTGACGCTGGCGGGGCTAGGCATCGTGGTGGTCAATGCGCTGGCCGCCAGTCCCTGGGGCGTCTTCACCATCGGCATGACCATTCCGATTGCGTTGGGAATGGGGATCTACATGTTCAAAGGCTCAGGCGGCAAGATCCGCGTTACTGGGCCTTCCATTGCGGGCGTTACGCTGCTGATGGCGGCTCTGATTGGCGGGCACTTTTTCGCGATTTCGTCCTGGGCGGGAGCGCTGACCTTCAGCCCTCACCAGATCACGGTGCTGCTGGCGCTTTATGGATTCATTGCCTCTACGCTGCCGGTGTGGCTGCTGCTGACGCCGCGCGATTATCTTTCGACCTATGTGAAGCTGGGTACGATCGCCCTGCTGATTCTGGGGATTTTCATCGTGCACCCGGACATTCAGTTCCCCGCCGTTACCAGCTTCATTCATGGCGGCGGCCCGATCATCAAGGGAACGCTCTTCCCGTTTCTGTTTGTGACCATCGCCTGCGGAGCCATCTCCGGCTTCCACTCGCTGATCTCTTCAGGGACCACCTCGAAGATGCTGGACAAAGAGACCGATGCGCAGTTCATCGGCTATGGCGCCATGCTGGCCGAGTCGCTGGTGGGAGTGATGGCGCTGATTGCAGCCTGCTCGCTGGCGCAGGGAGACTATTTCGCCATCAACACCCCGCCGGCGGTCTTCGCCAAGCTGGGCCTGCATACGGTGGATCTGGATTACTTTTCGCGCGAGGTCGGCGAGAAACTCGCGGGGCGCACCGGCGGAGCGGTGTCTCTGGCGGTCGGCATGGCGCACATCTTCCGCGGACTGCCCGGGATGGACAGGTTGATCGGGTACTGGTACCACTACGCGATCATGTTCGAAGCGCTGTTCATCCTGACCACCGTGGATGCCGGAACCCGCGTGGCACGCTACGTGATGCACGAGTTGCTGGGCAAGGTCTACAAGCCGCTCGGCAACCAGAAATCGATTCGCGCGGGCGCTCTGGTCGCGGCGCTGGTGGTATGGGCTTGGGGATATCTGATCTACACAGGAAATATCTCCACCATTTGGCCGCTCTTCGGAACCGGCAATCAACTGCTGGCGACGATTGCGCTTTCGGTGGTGACGGTTTTCCTGGTGAATATGGGCAAGACTCGCTATGCCTGGGTTTCCGCCGTTCCAGCTCTGTTTGTGGGGACGACAACGGTCACAGCCGGCGTTCTGTCGATTCGGAATATATTCTGGCCACTTACCAGAAATGCGTCCACTGCATTCCAGGGTTATCTGGACTCGACGCTGATGACGATCTTCATCACTGGCGTGATTCTGGTGGCGGCTGACTCGGTGCGGCGCATCTGGAAGACGCTGCACGGCGCGCCGATTCCAGAGGAGTCGTTTGGTACGCCGGAAGCGAACGCGGTCAAAATGGGGTGCTGTTGAGACCCGGCTTTTCACCGAAGAGCGGCGAGTCGTGACAGGCGCGCCGCTCCAAGGGAAAAACGCAAGGGTTAGAAGTTGAAGATGGGTCCGAATTCCGTACGCACGTCATTCCACTCGCGGGAAGCTACGCCCCTGAAGAGCGGCTTGGCCTCTTCAGGATTGGCGTGCGTGGTGTACAGGGACTGTTCGAGCGAGAACGAGATCCAGCGGTTCATGTTGTAGTTCAGCGTACCCACCGCCATAGTGCTGTAGCGGCGGCTACCGGAAGCTCCGAGGCGGTCGAGGTCGCGCGTCTTCGACTGGTCTACGCCGTAGAGGGCATAAAACGTCCATCCGGCGTTGCGGCTACCCGGCCGCGCGTCGAAGATGCGGCTGAGCGGCAAACCCAGTTGCGCAAATCCGCCCATGGAGCGAACCGGACGTTCCGGGGCAACCACCTGCTGCCCGCCCGATGTTGTTCCCAGAACGATGTTGGAGGAGCCGTCCTCCGAGGCGATCGTTTCGAGGTCGGTGAGTCCGGCTGTGTCGTTGAAGTAGCTATAAAGCTGATCGGCAAAGTAGTATCTCAGCTCGGAGCCGGAGTACACCTTTCCGATGAGGGTGGCGAAGCGCGTGGGCAACTGCCATTCCGCATCCACCCCATCGGTATGGCTATTCCCTGTGGCGCCGGCGGAAAAGGTGCTCAGGTAAGCTGCGGGAATGGCCGAGGCCAGAACAATAGCGGTGCGGTTTCCGCGCATGGCGCTGAAAATGAGCTGCGCGGGAGCGACACCCTTGGCATGATCCAACTGCCACTGAGCCACAAGACGCCCATTGAGATCGGGACGGTTCGAGTCCGGGCCCTGCCGCTCGCCGTATCCTAGTTGCTCCGAGATGTTCGCCGCCGAGGGCGTCAGCCCAACAGCGGGCAGCAGGATCGCAAACTCGGGCATGATCTGGAACCCCGCAGTCTTGTGGGTAATGCCGACGCGCATCTGCGGTGCTCGCTCGTACAAAGTGCCAAATGCAACGCCCAGGCCAGTGCTCTCCAGCATGTTGGGCAACGTGGACGAACCGAATGGCGTCCAGTCCTGCCCAAAGAGCATGGAGAAAGTGTTGGACTTGTCAGGACTGTAATCGAGACGCCCCCAGGCCAGTCGCAGCGAAGGATTGCTGGAGCGGACACTGGAAAGATTGCGGTTGTCGGAGCGGTTGAAATTGCCCTCGAAGTCCATCTCGATCTTGCCGTTGATGCTCCACTTTTCGCTGGAGTCATACCACGCGAAGTTCGAGCCGAACCGCGTGCTGCGCGCTTTGATGTGAAATTCCGGCGCTCCGTCCGGGCCGGTATCGCTCAGGAACCCAGGGAGGGGGAAGTCGTCTCCATTGGGCGACGAACTGTCTTCAATGGCCGTGGTTTTGATGAATCCATAAGGAGCATAGCCTACGCCATTGCTCTTGAACGCCGGAATCATCGCCTCTCTGCCGATTCCGCCGACGGGGAATGGACGAACCGGAGCAATTGCGGAAATCACCGCAGTTACCGGAACTTTCGCAATCGGCGCCGGCGCTCCGGGTTCAGTTGGATTGGGGGGCGCTTGCGCGTTGAAGCTGGCAGTTAGCCCGGAGACAGGTGTTTTTGGTTCTTCCGGAGCAACCATCGCGACCATTGTTTTCTGGCCGTTCCGGGCCACGATCTGGTCGTAGTCTGACTTGGAGATTGCTCCCTTCTCGAGCAGGATGCGCGCCATGCGCTCGTCCGCCTGCTGAGGGTTGGTTGACTTTTCGAGCTGCTTCACCTGGTCTTGCGTCAGAAGGCCCTTGGCGAGCAGGATTTCGGCCAAGGGGTTTCGCGCCGCAGCAGTAGCATCCTGCTGCGCGGACGCGGGCACAATCAAGCTTATCGATAGCGCCAGCGCGACAGGGAAAGAGAGGAGTCTGCAGATCGATTGGCAAACTGATCGCATCGTGTTTCACCTCAATGTCGAACTTCAGCGTGAATCCGTCAATTTATGAATCTTTCTACCCAAATTAATGCTGCGTCAAGATATTTTGGGGGGTACGGATCTACTTTTTTGGTGTCGCATGCAGGTCCGTGCGCGATCGGCGAGCTTCTCGGCATGAACATGGCCAGCCGGAAAATGGCTCATGACGCCGCCCATGACTACCCTCATGGGGTTCGCGAAGCTTCCTGCCGACAGTTGATTTGGCCCCGTGGAGCAGGAACCGGGCGATCGTCAAGTAGAAGTTTCTCTTTGCAGGTGGGTCCGGAGCTCGCCGACGAAATCAGCGCACTGCGCCGATCCGGGCAGACGGAGCTTCCCTGAGATCGATGTCGACGGCCGCCGGGATCTTCCGCTGGGCACGCAGCCTGCGAAAGATCCCGGCACTTATTGTTATGGCTTGCGCGCTTTCTCGACGGGATCTCCATAGAAGACGCCGCGTCCATGCGTTCCCACATAGACTCGTCCGTAGACCTTCGGATCGCCGGTGATTTGCAGAACCAGGCCCCACCGATGCTGGTCGTCGTTGATGCGCACCCAGGTGCGCGCTTCGTCGGTGGAGCGGAAGATTCCCCGCTGTCCGTGCACGGTTCCGACCATGTAGAGCGCCGGATAGGCGTTGCCAGGCGCGGCTTTGCCGAAGCCGAATGCGTGCAGTTCTTCGACACCGGAAAGGCGGACGAAGGAAGTGGTTGTTGCGGGCGTTGTTGGAGGAACGAGATGGTAAAGGCCGTCGAATGCCGCCAGCCAAAGATCGCCGGAGCGGCCCGGAGCGGCGTAGATGCGATCCTGTCCGCCGCGATCGTCGCCACGGCCCGATCCTGCCGGCTTGGGCTCGGCTGTCGGCAAGTTGAAGGTCGCGGCGACAAAGGTAGCCCCACCATCGACGCTGCGATAGAGGGTCTTTTCGCGGAAGGCAAGGGCATAGAAACGGGCGGAATCCTTGGGGTCGGCAATCACGCGCAAGTTAGCCGGCAATCCCTGAACCGGTGTCCACGAAGAGCCCTGGTCGCGGGTCAGATAACTGGACTCACGATCGGGTGTCCAGATCCAGGCGCTTCCGTCGGCAGAGACCGCAACCGAGCCTGCGCGGCTGTCCGTTTGCGGCGCTTTTGCCTGTTTCCATGTCCGGCCGCTGTCGAGTGAGTATCCGATGCTCTCACCCGCCTTGTGCTCGGCGTTGTCACCGACCCGGACGATCACTTCCGGGCGCAACGCGGCGCTGGTTACGGCTGTGGTGTTGCCGAAGCGCGGCGGCGCGGACGATCCTTCGGGCGCGGGGCGGTCGAGATCCCAGTGGACGAATCCGCCGTAGTCGCCGATGGCCGTCAGCAAGTGCGGGCCGGCGGCAGGGCTGTTCAGTTCGAGGGCCACCGTCTCTTCGATCCCTGTAGCAAGAACGCTCCAGTGGGTCGGCTTTCCCTGGTCGGCAGCGGTCAGGTCGAAGGTCTCCCAGCCGCCGTAGCCGGTGGTGAACACCGCATGATCGGGGTTGAGCGGATCGATCTCGATGTCGAAGAGCCAGTGGATAGGCGTCTTCTGGACGTAGGGCGCGCCGCTGTAATCGTAGATGCCGCCCCCGCCAAAGATGGGCTTCCAGGTTGCTCCGCCGTCGATGGAGCGGAAGATGTCTTCACTTCCGGCACTCCCCGGGCGACCGAAAGAACTGACGATTAGCGTCTGCGGATGGCTGGCGTCGACAGAGACCGCGGCATAGCCGAATTCCTTCTGCCCCTTCACCGGGTGATCCGGAGTGATGTCGGTCCACGCACCCGTGTGCGTATCGAGTTTCCAGACCGCGCCATCTCGCATCCGAGTGGGTCCGGGCGAGGTCCCGTATGTAATGTAGAGGAACCCATCCGGCGAAAGCGCGGCGCGGGTGGGCCGGAAGGCGGTCGGCTCGCCGGGAATCGGATTCCAGGTTGCGCCGCCGTCTTTGGAGACGAATAGGTTCGGCCGGTTCATGAGCGAGACCCCGGCATAGATGGTCTGGCTCGCGGTTTTTGCGCCCTGAGGGTTCGCCGGCGGCCCGAACTTGACGAAGACCACGCCGCTGCCGCGAACCGGCATCCGCTGCCAGTATTGCCCGGGAGTTTCGCCGGAGAGGTGGACGGGCATGGGCTGAACCGCCTCGGTGACATCGGGAAAGCTGGCGACGCGCGCCCAGGTTGCGCCCCGATCCCCCGAACGCCAGAGGCCGTTGTGGCGCGTTCCCAGGAAAAGAATGCGGCTGTCCTGCGGGTCGACGACCAGCCGTTCCCCGTTGCCGCGGCCATCTTCGTTGCCGCCGAATTTGATGGGCACATTGGCGCGCTGGAAGGTAAGTCCGCCGTCTTGGGAGCGGAGAATTGCGCCGTCCGGCGTCCGCGGGTTGGTATAGGTGCCGCAGGCAAGGTAGACGCGTTTGGGGTCGTTCGGATCCACCGCGATAGACTCCACGCCCATCAGGTTGAGGTCCTTGTACGGCACCCAGTCGAGGATGGGCTTCCAGCTTTTGGCCTGCGGATTCCAGCGATATGCGCCGCCCATGTCGGTGCGCGCGTAACGCACGCCGGGAGCGGTGGGATGAAAGATCACACCGTCGACAAACCCACCGCCGACGATCTGCACGCTCTTCCAGGAGTAGGGCGTCTGCCTGGGCGCCTGCGCAGAGGCTTGCAAGGCACATAAGAGAACGAGAAGAGAACCAATACGAAGATGCTTCATGACTTCATTCCTTTGCTGGCGCACGGTCACTAGAGCGAAACCAGAGTCCTTGTGTCCCGGCCAGTTTCTTGCAAGGTCGCCGCTTCCTGATGGCCGCGTCGACTCTGGTGCAGTGGTTCCGGGATACACCAACTCTAGTTTCGCTGTAGCCGGCGCTTTGGGTCAGATCATTGCGTTTCGATCGAGGCTTGAACTCCCGCCTTCTATCACTGGATTTGCCGCGGCCCGACGCAACTGGCACGCAGGCCGTTTGCGGTGAAAAATGCATTGCGGAATCTGCGGGCGAGGGTCAACCCACATAGAAAGTCTGTTCAAGACATGGTAGAGAGCTTCACAGCCCGAACTGTTTGAGATGGTGATCGATGTGTTTGTGCTGCAGCACGTTCCACTGGTCGTTGGTCAACGGCCCGAAGAATGGATGCACTGGTCCCGCCCCGCGCGGAGCGGCTGCCAAGCGATGGATGCGTTCCTCCACCAAGCGGCGATCGTCTTCAAATCTGGCTGGCGACGTGGAAAGCAATTCCGGCGCGGTTGAAACTCCCTTGGGCATCGGCATGAAGTAAAGGAACAAGTGTTTGAAGGGAAAGCGCTGAAACGGGCCTGGTTTGCCAGGCTTCACCGGCAGGTCGCCCAAGGCCATGGCCAATGCATCGCTCAGGTGGCAGATCATGCGCGCAGCGTCCATCTGGCCCCACCGGCGCACAGAGGCCGGCGTGAGGCGCTGCATGCGCTCCAGCAAGCTGTTCCGAACCTTCCGATTGCGCATGGAGGGCATCCGAGGCCGCCTTTCGTTGCTTACAAGCCAGAAAAACTACACGAGCCCAGAAGAACCACACAAGCAAGAATACGTGAGCCAAGAGCGAGGTGAAACTGCCCCGGATACGGCTCTTTACGAAAGCTTGGCCAGGCCGGTCGATGCGGCTTGCTCATGCGCATGATAGCTGGAACGGACCAGGGGGCCGGATTCGACGTGCCGGAAGCCCATCCGGAGCGCTTCCGCCTTGAGGTCGGCAAACTCGCGCGGCGTGTAAAGGCGCGCCATAGGCAGGTGGTCGCGCGAGGGACGCAGGTATTGGCCGATGGTGAGAATGTCGCATCCGACGGCAGCCAGGTCGCGGAAAACCTCGATCAGCTCCGCAGTCTCCTCGCCGAGACCGACCATCACGCCCGACTTGGTGACCCCTCCGGGGTTTAACTCTTTGGAGTAACGCAGCAGTTCCAATGTCCGTTCGTACCGCGCGCCGGAGCGCACCACGCGATAGAGCCGGGGCACCGATTCGGTGTTGTGATTGAGCACGTCGGGACGGGCCTCGACCACGATGCGGATGGCTTCCTGGTTGCCCTGGAAGTCGGGAATGAGGACTTCGCTGCGGCAGCCGGGGGCCTGGCGGCGGATCTCTTCAATGACCAGGGCGAATGCCCGAGCTCCGCCCACCAGATCGTCGTCGCGATTGACGCTGGTGATGACGGCGTACTCCAAACCCAGCGCGGCCACGGCTTCCGCCACACGGCGCGGCTCGTCGAAGTCGATGGGTTCGGGCCGGCCCTTGGGAACGGCGCAGAATCCGCAGCGGCGGGTGCAAAGATTGCCCAGCATCATGAAGGTGGCTGTCTTGTGATGCCAGCACTCGCCGATGTTGGGGCAATGCGCGCTTTCGCAAACGGTGTGCAGATTGAGCGACCGGGCCAGCTGCTTCAGATCGTGGTAGTTCTGACCGACGGGCGCGCGCGCCTTGAGCCACTCGGGTTTGGGGGCGGGAGCCTTGCGGGCAGGTTCAATCTGAATCAGGTCCATCACTCCTTCATTGTAGCGGCGGAAGAGGGACGATCTGCCCTTCTTTTAGAGGGGCGGAGGAAGGCGGAAGCTTCCCTAGCCATCTCGTCATGACCATAGTCAGATCACCATGGTCAAGAGTATACTAAATCTGCAAGGAGGATGCCCATGCGGACCATGGCAATCGGTGAGTTCAAGGCCAAATGCCTTGCGGTGATGGCAGAGGTCGACTCCACGGAAGAGGCCGTGCTGGTCACCAAGCGGGGCAAGCCGCTGGTCAAGATTGTGCCCGTCCAAGAGCAAGCAAAACAGCAGGCCCCGGCGTCGATCTTTGGACGGCTCCGGCATATGGGAAAGATCACGGGGGACGTGGTTTCGTCGGAGTTTACCAACAACGAGTGGGATCGGATGTTCGAGGAGAGGTGGACCCGATTCGAGCAAAGGCCCCCAGAGTGATTCTCGAATGATTCTTCTCGATACGCACGTCGCTCTTTGGGTTGAACTGGCTCCCGAGAAGCTTTCCCGCAAGGCCTATGCGCGCATTCTGGCCGCGGAAGAAGTGGGAGAGCCGGTTGCCATCTCCTGCATGACGCTGTGGGAGATCGCCCATAAGAACTCGCGCAATCGGTTGGAACTTCTGGTTTCCTGCGACCTGTTCCTGGCTGAATTAGAGGCGGATTTTGTCGTTTTGCCCGTCGACCGGAAGGTTGCATTGCACGCAACGAGCTTCGGCGATCCGTTTCCGAAAGACCCCATGGACAGGCTTGTAGCAGGCACAGCCCTGGCAAACGATTTGACTTTGCTCACGGCGGATCAGGACATTCTCGACGCCAAGGTCTGCAAAGTGCTTTGGTAGCCGCTTACCGCAGCCGCTCGCGTACTTCAGTCCGGACCAGATAGAGGAAGAAGACCAGATTCAGCAGCCCCTGCACGAGGGCGGGCGCCTGGTGCTGGGTGGCGAAGAACCAGAATTGATCGACCGCCAGAAGACAGACAGCGCTGAGCGCCATAGCCCAGGCCCAGCGTTTCAGGCGCAGCAGTCCGGTGCTGGCGGCGATGAAGCAGGCCGCGAAGATCAGAAACAGCAACGGGTAATGCTTCGTTCCCACTACGCCGACAATGACAACTCCAGCAAGCACCAGCAGGTAGAGGCTGATGGCCGCCATGGCCGGAAGCGGCAGCAGTTCCCGCGGTTGAGATGGATCACGGACGCCTGGAGCTTCGGGTTTGTGCGCTTCGTCGGTCATCGCTTCGTCAATCAGGCTTTTTGGCGCCTGGTTTTGCAACTCAAAGGGTGTGCAAGTACGCCAGCAGGTCGCTCATCTGGTCGTCGGTGAGCTGCGTGGGAGTCATGTTCCCCCGCCCGTGCAGAATCACCTGAATCAGCCGCTCATCCGTGGGGGGCGCTCCCGAGGGCATGGCCTTGATCTTGGTGATGGCCTGCAATCCCGGCCCGTTCAGCCCGTGCGTGGTGGTCGGGTAATGGCATTTGGAACACTTCGCGTGATAAACCTGCGCGCCGCGCGCTTCCTCAACGGTCCACATGGCTTCAGGCTTGGAAGGCGGAAGCGAACGGCAGCCGGCCAGAGCAGCGGAGATGCTCAGCACGGAGACCAGCAGAGGCATGAAACCAGCAAGGGAACGAATACGCATCTTCCTCCGAAAATAGTGGCTCCGATAGTACTGGCTCCGATGATACAGGCAAGCGCGCGGTTACTGGGTAGCTGCGATTACATCGACGATGCGATCGAGCGCTTGCAGCTCGACCCGGCTGCCCGGGCGGTGGCCGTTCACCATCACCGCAAAAGCCAGCGTCTTACCACTGGCCGAGGTCAGGTAGCCCGCCAGCGAATTCGTCTCGACATGGGTGCCGGTCTTGGCCCACATACGCCCCTTGAGCGGCGAGGTTTCGAATCGCCCGGCCAACGTGCCATCCATACCCGCAATGGGCAGGGTATCGCGCCAGGCAGTTCCCCACGGCTGACCGGACGCATAGACCAGCAGCTTCGTAAACGCGCGCGGAGTCATGCGATCGTCCACGCTCATGCCCGATCCATCGTAGAGGAAGAAGTCGCTATCTTCGATCCCGGCTCCGGCCAGGAACTGTCGCACCACTCGCGCGCCCTGCGCAAAACTGCCCTCCTCGCCATAGGTCTTGCCCAACAGGCGCAGCAGAAGTTCGGCATGCAGATTCTGGCTGATCTTGTTGGTGAGGGTAATGTCCTGCGCCAATGGCACAGAGACGTGGGCGGCCAGAACCTTGCGGCCCTCAACAGGGGCTGCAATGGTTTCTACCTCGGCCGGGACCAGTTGCAGGGGCTGCTCGCGTTCCTCGGCAAAACTCTCGGTGTCGACGCTGAATTTGTGGCGCGAGGCAGGCTCGCCGGTCACCGTCACCCGGCGTTTCAGCAAAAGGTCATGAAATACGGCGGCGGTGAACTGCGCCGGGTCCTCGACGGTGAGCGTAGCATGGAATCCCGCAGCAGGAATGGTTCCAAAGGCGCGCACCATGGTGGAACCGGGGTGACGATCGAGCCCGGGATGCGCGGCTTCCCCTTTCGCGGCGACGGTCATGTTGTTTTCGAGCGTGTAGTAGCCGACTTCCGGAAGCCATTCATCGACCGGCGCGCCCGCATCCCGGGTATCGGGGGCAACGGTCAGGCCGGTCACATTGTCGTTGAAGGTGAGCGCGGAAACTGGAGCGCCGTAGCCCCACTGCAAATCGTCCCAGGCCCAGCCCACGCCATACGGCTCGTCGAGGAAGAAGGTGTCGTCGCCGATCACGCTGCCATCCACGGAGCGAACACCCGCCTGTAGGACTTGCGCGGCCAACTCATTCAGGAGGTCCATGGCGTTGCGTGGGGATTCGGCTTCGTCGGGCGTTTCGGGCGCAACGGCATGCGGCGAACGATAGGGATACATGTGCCCGTCCATGGTTGGATCGCCTGCGCCAAGCAGAATCAGGTTTCCGTGCAGGACCCCCTGGTTATCGATCGGGCCATCGGCCACCACACGGGTGGTCCAGGTGAGCTTGTCGACCGGCAGCAGGGCGTACGCCGCGGCCGTGGTCACCAACTTGATGCTGGATGCCGGGGTCATCAGGCGGCTCTCGTTCAGCGCGTAGATCTGGCTTCCGTCGAGTGCAACCACGCTGATTCCGAACTGCGCGTGACTCAGCGCGGGCTCGGCAAGGATGGCCTGAATGCGGTCGGCAATCGGGCCCTTTGCCGCAGTGCGGTGGGGGACTGCTTTAACGGGATGCGAATGGGCGAACGCGCAGGCGGGAAGCAGGAGGCCAGCCAGAAGAAGCGCTGAAAGTCTGGACGCAATCGTCATGCGGGGAGTTTAACAGTTGAGGGAGCGCACAGCGTACCATCGTGGAATGAGCGGGTTTCAACGGGAAATAACAAGCTGGAAGCTGCGCAGCCAAACCATCGAACTGGGGCGGCGGACGCTGATCATGGGCATCGTCAACGTGACGCCAGACTCTTTCAGCGACGGCGGGCGGTTCATGGACCCCAAAGCTGCCGTAGCCCGGGCCATCCAGTCGCTGGACGAAGGCGCTGACCTGCTGGACCTGGGCGCGGAGAGTACGCGGCCGGGATCTCAGGCTGGCGGGGCAGCCGGCACGCCACAAGCTCCCGCAGTAAGCGCGGAAGAGGAACAGGCGCGCCTGCTGCCAGTGCTGGAGGGGATTCTTCGCGTCCGGCCGGATGCGATCCTTTCCGTGGATACTTACAGGGCGGCGACGGCCCGGGCGGCGTGCCAAGCCGGCGCGGAGATCGCGAACGATGTGAGCGGTTTTGCCTGGGACCCTCGCATGGCTGAGGGGTGTGCCCAAACCGGGTGCGGAGTAGTGCTGATGCACACGCGGGGACGTCCTGAGGAATGGCGCACACAATCCGCGCTTGCCCCGGATGAGGTAGTTGATTCGGTGTTGCAGGGCCTGCGGAAGAGCATGGAACGGGCCGTCGGTTCAGGGATAGCGAATGAGTCCGTTGTACTCGATCCGGGCTATGGATTTGGCAAGCGCTTCGAGGAGAATTACGCCTTGCTTGCGCGGCAGCAGGAATTACTCGCCCTCGGGCGTCCGCTGCTGGCGGGCGTGTCGCGGAAGTCGTTTCTGGGCAGAACGCTGGCTCCGCTCCATGGGGGCGCGGATGCACCGGTTGAGGCGCGCGAGACAGCCGGCATCACCGCGCTGGTGGCGGCCATTCTGCATGGAGCCTCGATTGTGCGGGTGCACGAAGTGCGAGCTGCTGTGGAGGCCGCGCGGATCGCGGATGCGGTGGCAGAGCAGTTCGCGAAAAGAGGGTGAACTGGGCCGAATCGAGCCGGATCGGATTTGAGCCCAGAAAAACCGGAAAATGAGGCACGGGAAAGAATCCTGTTGCGCAGCCCGCATTGGCGTGCTGGATTCGAGCGGCGGCGGGTGGGATGCGTCTGTGTCGATAGAAGGCCATCGCGGTGGCGCTCACAATGGTGGACGCCGCCGGGCAGACGCGCAACAAAGGACAAGAGGAGGGATGCAATGAGATCGGATTCCGGTGGACCCATCAAGCCTTGGGCTGAAAGGCGTGAGCCGGCAAGGATGAGAAAGAGCTGTTGGGCGGTAATTGGCGCATGCATTTCCGCTTGCTGCGCTCTTGTTTTGCTGCCGATGGCGACAGGTGCGGCGGCGCAGACATCGATTGAGGAGGCCAGGCCAGCCGATGCGAAAGCAGGCAGCGAGGCCTATCAGACCTTCTACTTGAAGAGTGTCAGCCAGCAAAGCGACTCGAACGACGTGCAGACGGCGTTGCGCAATGCCCTGCCGCGGACGAGAGTCTATTTTGTCTCCTTCCAGAATGCTCTTGTGGTGCGTGGAAGCGCCGAGGATCTGGTAGTGGCGCAGAAGATCATTGCGGATCTGGACCGGCCGCGGAAGCTCTACCGGCTCGCCTACTCGATCACCGAAATGGACGGCGGAAAACACACCGGGACGCAGCACTTGAGCCTTGTCGTGGTCTCCGGCAGCAGGGCGATCCTGAAACAGGGCAACCGTGTGCCGCTGGTCACGGGTGGTGCGGAGGCCAGCGCTTCCGCACCCAGCACACAGGTGCAGTACATCGATGTTGGACAGAGTATCGAGGCCTCTCTCGACGGCGCTCCGGAGGGATTGCGGCTGCATACCAAGGTGGAGCAGTCGAGCGTGGCGGACGAGAAATCCGGAGTGGGCGCGCAGGATCCGGTGATCCGGCAGACGATGCTCGACGTGTACGCGGCAGTGGAGCAAGGCAAGCCGCTGGTGCTGGGCTCCTTCGATGTTCCCGGCGGCACATTGCGCAGAGAAGTGGAAGTGATTGCAGAAGCTGTCCACTAAGTCCGGCAGCCGCCTTCGGCTAGCCCGCGCCGGAAAAGAGCGCGGGACGGTGGGCGAAGTTACTGCCTATTTGGGGCGGATTTTGCGCGGTTTGAAGTTGCGCAATTGGAGTGCCAAAGCTGGGAAGTTATGCACAGATTCGTACGAGTTTTGCACTTGCATTCACAGGTCGAACAGACCTAACTTACCTTCAGTTGGTAACCCTGTAGGGAACTGGTGAAGACATTTTCCGACGCGCAGAGCGAAGCAGAACTGGTAGAAATCGCTGATGCGTTGGGCGGCTTGTCCGCACGGCGTGGAAGCGAATGAAGCTGAGGAAGCAGGAACTGCCAGGCGGGAAGATGCGGTTTCGATGAAACCTGAGAACCGCCAGCGGCTTGATCGGTTCCAGAGTTACGTGCGCTTGTTGCAATGGTGCCAAGTGTCATTTTCTTATGGAAGATAACACTACACAGCATTGCTTCCAGAGTACAAAAACTCTTGGACCGCTGTAGTCCGCAGGACGCGAGATTTGGTGGTAGTCGGAGACACATTCACGGCCCCGGCGGGACGATGCAAGGTTCGCTGAAAGTCAGTGACTGCTCGACGGCGAAGCAGGAAGCGCAATGTTCGATGGAAACCCGAGAAGTATCCACGGCTCGTCCGTAGATGCGGGACCGGGCGGAAAGAGGCGGAGCGCTGAGAGCGGAACCGGAGAATACAGGACCGGATGGAAGGTGAATACTCATCGTCGAGCCCCGGCCGCAGGTGTTTGATCCGATGATCTGCAAGGGGACCCCAAAAGCGCCAGAGACGCGAGTCTCTGGCGCTTTTGTTTGTGCGCCCGTTAACCCGATGAATATGGCGCGGAGCGACTCCCGACATATCGGGAGGCCCGCGAGTTAGTGGCCCACGGATACGCCCTGGCCCTTTTTCGCCTTCTGCATGAGGAAGGGCAGCGGGACGAGCAGGACTGTGAGCGCGACCATCATCCAGATGACATCGACATAAGCCAGCAGGCGGGCCTGGATCTGGGCCATTCCGAAGACCTGTGCGTTGGCGCGGAGCATGGCGTCGGGCATTGCGCCACCGCCGCGCTGCATCCAGGCCGCGGCGAGGCCGTTGCGGATAGCTTCGAAGGAGCGATTACCCGGCGTTGTGTGCGCCACCAGCGCGGTAAGGTGATGCTGGCTGGAGCGCGCCAGCAGCGTGGTGACAAGGCTGATGCCGAAGCTCCCGCCGAGATTGCGCATCAGAGCGCTCATGCCGCTGACGTCGTTGTATTTCTCCTGCGGAACCCCGGTGTAGCAAAGCATGTTGATGGGGATGAATAGGAAGGGCAGGCCGATGGCGATGAAGGCGCGCCAGCTGACAGCCATGCCAAAGCTGACGGTGAGGCTCAACTCGGTCATGCGCCAAAGCCCGATGGCGGTGATGACGAATCCCAGAGAGACCAGCCAGCGCGCATCGAGTTTGGGCGCGAGCGCTCCGGCGACGGGGAACATGAGCAGGAGGACGAGGCCGCCGGTGGAGATGGCCATGCCGGCCTGCCGGGCGCTGTAGCCCATGATCTCCTGCAGGAACTGGGGGACAAGCACTGTCGTGGAGTAGAGCGAGACGCCGACCAGAAACATGATCAGCATGGTCATTCCGACATTGCCTCGGGCCAGCAGGCGCAGATCGAGGATGGGGTGTTCGACGGTGAACTCGCGACCCAGGAAGACCGCCAGCCCAATGACAGAGACGACGGCGCAGCTGACGATGAAATGGGAGCTGAACCAGTCGTCTTCCTGGCCCTTGTCGAGCAGCATCTGCAGCGCTCCGATGGTGACCACAAGCAGGCCAAGGCCCCAGTAATCGACTCCGTCCTTGCGCTTGCGAATGGCGTCCACATACGGTGGATCTTCGACCAGGCGGTTGGTGAGGTAGAGGGAGAGGATTCCGACCGGGATGTTGATGAAGAAGAGCCAGCGCCAGCTGTAGTTGTCCACGATCCATCCGCCGACGGTGGGGCCGATGGCGGGGGCGAGAACGACCGCCATTCCATAGACGGCAAAGGCCATGCTGCGCTTCTCGGGGGGAAACGTGTCCGCCAGGATCGACTGCTCGCTGGGTTGCAGGCCTCCGCCCGCCGCGCCCTGCAGAACGCGGAAGAAGACCAGAATTCCGAGGGAGGGCGCAAGTCCGCAAAGCAGCGAAGCGAGGGTGAAGAGGAAGACGCAGGACATGTAGAAGCGCTTGCGTCCCATGCGGTTGGCGATCCAGCCGCTGATGGGCAGGACGACCGCGTTGGCGACCAGGTAGCTGGTGAGCACCCAGGTGGCTTCGTCGCGGCTGGCGGAGAGGGTGCTGGCGATGTGGCCCATGGCCACGTTGGCGATGGAGCTGTCGAGCGCCTCCATAAAGGTGGCCAGAGTCACCGTGATGGCGATGACCCATGGGTTGGCGCGGGGACGCCAGGTGTCGTGGAAAGAAAGTGTCGCTGCCGCCGCTGCCAAAGAGGGTCCTCGACTTTCCAGAGCGAAACCAGAGTTCAAGTGCCCCGGTCAGTTTCGTGCAAGGTCGACGCTCCCCGATGGTCGCATCGACTTTGGTCCATTGCTTCCGGGATAAACCAACTCTGGTTTCGCGGCGATCGGCGCTTGCAGGCAGCCGTGCATTTTCTGGGACGTTTAGAACAGGGTATAAGACCCACCTGCGGTGCAGGGCGGGACTGCCCGATCGAGAGCGGACCAAGCATTGCTGTCACCGGGGCCGATTTGCCGGCTCCAAAACTTGTTTACTTGTGAGTGACTGACGGATAGCCGGTACGGGCAGAACCGTCAGAATCCGGGAGGGGCCGGGCTGGGGTCCTAGATTCCCCGGTCCCCAATTGCGAGGGACCGGGGGCACCCTCATCGTGGTTTGAACGGAACCCCGAAACCGGGGCCACCCGCCTGCGGCATCGAACTCAATCTGCCAGGCCAAGTTCACGCTCCACTTCCTTCAGCGTGTAACTACTGCTGTGCCCGTCGCGGATTTTATCAAGGCGATCCTCGGCTATGCGCAGATCGTCTACGCTTTCCAGCCACTGCTCAATGGACTCCGCCGCGAACTCGGCCTCGCTGCACCCGAATTCTGCAGCAAGCGCCTGAAGGCGGGCCATCGTCTCTTCGGAAAGGGTGATGGAGAGGTTGGCCAAAGAATCCTCCTGCGCCTCCAGTATGCCACCGTTTCAGTATTCCAGAGTCGAGGACTCGATAAGTCCTCTGAGTCGAGGGCACTTACACCTTTTGCCGGATCTTCCGCCGCAGGAATCCGAAGGCGCACACCGCATCGCTGTTGCCTGTGTCATCCTGAAGGGGCGATGGAAACCAACGAAAGAACTTCAATTGAGATGCTGGACGGGATGTGGCTGGCGGTGGACACTTGCGGGCCGATCGGGACTGTGGCCCTGGGTGTGTTCAGCGGCAAACTGCTCACGCATTTCGGACAGACGGAGATGGAAGGACGCAGGATCGGCGAGACGCTGATCGCCAGTGTCGCCGCGTTGCTGGCCGATCCACTGAAGGACGCGCGCATTGAGCATGTCGACGGGATCGTGGTGGTGAACGGCCCGGGGAGCTTTACCGGGGTGCGGCTGGGCTTGGCGGCGGTGAAGGGGCTGGCCGAGGCGTGGCGGGTTCCGGTGATCGCAGTTTCGCGGCTGGAGGTGATGGCGGCGAAGGCGAAAGTTGGTTCGGCGGCCCAGGACGCGCACCGGCAGGAGGTTTTTCTGCGGGTGGCTGTGTCCGGCGCTGCGCCGGACTCGGAAGCGTGGGAACTGCTGGCCGGAGCGCCGGAGTTGGCGGCGATGGAAGTCCGTCCGGAGCGGGTTGCGATTTGCGATGACAAGGCGGCCGCGCTTTTGCAGTCTTGCTGGCCGTTGGTGGAGCAGGTGCGGATTGAGGCCCCTACTGCCGCGGACGCGCTGGATCATTGCCTGGGGCGCTCGGAGGCGTTCGAGAGCGCGGATCTGGCGCTGCTGGATGGCTACTACCTGCGCCGGTCGGATGCGGAGATCTTTGGCGACGGGCTGGGCCAGGCAGCGGAGAAGTCCTGAGGTGCGCACGCGGTGCATGACGGAGGCGGACCTTCCCCAGGCAATGGAGATTGCGCGGGGCCTGCCGGAGGCCCCTCACTGGCCGGAAGCGGCTTACCGTGCAGCGCTGGACCCTGATGGGCAGCCGCGACGGACGGCGCTCGTCGCCGAGGACGCTCCGGGACGCGTCGCGGGCTTTGCGGTAGCCTGCCGGGTGGGCGAAGAAGCCGAACTGGAGCTGATCTGCGTTGCCGCCAGGGAGCAGCGCCGGGGCATTGGGCGGCGTCTGTTGAGGGCGCTGATCGAGGATCTTAAGCGAAACGGAGTTACGAAGGTCCAGCTTGAGGCGCGGGCCTCCAACCGGGCGGCGCTGGGGCTTTATGCCGCGCTGGGATTTGAGCAGACCGGGGTCCGACCACGCTACTACGATGATCCGCAAGAGGATGCGGTCCTGATGGTGCTTCGGCTGACGGGCTTTTCCGAACCCGTCGGCTGAGTCTGAAAGAGTGGAGACGCGTGATTGTCGTCACGCGAGTCTTATGTGTACCGGGAATTCCACACTTTTGAGTACTTTTTGTGTTTTTGCCGCTTGCCCGTTGTGCGTTCGCGGCGATATATGTAATTGTTCTGAAACAAACAACGGAGGTGCCTGATGGACGAAGTACTGGATTCCACGCTGGGCGCGGAGATTGATCGCCTGCATGCAGAACATCACAGCTACGCTCAGCGGTTGGAAGAATTGCTTGGAAAGCCTTACCTCTCGGAAGACGACCAACTTGAGGAAGTGAAGTTGAAGAAACTCAAGCTGCACACCAAGGATATGATTTACGCTCTGGAGCGCCGGTTGGCGGTCGCAGTCTAGAGCGGCGAGGGCAAGGAACAGGCAATCAACAGGCAAGGAACGAGTGAAACCGAGGCCGTCGGCGATTTCCCTGCCGGCGGCTGGTTTCATGAATTCGAAGTGCGCAGCTGCCCAATAGCTAGCCGACGGGGCAACCACCGTATAATCGTTTGGACTATGGTTCGCGACGGATATGTTTACGGTGTGGTTTTTCTGGCGGTAGCGGCAGCGCTGGTGCTCTTTACCGGTGTGTGGTGGCTGGGTATTGTGCCGGTACTTCTGGCGGCATTTTTTCTATGGTTCTTTCGCGATCCGCACCGGACGATTCCGGCGGGCGCCGGGTTGATTGTGTCGCCCGGTGACGGCGTGGTCACAGAGACGGTCTCCATCCAGACCCCGGAAGGGACCAGGCAGCGGATCAGCGTCTTTCTCAACGTCTTCAATGTGCATGTGAACCGCTCGCCGATTGCGGGCGTATTGACGCGTGTCCAGTACCAGAAGGGGCTTTACCTGAACGCCATGAATCCGGCTTCGGCGGACCGCAACGAGCAGAACATTGTGACCGTGCGCGGCGAGGGATTCGAGGTCACCTTCAAGCAGATTGCCGGATTGATTGCGCGGCGCATTGTGTTCAACCTGCGCGAGGGCGAAACGGTGGGACGCGGGCAGCGCGTGGGACTGATCAAGTTTGGTTCGCGGGTGGACGTGATTGTTCCCGCCGAGGCCGAACTGAAGGTCAAGGTCGGCGACAAGGTCAAAGGCGGTTCGAGCGTGTTGGCGGCCATCCCGGCGGGAGCGATTCGATGAACGGCCGCAACACGATTCTGACCCCCGCACAGGCCCAGGCCCGAGCCAAACAACAGGCTCGGCTGCGGCGCGGCATGTACATTCTGCCGTCGCTTTTCACGGTGGGCAACATCGCCGCCGGGTTCTACTCCATCACCCAGACGATCACGGCGGCGATCGGCAACGCCGACGCGCACAACCATTTGGACTGGGCCGCGATTGCCATCATTATCGCCATTCCGATGGATTCGCTGGACGGGCGCATTGCGCGCATGACCAACACCTGCAGCGAGTTTGGCAAGGAGCTGGATTCGCTGGCCGATGCCGTCACTTTTGGCGTCGCTCCCAGCCTGCTGGCCCTGATCTGGGGATTCCACTTCCTGCCCGACTGGATCGATCCTCAACTTCGGTTGAACCTAGTGCACATGGGAGCATTCATCTGCTTCCTCTTCCTGATCGGCGGCGTGTCGCGCCTGGCGCGGTTCAACATCAGCCACGACGCGCAGCCGCGCAATCCAGGCCGGCCGGGGCGGAAGTATTTCGTGGGCATGCCGATTCCTGCGGCGGCCGGTCTGCTGGCTTCGACGATCCATTTTTTCTATGGATACCCGGTGATGAACTGGTGGGTCTCGGTCGCCTGGCTGATTCTGGTGGGTACGGCCGGCTTCCTGATGGTCAGCACCTGGCGGTTCTGGTCGGGTAAAGAGATCGATTTTTCCCGCCGTCATCCGATTCAGGTGGTGGGCCTGATGGCCTGCGTGCTGTTTGTGTTTGTGAAGTTCTCCCAGGTGTCGTTGTTTCTTCTGGCGTTGGTCTACATGTTCTCGGGAATCTGGGCGCGGGCGGCTTACTCCTGGTCGCGACGCCGCCGGCAGCCGGCGGCGGGAGCTTCAGCGGCGGAGATTCCAGCGCCCGCGGCCAAAACAGCAAGCGAGGATCTGCACGGTTGAGGCCGTGCCCTTTCAAGACGCACCAACGATGATTGCGTTCCGGACATCCCTAGGTCCTTATCGATGCAGCCGGATCGATGTAGCCGGGATCAAGTCAACGGGAACGGGCGCGCAAACAGCAAAGATTCGTCACCCAAAGGATGCCTGTGTACCAGATAGCGATTGTTGGAGCCTCTACGCTTTTGGGGAAGGAACTGAAGGAAGCGCTGACCGAGTCGCCGCTTGCCTCGTCGAACGTTCTGCTGATGGACGAAGAGGATGCCCTGGGACAACTGGACCAGGTAGGCGACGAGATCGCGTTTATCCAGGCGGTGGAAGCGGATTCCTTCGACAAGGTGGACTTCACCTTCTTTGCGGGCAGCGAGGATTTGACGCGCAAGCATTGGCGGGCGGCGCTGCGCGCGGGCTCGACGGTGCTGGATCTCACCGGAGCGCTGGAGCAGGAGCCGGGCGTGCTGGTGCGCGCAACGTGGCTGGCGGCGGAGCCGGGTACACCCGATCTGTATACGCCGGCCGTGGTTCCGGCACATCCGGCGGCGCTGGCGTTGGCATTGCTGATGGAGCGGCTGACGATGGCCGCGACGGTTCGCTTTGAGGCGGCAACGGTTCTGCTGCCGGCCAGCGAATTCGGACGCACGGCGATGGACGAACTGCACCAGCAGACGCTGAACCTGCTCAGCTTTCAGAGCCTGCCGCGCGCCATCTTCGATGCACAGGCGGCCTATAACGTGCTCTGCGGCTTCGGCGAGTCGGCAACCGCCAACCTGGCAGCAGTCAACACGCGCATTCGCCGGCACTACGCGGCGCTGGCGGACAGAAACTGGCCCGCCCTTGGATTGCAGGTGGCCTCTGCTCCGGTCTTCCACGGACACGTGTTTTCGATTGCGCTGGAATTCGAGCACCCGGTGGAGATTGCCACGCTGGAAGATGCCTTGAGCGGCGAGCGCCTGGACCTGGTGCTGGAAGACACGGATTCGCCCTCGAACCTGGCGGCAACGGGACAGAATGATGTTCTGGTGCGGTTGCGCCCCGAAAAAGACCACCGGAACCCGAATCTGACCTCGCGAATCTGGCTCTGGGCCGCCTCGGATAATCTGCGCCTGTGCGCCCTGAACGCCGTGGATTGCGCGCTGGACCTGCGCCGGTTGCGGCCGGCGGGAACCGTCCAATAGCACCTGCGGTGCGGCAGCCGCCTTCGGCTCGCCTGCTTCTGAAACGGTATAGCGACTGCGGAATGTCGGTCCTCAAGCCCGCTCGATTTCGCGCAACGCCAAGGGACGCGTAATGCGCAAGCCAGCCTGAAATGCGCGCCTGGCTGAAACCGGCACCGTAGGCACAGCGTCCATTTTTCCCCGCGCTTCAGCGCTGGGAAAGCGTCCCCCAAAGCCTCGGAGTCCCTTGGGGACGGTGCATTCTTGCCTGTGCTAAGGTGTATGCCATGAAGCAGGCATTCGTCACTGTGAGCAGCAAAGGCCGAGTGGTGATTCCGGCGAATCTCCGCGCCTCGTTGGGAATCAAGGCGGGAACGCGCATCTCGATCCGCGAGGAAGGCGGCGAGTTGTGTCTCCGGCCGGACACGCTGGAAGCCAAGCTCCGCTTGATCGACGAATTACGCGGATGCACGACTTGCGGCCCATCCCTGACGGATGAGTTGCAGGAAGATCGGCGCAGGGAACGCGCTTCGGAGTTGGAGAAAGACGGGTTTTAGAGCATTTTCGGAATACACGTAGACTTTTTGAGATCTGTGAAAGGTGGCTTTTTCTTGAGGAAAAAGCCACTTGAGTGTGTGCTTTCGGTCTACACCAATTCCGAAAATGCTATAGTCCTCCACCGGCGTTGCCGACCCACGGTACGTGTCCGCCGATGTAGCCGTCTCCCCTCCCAGGTGCCCAAAAGCGAGGCACCTGGGGCACCCACTTTTAGTGGATTAACTCACACTCAGGGACTTGGCCACCCGCCCAAATCAGTCTTTGCCGATGCGCGCCCACGCCTGCTCGATGTAGCTGTCGGTCATCCCGGCGATGTAGTCGGCGACGGTGCGCGCCAGGCCTTCAGTGTCGATCTGCGCCTGGTGGTCGGCGGGCATTTGCGAGGGGTCGGCGCAGAAGGCGGCGAAAAGCCTCGCAACCACATCCTCGGCGTGGCGATGCGACTCTTCGATCAATGGGGAGTTGTAGAGGCTGGCGTAGAGGAAGCGCTTGGCCTCGGCGCGGCGGGAATCCATTGCAGGGCTGAGTGCGGCGAGGCGGCGCGGCGCATGGCGCACGTCGTCCAGCGTGGCAGCGCCCAACTGGCTGACGCGGCGATGGGTTTCGGCCATCAGGTCGGTCGCCAGTGCGTTGAGCATCTGCTTGAGCGCTTCGTAGGCGGTGAGCTTGGCCGGCGCAGAGGGAAATTGGCGCAGCGCGGCGTCGTGAAACTGGCGGAAGAGGGACACGCCGGCGCGCACCTGTTCGAGAGAGAGGATTCCGGAGTCGATCCCGTCGTCGAGATCGGAGGTCGTGTAGGCGATCTCGTCGGTCAAGTCGATCAGTTGCGCTTCCAGGGGTGGGAAGCTGTCGAGGAAATATTCGGCCAGTTCGGGGTGCTGCGCCAGAGTGTAGTCGCGGGAGTGCTTGACGATGCCTTCGCGCACGGCGAGGGTCAGGTTGAGGCCGCGGAACGATGCGTAGCGCTCTTCGAACCAGGCGACGATACGCAAGGCGTGCAGATTGTGGTCGAACGCCAGTCCGTGGGACTGGAGCGCCTGATGGAGGGCCTTTTCGCCGGCATGGCCGAAGGGCGGATGGCCGATGTCGTGGGCTAAGGCCAGAGTTTCCGCCAGTTCGGCATTGAGCCCGAGCGCGGCGGCCAGGGTGCGTGAGATCTGGGCCACTTCCAGAGTGTGGGTAAGGCGGCTGCGGAAGTGATCGGAGAGCGAGCCGTTGGGAAGCCGCGAAAATACCTGGGTCTTGCCGGCCAGTCGGCGAAAGGCGCGCGCGTGCAGAATGCGGGAACCGTCGCGGCTGAAGGGAGTGCGGTAAGGATGGACCGGCTCGTTGAAGGCGCGGCTGGCCAGGTCGCTGTTGTCGCCGCCAAAGACGGCGATCCCGGAGGGCAGGCGGAAGGGCAGATTTGCTGCCGCAGTTATTCGGCCTGCGTCGATGCCGATCTCTCCCATCCGTTCTCCCCTTGGTGAAGATCCCTGCCTGTACGGAGCGCGTTTTACCATGCCTTCCGCTTCGTCTTGGTTATACCTCATTGGGGAGGGCTGCGAGCGGTGAAGAGCGCGTGGGAGTGGCCCGGGCGGGCCAGCAACTGGGTCTGGACCGGGTCTCGACAAGGTCTGGACAAGGCACGCGGACGGGCGTAACATCCTGCCCGAACCGGTTGCTGGGAAATGGATTGGAGATACCCATATCCGCCTCAGTATTTTCACATTGAGAACAGGAGGCACCATGAATGCAAGCAGGAAGTACGCGTTGGTGGCGTTGGCTCTGGCGGTTCTATCCACCTCTGGGTGTGAGAGACACTCGAAGAAAGAAGTCTATTATCTGATCGCGGCAAACCTGTCTCTGCCTTACTGGCAGACGGCCACCGCCGGGTTCAACAAGGCCGCCGAGCAATACCATGTGACGGCGAAGGTGGTGGGTCCGGCCGGGTATGACCCGCAAGCGGAACTGACCGAACTGCGTGCGGCAATCGCCGCGAAACCAGCGGGCATTCTGATCTCGGTGGCTGACGTTGCCGTGCTGCAAGCGGAGATCGACGCGGCAATCGGCGCGGGAGTTCCGGTGATCACCATGGATTCGGACGCCGCCGGAAGCCGCAGGCTGTACTTTATCGGGACCAACAACCTGGAGGCCGGCCGGCTGGGCGGTCAGCGGGTGATTCAGAAACTGGGCGGCAAGGGCAATGTGGTGTTCTTCAGCATTCCCGGACAGCCGAATATTGAGGAGCGCCTGAAGGGCTTCAAGGATGCTTTTGCGGCGCGGCCGGATATCCACATTACGCAGGTCGTCGATATCCGGGGCGACGTGCAGAACGCCTTTGACTGGACGCGCGATTCGCTGAACCTGAGCGGACCCAAGAAGATCGATGCGTTTGTGTGCCTTGAATCGGCGTCGGGCAAGGTGGTGGCCGAGGCGCTCAAACGGGCCAACGTGACGGATCGCCTGTTGATTGCCTGGGACGTGAACCCGGACACGCTGGACGGGATCAAGGCCGGGACGATCGATTCGACTATCGCGCAAAAGCCCTACACCATGGCCTACACCGGACTGAAGGCGCTCGACGAGGTCTTCCATGCGCCGCCCAGCAAGCTGGGCAAGGACTATAGCGCCGACTCCTTCTCGCCCTACCCGGTGTTCGTGGATACCGGCACGTCTCTGGTAGACAAAAGCAACGTGGATCTGTACCTGGCCGGCTCCGGGCAATAGGCACCACTGGCCGTGGGGGCGACTGCTTCGCGTGGCCCGCGCCTGGAAAAGAGGCGCGGGATTGGGGTGTTGCCGATGCCGGCGGACGCCTGCCATTTGGCGCAGGGTTCCGGTCAGCTGGCAGCAATAAGCTGGTAGCAATAAGAAACGCGAGATTGGGATCAAGCGACGCGAAGACAAGAAAAAACCTGGGAGCGGGCCGATTGCGGCGTTCCCAGGTTTTTCTGCAACTTTGAATGTCGCCCATTTAGGGTCTGGGCTGGCCAATAGCGCTGTCCTGCTTGGCGAGCTTGACGCGGGCGGTGTCGAGCTTGTGCTGGACCTTCGAGACTTCGCCGGGCTCGACGTCAACCTGCGCGGATTTCGCATACCCGGCGAGGGAGAGCTCCCACTGCGCGGCGGCCAGGCGGATGCGGCCGGTCTTCTCGTAGAGATCGCCCAGGTGGTCGTGGAGGGTCGGGTCGGTGTGGTCGCGCTCCACGGCGTGAAGGAGATTTTCTTCGGCCAGCTCGTATTGGCCGAGCTTGAAGTAGACCCAGCCGAGGGAGTCGAGGATGGCCCCGTTTGTGGGGTCCAGTTCGACTGCCTTGCGGATAAGCTTGAGGGCCTCAGGCAAGCGCATTCCCTTGTCAGCCAGCATATAGCCGAGGTAGTTGAGGGTGGAGACGCTGGTGGGATCGAGATCGAGGGCTTGGTGGAAGATCTGCTCGGCCTGTTCGTAATGCTTCTGCCGCTCGGCCAACTCACCGCGGAAGTAGAGCAGCGAGACGTTGTCTTCTTTTTTGGTGGTGAGCGGGGCGACTTTCGCGTAGGTATCTTCGGCGTCTTTCCAACGGCGCAGGCGAACGTAGAGGTGTCCGAGGCTGAGGAGCGTGGTGCGGTCGTCCTTGGTGCTTTCCACCAACCCCTTGGCGAGCGCGATTGCCTCATCGGCCTTGCCCTGGCTGACCAGTTCGTCGGCGAGGATCTCTTTGAGGTCGTTGTCCTTGGGATTGGCCTCGACGGCCTTGCGGGTGATTTCTACCGCGCGATCGAAGTCCTTTGCGTCGCTGTAGCACTCGATCAGTCCACGATAGCCGCCAACCGCCTGCTCGCCGCCCATGTCGATGAGTTTTTGATAGTTGGCGACGGCCTGAGCGAGGTTGTTCTGCTCGTGATAAAGGGCGGCCAGGCGCTCTAGGAAGATGGCGCGGTTATTCTTCTCGTCGGCTTTGTAAGCGCCGTTGGCGTGCGAGGTGAGGTCCACCATCTTCTGGTAGGTATCGATGGCTTCGTCGAAGCGGCCAAGAGCGTCCAGCAGCATGCCTTCGTTGTAGCCGATCTCCAGGGTTACGCCGGCACCGGTGGAGTCGGGATTCTTTTCGCGCGCCTTGCGGAAAGTGGCCAGCGCTTCTTCAAATTTGCTTTGGCGGCGTTGAATTTCGCCGATGTGAACCAGGGTCGAGACATCGTCGGGGTCGGACTCGGCCAGCTGCTTGTATTGCTTGAGCGCTTCGTCGAGCTGGTTGTTGTTGAGCAATGCTTCGGCCAGCGCGGCGATGGTGTGCGCGTCGCCGGGGTCCATGTCGGAGGCGCGCTGATAGGCGGCGATGGCGTCCTTGGGCTGCTTCAACTGGTCGTAGGCTGCGCCTAGAGCGAATTCCATCTTGGGGGAGCGGTCGGCGACCGGGACATCTTCAATGACCTTGGCGGCGTGGGCGACATCGCCGCTTTCGGCATAGAGCCGGGCCATATTGAGGACCACGGCTTCCGAGTCCGGCTCAAGGGCCTGCGCGGTTTTGAACTGCTCCTCGGCCTTTGCGGCGTCGTGCTTGACGGTGTAGAGCTGGCCGAGAACCATGCGGTCTTCAACGCTCTTCGGGGTCAGCGTGACGATCTTGAGGTATTCGGCGATGGCCAGATCGAGAACGTTGGCCGGCGCTCCACTGGCCGTCTGTCCCTCGCTCAGCTGGCGGAGGTAGATGCGCCCGAGCTCCTTGTGAGCTTCCAGATTGTCGGGAGAATTCTTGACGGTCTCGCGGGCAGTCAGTTCGGCGTCGTGGACGCGTCCGGTGCGGAAATAAAGGTCGGCGAGGGCATTGTTGACCTGCGCCGAAGAGGGGTCGGCGTTGAGCGCTAACTTGTACTCTTCGATGGCGCGGGAAACGTATTCGGACCTGTCCTGCGTGGCGGCATCGTCCTCGTAGAGCGCGCCGAGGGCGTAGTGGTAGTAAGCCACCGCGCGATCGGGAGCCGGCGCAGCTGCCGCGGACGGAGCTTTGGTTGCAGCGACCTGTGCCGGAGCAGCGGGCGGCGCAACGGGCGCACTCTGCGCGAAGACCTGCACGGCAGGCAAGAGAGCGGCAGATACGGCAACCGAGAGCCAGAGGGGCGACGAGTAGGTTTTTTGCTTCATCATGAGGAAATTCCGCGCCTTCTGAACCAGTTGGAGGGGTTGGGAGCCCGTTCCAGAGGTCCTAGAGGCAGCACAGGCAGCCGTTGGGTGCAGCTCTGCCTACTGTACAGACGATTTTAACCGGCATTGGTCGCAATATACAGTTTTCGATGGCGCCAGAAGAGCGCACGGACAGGTTCAGGCGGGGTTCTCGGTGTGACGCCAAGGTTATCTGCCTCACTCCTCGAAAGTTGCTTGTGGAGCAAACCTGTGAAGGGCAGCAAGAAACTGTTGGCGATCGGACGGATTGGCAAGGATTTGGCCACAACCCGGCAATGGTGCAGAGCGCCGATAGGTTACGACGACAGCAGAAGACCAGGGGAGTGGGGCAAGATTTCCCACGTGGGTTACCTTGTTCCACGGAATTTCTTCTGTGCTCCAAAAAAACTGCCGGCGGATTCGATCGGGCTCCAGGTCCCAATAAAGAAACCTGCACTTGAGAGCCTGGAACAACGTAATCAGGATGACGAAGCAGGTCGATGTCAGCTCAGTATGGCGTAAAACGAGCGCCGAGTCGGACATGAAGCAGGCGAGCGCCACCCAGATCCATCCAGCCAATCCGAATTTCTCGCGGAATCTCATGTCAAGAGCTTAGCTCCAAAACCGATGCAATCAATAGCGTGTTTGGAAATTTCGGATGGAAGATCACGGACTCAACGCACATTTCGGACAAGGACCGATATTGGCGACGAGGAGCCGGAGGGAAGAGCGGCCGAGCGCGCCTCCTAGTCCGCGGGGTCGGCCGGGTAGCCGGGTAGCCAGCCCTGCTGTAGGAGGGTGTTGAGCTGGCGGTGGAGAACCTCGGCCTGGCGCTCCAGGCGTTCGATCAGGCGCTCGCCGGGGTGGTCGAGCGGGGGCAGTGGCGTTTGCAGTTCAAAGACGGTTGGCTCGGGCCAGGGAGCGGGAGAAAACTGCGCGGCAAATCCGGCGTCCCCGCTGGTTACGGCCCGAGCGCCCGTATCAATGCGGTCTTCCAGCCATCCCAGGCGGCGGTCGAGCAACTCGAGGCGGCTCTGGACGGGTCCGGACTGCTTCCAAGCCCACTCACCGTCAAGCGCGGCGAGGGCGGTGGTGCTTTGCGCGAAGCGGCGCAGATAGGTGACAAAGGCGGCCACGAACTGGGCGAAAGGGCGGCGGCGGGGCCAGCTCTCGGCCAGCAGGCGGTCCAGTGACTCCTCGGTGTCGTTGTGGGCCAGCCCGGCGGCGCGTCGTGCATTGGCCAGCGGCCGCGAAGAACGGGAATGACTGCGCCAAGCGCCCGACAACTGGGCCAGGTAGCGGCGGTCGGCGTCGATGCTGGCGCGCAGATACTCCGGGGCGCGGTCGCGCTCGTATGCGGGGAAAAGAAAAAGCATGGCCAGAAGAGCGATGACGGCCCCGGCGATGGTGTTGGCAGTGCGGACGAGCGCCAGCTGCCAGTCGCCGGAGTAGGGCAACCAGGCGAGGACGAAGGTGGGGGTCAAAAAGAAGGCAAAGGCGGTGTAGTTGACCGGCAAAACCGCCAGGGCCAGGAGCGCGAGGGGAAAGAGTGCAGCCGCAATCGCCAGCTGGGAGTGGAGCAGGGCGGCGAGAATGGCAGCGAGAATGCCGCCTCCAATGGTGCCGCCGATACGCTCCATACCACGGCGCATGGTTCCGGAAACGTGCGGCTGGAGGACGATGAGCGAAGTCATCAGCAGCCAGTATCCGTGATCGATGCGGAAGATGAAAATGATGGCTGTATCGAGTCCGCAGACCAGCGAGACGCGGACGGCGTGGCGCAACAGGAGCGACTTGCGGGTGAAATTGCCGACCAGCTGGTCAACGATGCGCGTGGGATGCCATCCCTGGCGGAGCTGGTGAATGCGCTCGTAGACGTAGGCGAAGTGGCTGGCCGAGTGGCCAGCTGTTCGGTTGGCGGGGCCGAGACTGGCGACCGCTTTACCGAGACGGAGAAGGGCGGCGCTTTCGATGGCGGTGTCGAGTTCGCCGGCGGCCTCGGTGACCTGGGCGAGAAGAAAACGGCTGGTTGCGCTACTGGTTGCGTGCCTGGTGGCGCTGCCGGTTGCGCTAGAACCGCAGATGCAGTCTTCCAGCGTAGCGGGGAGTTGCTGCATCTGCTGGCGCATGGCCTGGGCAGTGGCGACGTTCTGGCCGCGCCGGCGAAGCAGGATTGAGCCGATCCACCGCTCGGCTGTCTGCAACTCGGCAAAGCCGTCGAGGGTGATGGACTGGCAGGCGTTGGAGTCGACGCTTATCTGGGATTCCAGGTGTTCGGCAAGGGCTACGGTGCGGGCGATGAGCAGGTCGGCGTGCTCGAGCAGAACGACGAGGTGATGGCCCTGGGCGGTGTCGGACTGGCGGTTGGCGCGGATGGCGGCGACAGCCTCCCATCCCTTTTCGACGGCACTGCGGACACGGTACTGATGATGACGTGCGAGGCGGTGCCACAGCGCGGCGCGCTGCGGATTGCGGGCGGCCAATTCGGCGATGGAACTGAGGAAAGAGGCCAGTTCCTGGTAGCATCCGCTGACTGCCGCGCGGGCGGGGCGGTAGGGATCGAGTGGCCACAGAAAAAGAGAAAGGAGCGCGGCCCAAAGTCCGCCGGCGAGCAGCAGCAGGCTATGGCCGAGAGCCTCGCGCCAATGTGCTGCGGGCGCGCCGAGTCCGCAGATGTAGATCACCTGGACGAGGATTCCGGTGGAGGCGAAGGGCTGGCCGAGGACGGCGAGATAGCTCCACAGAAAGCAAAAAAGAAGAGTTACGGGGATGGCCCATACGAGCCTGGTTCCAGTGACGGAACCGATGAAGAGCCCGGCCGCGCCGCCCAGGGAGAGAGTGGCCAGGCTGGCGAGGCGGGTGCGATAGGGGCCTCCGGCGTCGGCGACAATGGCCTCGAAGCCGCCCAGACCGGCCCAGCCCAGATTGGGGATTCCAGCCATGTCGCCCAGCACGATGGGGGCGCACAGAGCAACGCCTGCGCGCAGGCCGCGGAACCAGTCCATCTGGCGGAGGGTGGCGGCGGTTTGGGCGAGCGGGCCTTCTCGAGGTTGGAAGCGGGGAGCCATAGTGACATTACAGCACTTGCAGGCAGCGTTGAGTTACCGGTTCGATTTGAAGCTCGCGAGCCGGTCACATGATTGACGTGATGCGTCATTTTTTGCCATAGTGTCTCATGGCCAGCGCGCGGCAGCCAGATCCTCCGCCGAAATATCGCGATAAGCGCACCGAGCGCTTTGCCGCCGGCGAAAGGGTCAAGGAGTTTGAGGCGTTCAAGGATCAGGCGGAGCGTCGTCTGGATATTCTGGAGACGGCGCTCAGCCGACGCGACTTGATGCTGTTGCCGAGCAATCGATTTGAGGCTCTCGGCGGCGACCGGAAAGGCCAGTTCAGCATTCGCATCAACCAGCAGTGGCGTGTGTGTTTCGAGTGGTCTGAGAAGAATGATCGGCCATGCAATATTGAGATTTGCGACTACCATTTGTGAGGAGGCGACTATGGCGCGCGAACCAATTCATCCGGGCAGGTTTCTGGCTGACGAACTGGATGCCCTGGGCATGAGTGTCCCGGAAGTAGCCGCAGTCTTGCATGTTCCGGCTAACCGGATTTACCAGCTATTGAAGGGGCAACGGGCTTTGACGGCCGATACGGCCTTGCGCCTGAGCCAGTGGCTGGGCACTTCGGCAGAGATGTGGCTCAATCTGCAAAAACTCTACGAGCTTCGCCTTGCCGAGCAGAAAACCGGCGAGAAGATCAAGAGCACGATCATTCGCCGGGAGGCGGCACAGGCGGCCTGAAGTTCCCTTGAGTTCCGGCAAGGTGGAATTCGTGGTTTCCCACCTTGGGCGCAACGAATGCGTCAAAGGCGGAGCGTTCGGCCGTCTTGGATATTGGAGGGGGGACGATAATCCTGGGCTTGGCGATTGGCTGCGAGGAGGTTCAATGACGAATATTCAGATCACATTACCGGATGACCTGGCTCAGGCTGCCGAACGCGCGGGGCTGCTGTCGCCGGAATCGCTGGAGGAGTTGCTGCGCGGACAGCTGAGGGCGAAGGCGGCGGCTGAGTTGTTTGCTTTGCTGGACAAGGCAAACAGTGTCGAGACAGATGAGGATTTCTCGCCAGAGGCGATGGCGGAAGAGGTCCGGGCGATGCGGGCAGAAAAGCGAGCAATCCAGAAGGCGTTGTGATCCGTGAGATGTGTGCTCGATACGAATATCGTTCTATCGGCGCTGCTATGGAATGGCGCTCCGTGGCGACTGCTGCATTCCGCGCAGCACGGGACAATCGAGTTCTTCACGAGTCAAGAGCTGGTGGACGAGCTCGCGGATGTTCTCGCGCGCAGGAAATGTTCAAGGAGGCTCCTGGAAATGGACTTGTCGGCCTCCCAGATTTTGACCACTTATTCAGATGCGGTGCAACTGGTTGATCCGGCGGTCGTTCCACGCATAGCGCCAGACCCGGACGACGATGTCGTGATCGGGACTGCGATCGCGGCAAAGGCAGGCCGAATAGTGACCGGGGATAAGATGCTGCTCTCGGTGGGGCAATACCAGGGCGTGCGGATCGTTTCTGTCGCTGAAGCTCTGCAGGCCATAGCTCAGGACGTTTCTCCCGACGCTCCGTGATGTGGGCCAGACGACCGGAGCCCTACCCGGCAACGCCCAGTACCTTGACGATCATCCGCTTGCGCCGCTGGCCGTCGAATTCGGCATAGAAGACCCGCTGCCAGGTGCCCAGATCGAGCCGCCCGTTGGTGACCGGCAGGGTGGTTTCATGATGCAGGAGGAGCGACTTCAGGTGGGCGTCGCCATTGTCTTCGCCGGTGCGGTGGTGCTTGTAGTCGGGGCGCATGGGGGCCAGTTCTTCCAGCCATGTGCCAATGTCCTCGATAAGACCTTCTTCGAGGTCGTTCACGTAGACTGCGGCAGTGATGTGCATGGGCGAGACGAAACACAGCCCATCCGCGATGCCGCTGCGCCGCACCACCTGCTCCACCATTTCGGTGATGTGCACCATCTCCTTGCGCTTGCGGGTCTCCATGACCAGATATTCGGTATGACTTTTCATTGCATTCTCCCCCGGGGAAGGCTTTGCTTCCATTTTGAAAGCTATGCCTCCATTCAATCAGGGGCGGCATGAAGAAGCATGAGTTTTTACGGAAACGCGAGGCATTCATTTGCAAACAAATACTCCCAAGCCTTCTCTTGAGGCTTGGTTTTTTTTGCGATGGAGATCGATCCAGCTCAAAAAGATCTGTTGGGACTCAGTGCCGGAAGTGCCGAATACCGGTGAAGACCATGGCGACGCCCAGCTTGTTAGCGGCGGCGATGACCTCATCGTCGCGGACCGATCCCCCGGGCTGTATGACGGCGGTTGCGCCGGCGGCGGCAACGGTTTCCAGGCCATCCGGGAAGGGGAAAAAGGCGTCAGAGGCGGCAACGCATCCGGTGAGCGGATGAATAGCCTTCTGGGCGCCGAAGCGGGCTGCGTCCACGCGGCTCATCTGGCCCGCGCCCACGCCCAGCGTCTGCCCGTCGCGGGCATACACGATGGCGTTCGACTTGACGTGCTTGCAAATGCGCCAGGCGAAGAGCAGGTTCTTGATCTCTTCAGCGGAAGGCGCGCGTTTGGTGACCAACTTCAGTTCAGCCTCGGAGATGGAGCCGGTGTCGGCATCCTGCAGCAACAGTCCGCCGGAGACGTGCTTGACGACCGGGCGGGGTGCGGCGGCGCGAACTTCCACCAGCCGGAGATTCTTTTTGGCGGCGAAACGCTCGCGGGCCTCGGCGGAGAAAGACGGCGCGGCAATCGCTTCGACAAAGAGCTTGGCGATCTCGGCGGCGGCTTCGCCATCCACTTCGCGGTTGATGCCGATCACGCCGCCAAAAGCGGAAATGGGATCGGCGGCGAGCGCTCGGTTGTAGGCGTCAAGCACCGAGGATCCGGTGGCCGCGCCGCAAGGGTTGGTGTGCTTGACGATGACCACGACCGCAGGGTCAGACTCGGCGGAGGGAAACTCCTGTGTCATCTCCCAGCAGGCGTCGAGATCGACAATGTTGTTAAAGCTGAGTGCCTTGCCTTGCAACTGGTGCGCACCGGCGATGCCCAGGCCGGTGCCGTCCGAGTAAAGTGCTGCGCGCTGGTGCGGGTTCTCGCCGTAGCGCAAGGACTGGGCCAGGGGAAATATGAGGCGCAAGGGTGCCGGGAAGGACTTGTCGGCGGGCGCTGCAGGCATCCGCGGCGCCGGGGCCTCGGCGATCTGGTCCAGTGTATTGGCAATCGCGGTGTCGTAAGCGGCGGTGGTCCCGAAGGCCTGCTTGGCCAGCTTCCAGCGGGTTTCGCGGCTCAGGGCGCCATGGTTGGCTTCGAGTTCGACAGCGAGGGACGGGTAGTCGGCTACCCGCGTGACGATGGCGACATCTTCGAAGTTCTTGGCTGCGGAGCGCACCATCGACGGGCCGCCGATGTCGATGTTCTCGATGAGATGGCCGAAGGCCACGCCGGGCTGGGAGGCGGTCTTTTCAAATGCATAAAGGTTGACGACCACCATGTCGATGGGCTCGATGCCGTGCGCTGCAACCGCGGCCTCATGCTCGGCGTTGCCGCGAATGTAGAGCAGGCCGCCGTGGACCCGGGGATGGAGGGTCTTGACTCGCCCGTCCAGCATCTCCGGGAAGCCGGTCAATTCACTGATGTCCTTGACTGTGAGGCCAGCTGCGCGCAGTGCCGTGGCGGTTCCGCCGGTGGAGACCAGTTCGACGTCGAAGCTGGCCAGAGCCTGGGCAAACTCCACCAGGCCGGTTTTGTCGGTAACGCTCAGCAACGCACGCCGAATCCTTTTTTCCGCACTCACAGTCGTACTCCTCTTTCGCCTGGTTCGTTCAATCCAGTTTGCTCAATCTGGTCCGTTCAATCATGGTCGGTTCAAACACCAGACTACATCGAATCACCTGCGGTGCGGCCACTGCTTCGCTAGGCCCGCGCAGGAAAAAGCACGGGAATGGTATCCGTGAAAATCCGCTGACCGAAATCCGCTCCCGCTTCGCCTGACGGAGTGTGCCGAACCCATATACGAGGCTGCTCGAAGCTGTACGAACCGCATTCTGGTATGAAAGTCCCTCTGCCGTTGCGGGCGGGCGGGGCGCACAGCCGGGCGTTGAGAAATGCATTAGAGTGAGAATATGGGAAGTCTCCCCCCCTATCCCGAGCCGCAGATTCTATCGCCGGATGCCAGTTATTTGCCGCCAGCGCCCGCCGAACAGACGGCGCGCCGTCCGCGGCCGGCCTGGTCTGTTGCGCCCGCCACGTACATTTTGATGGGTATCAACATCCTGGTGTTTCTGGCGATGTCGGCGAATCATGTGAGCGCGTTTGCGCCGGACACCGGCAAGCTGATGTTGTGGGGCGCAGACAACGCCGGTGCGGTGCTGATCTACGACCAGTGGTGGCGGATCGTTTCGGCGATGTTTGTGCACGTGGGCATCATCCATCTGGCCACCAACATGTGGTGCCTGTGGAACCTGGGACTGCTGGCCGAGCCGCTGGTAGGCTCCGCGGGTCTGCTGGCGGTGTACATCCTGACCGGCGCGGCTGGCAACCTGCTTTCGACCCTCGAAAACTGGAGAGAATCCTACCCGGATTTGATGGAACTGGTGCGGGCCTCGCACGGACCCATTTCCGCAGGCCAGGTGCTGTCGCTTTTTCCCGCCGGGGCCGGCGCGTCGGGCGCGGTTTTTGGGATCGCCGGTGTGCTGATCCTGTTGCTGAAGTCGCAGCGGCTGCCGGTGCCTCCGGTGGAACTGAAGAAGCTGCGCAAGTCGGTGATCTACTTTGCGGCGATCAACCTGGCCATAGGGTTCTCCATCAGCTTCGGCGCGGAGCGGCTGGGCTCCGGGCTGCGCATCGACAACATGGCCCACCTGGGCGGATTCATGTGCGGACTGCTGTTCGGCGTGCCCATGGTTCCGCGCTTTGGCTCCCCCCGCCCGCTGTTCCTGAAGAAACTGCGGCTATCGGTGGGGATGATCGTCGGAATCCTGGTGCTGTTCGGCTTCTTCCTCGCCCAACTGCCAAGATAAGCACCTGCGGGCACTGGCCGTGCAGGCGAACTGCCTTCCGGCTCCTTCCGCGCTAGCCGCCTTCGGCGTGGCCCGAGCCAGTGAAAAGGCGCTGGGTTTTCGCGGACGCTTGCGAAACGACTCCGACAGCCTCCGAGGAGACTCGGGAGCGGGTGTAGTCCATGCCGGATACGGTCGCGTGCGCTTCGTACTCCTTGAACGAAGCTGGCGCACCCCGAAGATTGGACCCACCCAAACTATCCAAAGCCTGATTGGTAGCGATATCATCCTCTGTGCCGCTTGCGTCTGTCTGGGAGCCCGCTTGTCATCGAAGACTCGGGACACTGCGCGGGCAGTTACCGTTTTTCATTGAATCATTTCGTTGAACCCGAAAAGAAAGTACCAGAAGAGCATCCGTTCATTGGAGAGGAAACAGCTCATGCGCAGTCGCCTTTGGTTTCTCGTTGTTGCAGTTCTTTTGCCGTTGCATCTTCATGCGAAGTCCGATGCCAACGTCGTGGTTTTCTGGCAAGCGGGATTCCCCACCGTGGCCAGCCAGCCAGTGGAGCAGGAGAGCCTGAACAAAGCTCTGGCCGGAATGAACCCGGAATTCGTTGGGGAGGACGGGCTGGCAGCCGCCGTGACGGATGCGGATCTGTTGATTCTTCCCTACGGGTCGGCGGTACCGGTGAATGCGTGGAAGACGATCCAGCATTACCTGGAGGCGGGCGGGAATCTGCTGGTGATCGGCGGAGAACCGCTGCGCGTGCCGGTGAGCCTTGAAAGCGGAAAGTATGTGGCCAAAGAAGCGCAGGACACTTATGCGCGGACTGTGGGATTCCGGCATGAGTACGAGGTTCCGGTGGCCGCGGGGGCGACGTTCCAGTGGCGGCGCGGTTACGACTGGATGCCTAAGCTTGCGGTGCAGGGCAAGCGGTTCTTCGCGGTCGAAGGGCGCTTGAACGGATTGGGCTATATGGCGGACGCGGAGGGCCAGCAGACGGCGGCTCCGGTGATCGTCTCGGAGCGCGGCGGGCACAGGCTTGTCGCGCTGGACTTTGAGCCGATGCCCAGTTATTGGAAGAGCGCGGATGGAGTTGCGCTGATGCGCGAGGCCGCAAGCTATGCGCGGCAAGGGGCGACCGAGCTTTCGGTCGAGACGCTCTTCTCGGCGGTCCGGCCCGGCGAGGCGCCGCTGATTACAGTACATCTGCGGCTCCCTGAGAAGAAGGACGCGGCAGGAGCAACGGCCGCCGCGGTCACGGGCGAAGTCAAGATGGAACTGGCGTCGGAAAAGGGCGTGGTGGCGACGGGGACCTTGGTGGTGGCGGGCACTAACCCGGTAACGCTGGATGCGCCGTTTCATTCGCCGCTGGCCGCTGGATTCTACACCGTAACGGCCGTTTACAGCGAAGGTGGGCAACAGCGCGAATACGCACAGAACGGATTTCTTGTCGAAGAGCGCAGCGCGCTTGCCACTGGCCCGGCGCTGGCAGTGAAACGCGACTTCCTGACGTTGGGCGGCAAGACATTCTTCCCGGTTGGGACGAATTACTTCACAACCGAAGAAGACGGTTGGGACTTCTCCGGCCCGCGCAACGCGGCTGTGTGGGATCGCGACTTTGCCGAGATGGCGGCGCATGGCGTGAACTTTGTGCGCACCGGCGTGTGGATGCCCAACGGGCGTTTCATCGACGGCGACAATCGGGTGAACGAGCGCTTCCTGCGCAACGTGGAAGCCTTCCTTGCGTGTGCGCACCGGCACAACATCGCGGTCAACTTCACCTTGTTTGCCATGTCGCCGCATTCGGGGCCGTTGCCGTGGACTCCGGATCCATCCGCATCGTCACCGAATCCGTATACGGATGCGGGGCAGGTGGCCGCGCAAAAGGGCTATGTGCGCTCGGTGGTGGAGCGCTTCAAAGATGTTCCGTGGCTCTCGTGGGACTTGATCAACGAGCCGAGCTTCGCGAACCCGCGGCATATCTTCAGCGGGAACTATCCCAATGGAGATGCGACGGAGACGACCGCGTGGCATAAGTGGCTCGGCACGAAATATGCGAGTGTAGCTGCGCTTGGCGAGGCGTGGCGCGTGCCAAGCGAAAGCCTTGGGAGTTTCGACTCTGTGCCGCTGCCGTCGCTCGCGGATCTCCGCTGGACGCGATACGGCAACGCAAACCAGGTTCGTGCGTTGGACTATAACCTCTTCGCGCAAGACATGTTTTGCGATTGGGTCAAGGGGATGGTCGCGCTGATCCGCGCCGAGGGCAGCACGCAACTGATTAACGTTGGGCAGGACGAAGGCGGCGTGACGGACCGCGTGCTGAACCAGTTCTATGGCGGCGCGGGAGTGAGTTTCACCACCAATCACACGTACTGGCAAGACGATGCGCTGCTGTGGGATTCGGTGGTGGCGCGGCGGCAAGGGATTCCGAATATCACCGGCGAAACCGGCTACCAGCCGGCCTGGAGCGCGGACGGAAGCTGGCGCTGGGACGAGCTGACCGGGCAGGGACTGACGGAGCGGAAATGGGCGCTGGGTTTTGCCGCGGGATCGAGCGGCGCCTTGCAGTGGGACTGGGCGCGCGAAGCCGATTTTGGAATGCAGCGCAGCGACGGCTCGGCCAAGGTTTGGGAGAACATGATGCGCGATCTGGGCGCATTTGCGACGGCGGCTGCTCCTTGGGCGGATGAGATGAAGGAGCCGGAGACGGCGTTGGTTCTGGGGCAGTCTCTGCAGCTATCGGTGGACAACGGGCTGGCGCTCGACGCACAGCAGGCGGCGGTGCGGGCGCTTTATCAATATGCACGGGGCCAGGCCTATGCGGTGGGCGAATACCAGCCGGAGCTGCTGGGGCAGCCGAAGCTGATCCTGCTGCCTTCGCCGATGGGACTGACCGACGAAGCATGGACGGCAATCGAGAAGCGGGTGCGTGAGGGCGCGGTGCTGCTGGTGACCGGGCCGTTCGCAGACGACGCTCATATGCACGCAACGGGCCGCCAGGATGCGGTGGGCATTCCGTATAGCAAAGAGCTGCTGACCTTGCGCGAAGCGCCGTTCCACTTCCCGGGCGGAGACGAGCAGCTGAGCTTTGGTGGGACGAAGACCAACACTCAGAGTCGCGCCATGTTGGCCGGTGGCGAAGAGTGGATGGAAAAGCCGCTGGGCAAGGGGCGCATCCTGTTCGCCGCGCTTCCGTTGGAACTTAACGACAACTTGCAGGCGGTGGGCGATGTCTACCGCTACGCGCTGAAGACCGCGCGTATTGACCCGATCTACACCACCACGGCCAGAGACCCCGGGATCCTGATTTGTCCAACGGTGTTCGCGAAGGCGACGTTGTATGTGCTGACGTCGGAGACGGAGACCAGCGAGGTAGCGTTTACCGATGTGCGCAGCGGCAAGACGTTCGCGGGAACACTGGCCGCGGGACGCGCCGCGCTGGTGATGGTGGAGACCGATGGGAAGGTGCTGGCGTCGTATCACTGGACGGAGCGGTAGGGCTGTAGATCCTGATCCGAAGATCCAGACCTGGGGGCCACCTAAGTTCATCGAAAACGAGGGAGACACAAGCAATCCACTCGCGAATTTAACCCTCTCAACGCGTGCACGATGTCCCAAAAACGGCCCCGCAGTTGGTACTGTCATTCATCTGTTCGATCTTGTCGCAGCCATCCTTGTTTCCGAAATCGCAAGCCTTGGCGTAATAGGCGCGCGCATCCAGATCGCTCGCGCCCACTCCGCGTCCGTGCTCGAAAATCTTTCCCAAATACAGGCAGGCATTTGCCTGACGTTGCTTGCACAGGGGGTCAAAAGCAAGCCGGGCTTCGATCCATTGCTTCCTGGCATACAGGTGTTCGGCCAGGGTTTCCTGCTCCGCCAGAGAACCTTGCGCGGTAACCGGAAGAGCCTGTTCCGTCGCTGGCGCGGTTTGCTGCGGGCTCAGGTCGCGATAGGCGGCACACCCCTCCGCGTCGCCTTTGTCACAGGCCCGCGAGAACAGTGCCGTTGCCATGAATTTGTCGTAATTCCCTCCCTGTTTGTCGCCATAGATGCGCGCCAGGTAGACACAAGCGACCACGTTTCCTCCCGTGCAACCGCTGCTGAACACGGGCTTGGCCGGGGTATATTCGCGCTTTTCAAAGTGCGCGACAGCTTCCTTGAACTTTTCATCGGGCGACTGTGCCGACAACGCTTCCCGCTCAAGCAGTCTTTGCTTGCGTGCTTCATTTTCCGCGTCCTGCCTGATAGCGCGCGCAGGTATAAACTGCAGCTGGACGATTTTCTGGGTTGCGGGCTCGATCGTAAAATCTATCTTCAGGGTATCGAGCTTATCATCGCCGGCTGCCTGGATCGAATGCGGGCCGGGGGCGACCTCCGCGTTCACCGATTCATCTGGCTGGATTTTGCCTTTTGCCACTCCGTCAAGCGTCCACGTGCAGGGGAGGTCGCTCAGCAGTATGAGCGTTGCGGCTCTTCCTTTGCTTGGTTCGGTGGGAGTCTTGCTTTGCTGCGCAATCGTAAAGCGACCCGCGAGCATCAAAGCCGCCGCAAACAAACTTACCGCGAATTTACTTTTATGCATAGAGTTTTCCCCTTCAAGTTTGCCAGGCAATTATAGGCAGACGCCCCCTCCGAAGAACACATGCCCGGCAATTTATGAATTGTTTTCCCCAGCAAGGACAGAAAGCTGACCGAGTTTGTAGGAAGGGATGGGACTTATGTGGGGTTTCGTCAGAATCGCTCGATCAGTACGGCGGGCGCGGGGCCTTGCCTGCCGCCCAGAAGCCAGTCGAGGGTCTGGCGAATGTCCGTTTCGCGGGCCTGGCCTTCGATGCGGGCGATGACTTCGCCCTGTTCGTCGAGGATCATGGTCGCGGGCAGGAGATTGCCCAACGCGGCGCTGTCGAGCATGTCGAGATCCGCGCCAAGCCATGGAGTGAGATTGGCTTGGGCGTCGAATTGCTGGCTGCTCCAGAACTTCTCCACCTTGGCGCGGTCATGGAGGTCATCGGCAGAGGCGGCGATGAAGCGAACCTTTTTTGGCCCGTTCTTCTGCACATATTCCTGACTAAGACGCGCTAGCAGCGGCAGCTCTTCTCGACAGGGCCCGCACCAGGTGGCCCAGAAGTTGAAGACGACGATGGAGCCACGCAACTCGGCGAGCCTGTGGGTGTTTCCAGCCATGTCTTTGAGTTCGAGGTTGGGCGCGCGTTTGGCCTGTGCCGACTGCGCCAGTAGGCACGTCGCAATTGCAAGGGCAATAAGTCTTTTCATGCAGAGATCCTTTGCCGATTCGCTCGGCGGCAAATGTGTCGAAGCCAAGAGCAGAAACCCTCCCGGCGTAAAAAAGGCCGGGAGGGAGATTGCCGCTTTGAGTAAGATCGCTGGGCTAGAAACGATGCGTCCAGCTGGCCAGCCAAACGTATTGCGCGAAGGCGGCATCGCCGTGGGTGCCATAGACCTGGTCGGGATAACTGCTGGTGCGGTCGCGATGAACGGCCTTGTACACGCCGGCGGTGAAGAGATCGGCGCGGCGGTTATATTGAGCTGCCGGGCCAGCAGTGACAGCAAAACCGGGACGGCGGAAACCGTCGTTGCTGTTGGGGAAGAGGTTGTCGGCGGGCACGCCTTCGTCGCGCAGGCTGAAGGTTGCGCCTAGACCCTTGACTTGCTTGACGGGAAAGGCCAGGCCTCCCTCAAAGAGATATTGATCGCTGATGGCGACGTAGTTTTCCAGCGGCGTTGTGGTGCTGAGAGTGGCTCCGCGCTGAATGCCGTTGGTGCCGCCCTGCGTGGCGATGTAATCGCCGTCGGTGTAGAAGGTGAGCGACTTGCCGATGCGCTGATAACCCATCCACTGCATCACCAGGCCCCATCCGCCGTTGCCCGGCTGGATGGAGTAATCGACAGGCGCGGTGACTTCGACGGGTGCACCGACACCGGTGGTGTTGGTGTTGGTCGTGTTTTGCACATCGTCGTTGCCAGTGGGCATCAGCAGGCCGAGACCGACGGAGAAGTTATTGTGGAGAGCATGCTGCGGATTACGAATCCACGAACTGACGCCGATGATGGTGTCGCCAATGCCGACCGAGGAGTACTTGATGGGCGAGTTCTGACTCTTACGGGTGGCGAAAAGATAGGGCACATCGACTTCGAAGCTGACGCGCGGCGTCCATTGATAGGTTACGTTGGCGGTGAGCAGGTTGATCTTGTTCTGCACCTGCGTACCGGCCTGGGCACGATATTCCTGATAGACGTCGCCGACATAGTGCTGATAGGAGTACTGGTGACGCTCGCCGATGGTGAGCTGGAAGTGTCCGGGCTCAAGTGTTCCGCCCTCGGCAAGGGGCAAGCCGCTCTGTTCGGGCGAACGGGCAAGAATGCATCCCTGGGCGTTGAGCTGAGTTGCACCGAGGGAGGCAAGTGCAAGCAAGGTGGCAGTTGCGGCCAGGGTGTTGAGCATGGAATGGAGCCTGTTTTTGAGCGTGCTTTTGGGCGTGCTTTTGGGCGCACCGGGGCGCTCGCCTGCGAGTGAAATGAAACGCATGGATGTGTAGCCTCTCTTGAAGTTTTAACTACAGGCACGGATTGATTCCGCCGGTACAAACAACAGGGGGAATCTGTTTGCTTGTCCAAATGCGCGTCATCCGTGGCCTTCTGGTAACCCTATCGGGAAGCTCGCGAGAGCGCACCCACCCAAGAGTGGAGATATGTCTGGGCCAATGGGTGCAGAAGTGTCTGGAGAGTGTGTTTCGGCGCGAAGGCGGGCAACCCGCCCATTATGAGACTGGAGAGCGGCGATCCTTTTCAAAACGGGGCTCAATCAAAATTGGGGGTCAAAAGGTTGCCGAGAAAAGCCGATACAAGTGCAATGCTGGAGTTGGCTGCGAGCGTTCTGTGCTGCGGAGCGGGATGCCTACGCAGTTGAGATCGCCGTACATATTCCCCTCATCACGGAGCCTTCAGGAAGGTGAAGGCCTGTTCGAGCAAAAGGGGAATTGTGATGGCCAAGGCGATCGGTGCGGGCTGCACCGCACGGCGCGATCTCGCGCCTGTATCCAATGTTTTGACTAGCTTGTTGAACCAGGGACAACACCTTCAACCGATCCGGGGAATGCTCGTTGTGCTGGCGTTCCTGATCGCTTCGTGCGTGGGCAATGCCGAAGAATCTTTGTTGTCGAACCGCGTCCCCGAAGCAGGGCGGATACGACCGAGCGAAATCATTTACGAAGGCATGACTTCCTTCGGAAATTACAGGGTATTTGGCGCAGCGGAGAGTGAAAAGCTCTACACCGCCGGCGTGGAATTCGATCGTGAACTCTGGCCCCGGGTGATGGGCGCGCGCGTGGATTACGTATCCGAGATCCTGCCTGTGGTTCTGCTCTCTCAACCGGTGAAGGCGGACATCTGGGGTAACCCTGAAGGCAGCGCCAAGGAGATTGTGCCGGGCATGGGGGTTACGCCTCTTGGCGTCCGTTTGCTGTGGCGGGATGGACGGAGATGGATGCCGTACTTTTTGACCAAGGCCACCGTGCTGGGCTTCACGCAAAAGGCGCTCTCGCCGCAAGCAACCTATGAAAACTGGAGCTTCCATTGCACCGGAGGCGTGAAGGTTAAATTGCATGGCCGCTACGACCTGCGCCTGGGATTGCTGAGCGATCTGCATTTCTCGAATGCGTTTGTGGTGCGCTCCAATCCGGCGCTGGATGTGATGAACGTGGATGTGGGGATTGTGTACCATCTCCCCGGACGGGGTGGGGCGCGCTAAGGCGCATTTTTCACGAGCCGCGAAGCATCGTAGCGCCGGCCTCCCTGGCCGGCTGTGGTGCGGGCGTCCTTGTCCGCACTTCTCCACGATTGATTACCGACTTGCGCCACCTCCGCCCGTTTGCCTTTCCCCGGTCCCGCGTGATTGACTGGGTGCCGAAGGCGGAGCGGACAAATGGCCTACGTACTGGCGCTGGACCAGGGGACGACGAGTTCCCGCGCGATTCTCTTTGACGAACAGGGCGCGATTGCTGCCGTGGCGCAGCACGAGTTTGAGCAGTTCTATCCGCAAACGGGGTGGGTGGAGCACGATCCGACGGAGATTCTGACCAGCCAGCTCAGTTGCGCCGTGGAGGCACTGGGGCGCGCCGGGGCGGTGCCGCGCGATGTGGCGGCCATCGGCATCACCAACCAGCGCGAGACGGTGATTGTGTGGGATCGCGCGACGGGCAAGGCGATCCATCCGGCGATTGTTTGGCAGGACCGGCGCACCGCGGCGCAGTGCAGCGCGCTGGAAGAGAGCGGAGTCGGCGAGACGGTTTCGGCGAAAACCGGCCTGGTTCTGGATCCGTATTTTTCGGCCACCAAGGTCCGCTGGATTCTGGAAAACGTCGACGGCGCGCGGGCCCGTGCCGAGCGGGGCGAACTGGCCTTCGGGACAGTCGATAGCTGGCTGATCTGGCACTTGACCAGCGGCATGAGGCACGTAACGGACGTGACCAACGCCTCGCGAACGCTTTTGTTTAATATCGTGACCGGCAAGTGGGACGAGGAGCTGCTGCGGATCTTCGGCATTCCGGCCAGCATGTTGCCGGAGGTGGTGTGGTCCAGCCAGAAGGTTGGCGAAGTGACCACCACGCTCGGCCTTGGCGGCATTCCAATTGCTGGCATCGCCGGCGATCAGCAGGCGGCGCTCTTTGGGCAGTTGTGCTGGAAGGCGGGGCAGGCCAAGAATACCTACGGCACAGGATGCTTCTTGCTGCAAAATATCGGCACCGGATTGGATTGCAACGGCGTGGACGGCAACGGCGGCGGCTTTGCGCGGTCGAAAAACAGGCTGATAACGACGCTCGCGGCCAGCGCGCACCGGCGATTGGAGTATGCGTTTGAGGGCAGCATCTTCATTGGCGGAGCGGTGGTGCAGTGGCTGCGCGACAACCTGAAGCTGATTGCCGGCTCGGGCGATGTGGAGGCACTGGCGGCCAGCGTTCCCGACACCGGCGGAGTGGTATTTGTGCCCGCATTTGTGGGGCTCGGCGCGCCGCACTGGGATCCGCATGCCAGCGGGATGATGATCGGCCTGCGCCGCGATACACGGCCGGGGCATATCGCGCGGGCGGCGCTGGAGAGCATTGCCTTCCAGGTGGCGGATGTTCTGGAGGCGGTGCAGGGCGAGACCGGCACTCCGCTGGACGCGCTGCGCGTGGATGGCGGCGCGGCGGTGAACGATCTGCTCATGCAGTTCCAGGCGGATGTGCTGGGCGTGCCGGTGGTGCGTCCGCAGGTAACCGAGACGACGGCGCTGGGAGCGGCGTATCTGGCCGGGCTGGCGACGGGCTTCTGGGCTAACCCGGGGGAACTGAGCGCACAGCGCCAGCATGACCGGCGCTTCGAACCGCGGATGGATGCTGCGGAGCGGCAGGACCGGCGCGGGCGCTGGCAAAGAGCCGTGGAGCGCTCAAAGAACTGGGAGAGTCAGTAGATTCCGCTTTCGTTGAGATGCGCTTTGTATTTGTTGTCGGTGCCGATGATGTGATGGAGGAGCCATTGCTTGAGATACAGGGCTACCTGCATGGGCGGAGCCGGCAACTCGCCGGACTTGAGTTTTCGTTGGGTTTCGAGCACCCAGGAAGTCATCTCTTCATGCTTCCGCCGATGTGAATCCGTATCGGGATAATGCGTCAACTCGAAGAACTCTTCTTCGTGGGCGAAGTGGATCTGCGTATATTTCGCCAGGCGCTCGAAGGTCCCATCGAGCAAATCGCGGGTGGAATTGTCGAGGATTCGGTCGTATAACTCGTTGACGATCTCGATGAGCTGTTTATGATCGGCGTCCAATGCCTCAACGCTCACACTGAGCTGATCGTTCCAGTCCATGAAAGGCATAAGATTCATGCCCCCTTCTGCTAAGGGCGAGCATACGGAAAACCCGCCTTTTTGGATGTGACGTGCAGCACGGAATCGCCGATGGCTTTCGGCTTTTCGAGGAGATATGTGGACCCCCTGCGCAGGGCGCTTGCGGCGCGGCAGGCGCTTCGCGCGGCCCGCGCTCCAAATGCGTTCGGGATTTTGCAGTGCGGCAGCGGATTCGCATAAGAGTTCCAGTCCAGTTGCGGGACTGGTATGCTTTTGGCAACGCGATCTGTCTTGCGCGTGCGTGGAGGAGATTCAGCGATGGTTTTGAGAGAAGATACAGCGACACCGGCACGTGCCGGGCGCGGGCTCGACCCGAAGGGTCTTCTGGTGCTGATGGCTGCGTGCGCGTTTTTCAGCTGGCCCGCGAGGTCGGAGTCAGTCGCGGCGGCGGCTTCGGGCGCGGAATCGGATACCCATGCGAGCGCCACTGCGCCGTATGAGGGAAGTGAGAACATCACCATCGACATGGTGGTGCGCGACAAGAAAAGCAGGCCGGTGGGGGACCTTGCTGCCGCGGATATCGCCGTGAGCGACGCGGGAACTCCGGTTCAGCTTACGGACTTACACCGGTTGACGGCGCAGTCGGGCGGCGGAGCGCGCATCGCGCTGGTATTCGACCACATGACGCCCGAAGCCGCCAAGGTGGCCAGCACGCTGGCCGGCAAATTGCTGCAAATGACGCCACCGAAGACCTCGTTTGCGGTGCTGGGCGTGGACGGGCGGCTGCGTCTCTTTCAAAACTACAGCGAAGACCGGGGAGCTGTGACGACGGCCATCGGGACCGCGGTGGACGCGAACGCGGAGAATCAGATTCCGGAGGCGGAAAAGCGGCTTTTAGAGATCGAGCGGACGGGGACGCTGGGAGCCGGCCGGAGTGTGAGCGTGGAGGAACGCGCCCAGGCGCGGATCATGGTGGCGGCGCTGGAAGAGGCGATACGGGTGGTGCAGGGTGAGCATGCGCAGCCCGCTCTCGCCGGTTTGCTGGCGCTGGCGAAGGCGCAGCAGAACCTGGCCGGGCGCAAGATCATCGTCTTTTTCTCAGCCGGACTGCGGACCAACGACCGCAGCGAGGGCATGTCGAAAGAGGTGGTGGAGGCGGCCAACCGCGCGGGCATTGGCATTTACACCATGGATACCAGCGGCGTCACCAGCAAGTCGTTCGACGTTTTGACCATGATGGGTTTGGGGACCGCGCCTTTGCCACCCCTGTTGGTTAACCCGAATGGCACTGTGGGCAACCCCGAAGGCATGCTGCAGACCCCGAACGGAGATATGATGCGTGTCGCGGTATTGGCGGGAGGGAAGTCTCTGGCATCGTCGGAGAACCCCTTCGATCGCGACCGCAGCAGTTCCGAGGGTGATTCTCTCGCCCTGCTTGCTCTCGGCACGGGCGGCTTTGCCATTCGCTCAGGGGACGGGAATTTGAGCAAGCCGATGCAACGGCTTATCGAAGATGTATCCGACTATTACGAGGCGACCTATACCTCGAATCTCAAGGACTATGACGGGCAGTTCCACCCCATCGACATTCATCCGCTGCGCAAGGGTGTGAGCATACGGTCGCGGGCGGGGTACTTTGCGCTCTCTCCGGAGGCCTCCGGTTCATTTGGTGTACAGCCTTTCGAGGCCCCGCTGCTGAAGGCGCTGGGCGCCCCTCAGCTGACCGACGAGATCGGATTCCGCCAGACGATTCTGCACATGGGCGGAAATGCGGCCGGGGGGCAAAGCGAGCTGGTGATTGAGGTTCCTGGGTCGCATGTGCAGGTTCACCAAGATCAGCGCACGCTGCTGTATCAGGCCCATCTGGCGATACTGGCCCAAGTGAAGGACAAGTCGGGCGTGGTGGTGGAGCGGTTCAGCGAGGATGTGGAGCGCAACGGAGCGCTGGAAACGGTGGATACATTCCGCGCCGGGGCGATCACCCTGCAAAGGCACTTCCGGCTGACTCCGGGGAGCTACGTGCTAGAAGCCATGGTGCTGGACCTGCTGGGGGGAAAGGCAGGCGGTGCGAGAACGGAGTTCGCGGTCGGCGGGGCGTCGGACGGTCCCGGTTTGAGCGATATCGCGCTGGTGAGAAGCTTGGAGCCTTTCGGCTCCGCACCCGATCCGATGGACCCGATGCTATATAACCGTTCCCGGGTGGTTCCGAACCTGGCGCTGGAGGTTGCAGCGGGTACGCCGCGCATCTCCTTCTTCTTCAGCATTCACCCCGAGGGCAGTGCCGCAGTCGGAGAAAGCAAGCTGAATGGCAAGCTTGACATGGAGATACAGCGCGCCGGGCAGACCGTCTCGCGCTCGACGATGCCAATTGCGCGCGGTGCTGAAGCTGAGGACCTGGCGAATCTGCCCACCATCCTGGCCGGCGCACTGCCGGCCGGCGACTATCGCGCCGTGTTCACCTATGTACAGGACGGCAAAAGCATTTCGCGGGATGTGGCATTCAAAGTGGTGGGAGATTTGCCGAAAGGTGCAGCGTCCTCCACCGAAACCGCAAAGAACACCGCGATTACAGGCTCGGCGGTGGGCGACCCAGGCGAACTTGCACCAGGGCGGTTTACCGCGCCTCCGGCGACGAACTCCACGGGGCCCAGCGAGAGCGAACGCAACGCCCTGCTGGACGGCGCACGCACGCGCGCACTGGGCTATCTGGCTTCGCTGGTGAATTTCAAGTGCATTGAGGTCACTGACCGCTTGGCCGATCCGAAGGGAACGGGCAGCTGGCTGCGTCACGACAAGATCGCCGAGTTGCTGACTTACGAGAATCAGCAGGAGTCGCGCAGCCTGCTCACGGTGAACGGGAACAGCGGCGCGGACCAGGCTGTCGACATGAAGGGCGCGCGCCTGGAGGGTGAGTTCGGGGGCGTGCTGGAGATCGTCTTCGACCCCGCCGCCAAGACCGAATTTGCGTGGAAGGAAACGGATGCGCTGGATGGCGCAGCGGTTGAGGTCTTCAGCTACCGCGTGGATGCGAAGAACTCCAAGTTCGCCGTGGTGGCGCTGCCGCACTCCTCGGAGATTGTCGGCTTCCACGGGCTGGTTTACATCGACTCCGCTACCCACGGCGTGCGGCGCGTGGTGATGGATGCGGACGGGATTCCGGCCGACTCGGCGGTGCGCGCATCCGGGCTCACCATCGACTACGACTACATCGCCATCAACGGCCACGACTACCTTATGCCGGTGCGCGGCGAACTGCGGATGAAGATGGTGAACACCGGCGCGATTCTGCACCGCATTGAGTTCCGCGACTACCACCGCTTCGGATCGGCGGTGCGGCTGGTGGGTATGACGCCGCCATAGCCGCTGGCCGCAGGGGCGACTGCTTCGCGTGGCCCGCGCTCGAACTACGCGCGGCACCTGCGGTGCGACAGCCGCCTTCGTCAGGCCCGCGCTCAAAATACGCGCGGGAGTCGGGATGGCGACGGCCTTGCGATGGTAGGGTTAGCTTTCTGGCGGGATGAAGCGGATGCTTTTTCGGTTTCAGCGTGAGCAATACTGCCCCGTGCCCCATACTTTTCGCGTTCTTTGCGAAAAGGCTGGGATGCCTCAAATCCCGATCTCGACTATAAGCAGATGAATCGAAAACGCGCGCAGCGCAAAAACGACGGGGGCCGCGTTCAACGCGGCCCCCGTCGTTTTTGGTTTGCTGGCTGTGAACGCGAAATCAGTTCACGGTGAGCACAATGGGAGTCTGGGCGGTTAAGGTCCCCGATGTCGCGGTGATGGAAATGGTGTAAGCGCCGGTGGTGGTTCCATAGTTGGTCGTGGTCCCGCCTCCGCCTCCGCCGCCTGTGTTGCTGCTTCCGCCTCCGCCTCCGCAGGCGAAGACTCCGCCGGCCAGTGCTATGCAGAAGAAGAACATGCCAAGCAGCGTCCGCCATTTACGACGTTGCGCGGGACGGATGAGGAAGAGCACACAGGCGAGCGCCATACCTCCGGCGGGAATCCATCCACCGCGGGAGGCGCGATCCGTCTCGCGGGCCGCGTTCGACGTGGTGGTGGTGGGCGTGGTGGTGATGGTCAGCGTGGCGGTTCCGGCCGCAGTTCCGGTGATGTTGACCGGGGTGGTTGCGCCGAAGCTGAGCGTCGGCAGATCGGATGCGCCAGCCGGTTGGCTGGTGATGGTCGCGGTTAGCGCGACCGATCCGGTGAACCCGTTGCTGGGGGTCACGGTGATGGTGGAGGTGTTTCCGGTGGTCGCGCCGTGGGTGATGGTGAGCGCGGCGCCGGCAATGGAAATTCCGGGCGTGGGAACAGCGGAAACGAAGACTTGGTCACCACTGCTGCCGGGAAGATAGTTTGCGTCGCCGCTATAGTTTCCGGTAACGACAGCGCCACCAACGGCCAGCGAGTTTGCCGGGATGGTAACGCTGGCGGAACCGGCCGCCAGTGGGATTGCCCCGGAGTTATAGGCTCCGCTGGAGAAGGTGATGGTTCCGGTCGCGACAGGAACGCTCACTTTATCACCTGGCGTCCAGATGACCGGGACGATGGAAACCGAGAGCGTCAAAGGTTGATTGACCACGATAGACGGGATGTTCGGTGTAAACACGATTTCGGGCGTCGCCATGAAATTGACGATCCCAGTGGCGGTTCCGGAGGTGTAGGTGGAGTCGCCGCTATAGGTCGCCTTGAAGGTATTCGCGCCGCCTTCCATGCCGCCCTGGATGGTGAAGGTGGTGGAGCCGTTGACCAGAGGTTGCGGACTCGCAATCCAGTCGGGATTGGTGAGGCTGATTGAACCTGTCGGCGTAGGGCTGCCGCTGGGCCCGGTAACCGAAACCGTGAGCGAGAACGGGTAGCCGGTCAGGTTGCCCGTGGGAGTCGTGACGGTCACGGTGGGCTGGGTGGTTCCAGCGGCGGTCACGTTGAGGGAGATGCCATTGCTTGCGGTGGTGTAGTTGGCGTCGCCACTATAGAGGGCATCGATGGCCTGGCTGCCCGCCGTGAATGTGTTGGCCGGGACGGTGAAGGATACGGTTCCATTGATGATCGTCGCCGCAGGGGTGGTGACCACCGGGCTTCCGTAAGTCAAGGTGATTGTGCCGGTGGGCGCCGCGATATTGGTGACCGGAGCAATGGTCACGGTAACGGTGACTGGCTGGTTGCTCTTGATGGAGGTTGGGGAGGCGGTAACGGTGAGCTTGGGCGTGGCTTTGTCGATGACGATGACGATGGCCGTAGAGGTGGCAACGGCATAATTGCCGTCGCTGTTATAGACGGCGGTAATGCTGTTTGTCCCGGCGGGGAGAGAGGGCGTGTAGGCTGCGGTTCCGGAGGCGGGTTTGGCGGCGCCGATGCTGGCCGCCGTGCCTACCATCGGAACAGTAGCAAGGGCCGTGGAGCCGTTCATGAAAGTGACAGTTCCGCCCGGAGCGGCACCATAGGCGGAAGTGGAGAGAGTCGCCGTAAAGGGCACTGCGGTGCCGATCGTTGCGCTGCTCTGGTAGTTATCGAAGAGAGTGAGTGTGGTGGGCGCCGGTTGGACCGTGAAAGCCACCGGCGCGCTGGTGCTGGCTTTGAAGCTGGCGTCGCCGGGGAAGCTTGCCGTGAGGCTTAGCGCGCCTCCCGGAAGCGCGGTTGTCTGCAGTTCGGCTGCGCCGTTGGAATCCAGGGTTGCGGTCCCCAGCGTTGCGGTCCCGCTCAGGAAGGTAATGGTGCCGGTGGCCGCGCCGTTGGGGCTGGTTGCCGAAGCACTGTTCCCGTAGGGTTGCGCATCGATCAGAAATACAGAGCCGTAATAAGGCGTGGACAACTGCTTGCCGGTCAAGGGGTCGTAGTAGCCCGCGACCTCGAGGGTAATTGAACTGCTTTCGGGGCCGACGGTGACCGGGATGGCGTTAGAATCGCTTTCGGCCAGGGTGCTGCTTCCACCGTAGTGGGCGCTGACAGAATAGCTGCCGCCGGGCAGGCTGTTGGTGATGCCGGTACCCGTTCCGGCGAGCAGGGAGACGTCCCCGAGGGCGTCGTTATTGGGGAGCGTGGCGGGGCTGAGGTTGTCGACCAGGGCAACATTGCCGGCTGCCGTGGCTCCGCCTCCGCTGACGCCGACGTTGACGCTGACCTGCGCTCCATGGGTGAGGGTAAGGGCCGTGGTACCGCCGTTCAGGGTGAGCGACGAGGTGGTCGCCGTCAGGCCGGCGCTGTTCCAGTTACTGAGGAGTTGGCTGGCGTCGACGCTGCCCAGGCCGCTGGCTTCGTCGTAGCCGGTGACGGCGTTGTAGCCGGTCATGAAGGAATAGCCGCCGGTATTCGCCGCGCAATTGGCCGTTCCGCTGTTGCAGGCGACAGAGTTGTTGCCTGAGGTGACGTCGTGGAAGACGGTGGAGTATTTGGATTTGGCCAAGTCATAGAGCACGTAGTCGGCCTGCCCGAGGCGGGAGCCGACCTTCTGCTTGACGAGGGCCAGAATACCGGCCATGGCCGGTGCAGCGGCCGAGGTTCCGCCGACTCCGGTGAGATTGAAGTTGCTGCCGGTGGAGGGCGTGCCGGCGCAATCGGTCTGCAGAACGCCGCTGGAGTTGTAATCCTGGTCGGTGCAAAGTCCCCAAGTTGCGCCGTAGAGTCCGTTCCCCGCCAGCAGGGAGACGTCGGGCAGATTGCGGCCGGTCTGGTCCGTGGCGAAGCTGGACTGCCAGTTGGGAACCGCATACCCCGCTTTGCACGCCGAACTGGTGGATGTGGAACAGCTGCTGACGCCGCCGCCAGCGGCGACGATGTTGGCGTTGGAAGAGTACTGGGTTGCGGTCCAGGGCACATTGGCGCCGATGGTGGTGTTGTCATTCTGGAAAGTGGAGTCGTTCCATGGTTTCTCCGGGATGTACTTGAGCGCGCTGCGGTGGTCGGGCAGCGCGTTGGTGACATCGACGTAGGTGGTGAAGCTGGTGGGGAAGTTGCTGAACAGGGTATCGAAGTCGGTGCCGCCGACCGCGATATTGTACGGGGTGGAGGCGATCCCGTTGACGGCGAGGCCATAGTGGGCAGAGGTTTCGGTGTTCTCGTTGTCGCATCCGGCCGAACCGCTGTCGCCGGTGGAAACGGTGACCGAGATGCCTTGGGCGGCGGCCTGCTGCCAGAGATTGTAGATGTACTGGTTGCCGCCCACGCCCTGGCTGGCCTCGCAGCCGCCGAAGCTGACATTGAGGATGTCGGCCTGGTTGTCGTCGATGGCGCGGTCGATGGCCAGGAACAGGCCGGAATTGAAGGAGGTGTCGGCGGCTGTGTAAAGGATGATGTTGGCGTTGGGCGCGATGCCGGTGGAGATCTGAGTGTCGAGATAAGCCTCGATGGCATCGCCGTTCTCGCCCGGATCAGCGCCATCGACAACCACCGTGGTGGCCTTGGGAGAGAGCCCGAAGGTGGCGCGGTAGTTGGCGTTCTGGTTGATGTCGATGTTGGAGTCGCCGGCAATGCCGATGGTAGTGCCGGTGCCGTCGTAGGCGGTTCCAGGGGTTCCGGTGTAGTTGGGGTTGAGGCTGGTGGGGGTGTCGTAGACAGTGGCGGCGTCGGCGGGGCCGAGGTAGATGGTGTAACCGTTGCTGGCGTTGCCTGTGGTGTATTCGGGCTCGATGCGCCGGGTGACAGAGTTATAAACGCCGCTGGGGGCGCGGATGAACTGCGCGCGGGGCGAGAAGTTGTTGAGCCGGGCCAGGCCAGCGACGACCGGGGCGAGTGCGGCGGGAATTTGCGGGTCGGTGGCGTTGGCCCAGTGCGTTTCGCCGTTCACGGAGTAGCGGTGGAGCGAGGTGTGGAAGGCGGCTTGGACCTGGCCGACGGTGCCGGAGAATTCGATGGCCGTTCGGCCTTTGGCGACCCGGTTGGTGGTGAAGCCGTGGCTTTGCAGCCAGGACTGAACAGTGGCGAGGTCGCTATCGGAGACGCCGAAGCGCTGGCCGAACTGCTCAGGGGTGAGCCAATTGCGGAAGCCGGGGGAATTGGGATCCTGGGTGGACTGGAGCCAGGTGCGCAGATCGGCCTCCTGCTGGGCACTGCGCTGCAGGACGAGGAGCAAACGGCCAGCAGCCATGGACTCGGGAGCAGGCCCTTGGTCAAAGGCGGGCTGAGCCAGCGGATGGATGTTGCCGGAAAGTGTCACCAGCGAAGATTCATCGATGGTCCCATGGACGCGCACTGCTTCGGAGGCGCGGGCAGTCCCCTGAAGGAGTAAAGCCGTCAGGAAGAAAACCAACAGGGGTAGAGGGCAAAGGCGCTGCAGTCTGGAGCGTGTCATGGCTTTCCTATCTGGACTTTCCCATTTTGAACAAGGAGGAGGCATCTTCTTGAGCGAAACCAGAGTCCCTGTATCCGATCAGTTTCGTGCAGCGTCGCCGCTCCCTGACGGTCGCAGTGACTTCCACGCCAGCGACGAGAACCTGTCGCCCTGGGCACCGGCTTTGACGCTATGCTTCCGGGGTACACCAACTCTGGTTTTGCTGGAAACGCGCGGCGTTCTATTCTGCTGCCGCAGTAACTTGGAGCCCGGTGGAGACGGCCAGTTGTGACTCCCAACCTGGTCGCAGATTGAGCCTTGAAGCAGAGCGGCAATCGGAAAAGGTAGAAGCGGCTTGATCGAAAAATATGAGCTGTCGTGCACCTGAACCAAGAGCACTGCAATCAAATCACTTATTTGCCTTGCAGCCCGCAGGAGTTCATGGTCCCAGAGCGCCACGCAAAGGGCCATTGCTCCGGTGGCTGCAATTTTACACTGGGGCAATCCGGAAGGACGCAGGGGAGGGTTTAATCCGGAGGGGCGCGGCTGTTTCCACGGGTCGCGATGCGCGAACAGAGGCTTATGGGATGGGGCGAGCCGCCGATAGGGAGAAGTAGGTGCTTCGTCTCTTGCAGGAGAGCCATGCCTTGAGATTCCGGTGCAGGGTCGCACCCCTGCGAGGCATTTGACATTCCGGGAGAGAGAGCCGGGCCAGCGAAGGATGCTGGAAACGCGAGTCGAGGTGGAGTGTGGGCCAAGGCGGGGAGACGATCATTCGGGATGGTTTGGCGGATGCTGTGGAACAGGCGCCGGCGAGCATTGCCATTACGGACAAGCAAGGCCGGATTCAGTATGTGAACCCCGCGTTCACGCAGCTGACCGGCTACTCAGCCGAGGAAGTGGTGGGCCGGACCCATCGCATTCTGAAATCCGGAAAACACTCCGAGGATTTCTACCGGAATTTGTGGACCACGATCCGCGCCGGCCGGTTATGGCGTGGGGAACTGGTGAACCGTCGCAAGGACGGCAGCTTTTACACCGAAGAAATGCAGATTGCCCCGGTGCGCGGGGAACAGAACGAGATCAAGGGCTACATTGCGATCAAGCAGGACGTGACCGATCGACTGGCTGCGGGAGTGACGCGCGACTTTCTGTCCATGCTCGTGGATACATCGGAGGAGGCGATTGTCACCTATGGGCTGGACTGGTCGATTCTGACCTGGAACCATGCCGCCGAGGTGATGATGGGCTACACCGCTGCCGAGGCGATCGGGAAGTCTTGGTTGATGCTGGCGTCGCCGGAGATGATTCCGTCCGCTGAAACGACTCTCGGGGAGGGGCTGAAGGGCCATTCGCGCGCCCAGCGCATGGTGGAGGCGGTCCGCAAGGACGGCCAGCGGATTCACGTTTCCATCACTTCGTGGCCGGTGCGTGACCACCGGGGAGAAGTGACCGGCGTATGCAACATCGGGCATGACGTGACGGCGCAGATGGAGGTGGAGAGTCGGCTGCGGGAGAGCGAAGCGCGCTACCGTGCGACCTTTGAACAGGCGGCGATTGGCATTCTTCACACCTCGCCGAAGGGCGAGTTCCTGCGCTGCAACCAGCGCTTTGCCGAGATTCTGGGGTATGCGCCGGAGGAACTGGTGGGAATGCATTTCCAGCAGATCACTCTGCCTGAAGACGCCCCCGAAAGCGCGCGCATGTTCTGGGAGTTGGAAAACGGAAAGAAATTCCTGCCCAGCTTCGAGAAACGCTATATACGCAAGGACGGGAGCATCACCTGGGTGAAGTTGTCGTCGTCGGTGCTGCGCGACAGCGACGGGCGAAGTCTTTACCACTTGGCGCTGGTGGAAGACATCAATCAGCGCAAGCTGGCGGAGTCGTTGCTGCGCGAGACCAGCGACAGGTTGAGGCTGGCCACAAGGGCGGGCGGTGTGGGGGTGTGGGATCTCGATGTTGTGCACAACCAGCTGACCTGGGACGACCAGATGTTCCGTCTCTACGGGCTTGTACCCGGCGAAGTGCAGGATTGCTCCAAGGTGTTGGAATCGGCTCTGCATCCGGAGGACCGGGCGCGGGTGCTGGAAGAGATCGATGCGGCGATGCAGGGGGACCGGGAATTCGACACCGAGTACCGGGTCAAGTGGCGGGATGAAAGCATTCATTTCATACGCGCCGTAGGCCAGGTGGACCGGGATGCGTCGGGAAACCCGGTGCGCGCCATCGGGACCAACTGGGACATCACGGCGCTGAAGGAGTCGGCTGAGGCGCTGCTGAAGAGCAACCTGCGGCTGCAGGAAGAGACACTGCGCGCCAACGAACTGGCCAAGGAAGCAGCCGCGGCGACAGCGGCCAAGAGCGAATTCCTGGCCAACATGAGCCACGAGATTCGCACCCCGATGAATGGCGTGATCGGCATGGCCGGCCTGCTGCTGGACACCGAACTGAACGCCGAGCAGCGGCGCTATGCGGAGACGGTGCGGGCCAGCGGAGAATCGCTGCTGTACCTGATCAACGACATTCTGGACTTTTCGAAGATTGAGGCGCACAAACTGGAGCTGGAGTCGGTGGACCTTGACCTGCGGGGCCTGCTGGAGAGTCTTGCGGGAACGGTGGCGGCACAGGCGTTTGCCAAGAACCTGGAACTGATTTCGAGTGTCGACCCGGAGGTTCCGCAATGGCTGTGTGGCGATCCGGCGCGGTTGCGGCAGATTCTGACCAATCTGCTGGGGAACGCAATCAAGTTCACCCGTGACGGAGAAGTGGAGTTGCGCGTGCAAGTGCAAGAGGCGCGCGCAACCGATTGCCTGCTGCGCTTCACCGTGCGGGACACCGGAATCGGCATACCGCAAGACAAATTGGGGCTGGTCTTTGAGAAGTTCAGCCAGGTGGACTCGTCCACAACGCGGAGATTTGGCGGTACCGGACTAGGGCTCGCAATTTCGATGCATCTTGCCGGGATCATGGGCGGAGAGATCGGCGTAAACAGCGAAGAGGGCAACGGATCGGAGTTCTGGTTCACAGTGCGGTTGGCAATCGGCGCCGCTCCGGAAGCGAATGCAGGAGGAACTGTGAACCTGGCGGTGCTGCAAGGGGTACATGCGCTGATCGTGGACGATCATGCGGCGCATCGCGGGGTTCTGACACGGCAGATGCAGCACTGGGGGATGCGGACAGAAGCGGTGGCGAGCGGCATCGAGGCCCTGCAGGCAGTTTACCGGGCGACGGAAGCGGAGGATTGCTTCCAACTGGCGGTCTTGGATATGCAGATGCCGGGGATGGACGGCGAGGCGGTGGCGGGAGCGATCCGGGCGGATGCGCGCCTAGTCGATACGCGCATTGTCATGCTGACATCGCTCGGGCCCCGCTATGGTTCGCAACGCTGCCAGCAGAACGGCTTCAGGCATCATGTGTGCAAGCCAGTGCGGGCGGAGGAGTTGGCCAGGGCTTTGGTGGGTGCGCTGTGCGAGGGCAACGAAGCTTGCCTTGAAATGGCCGACACCCCGGCCTCCACTGAGGACGCGGAGCACAACCAGCAGCGGGGCTTGCCGGCAGACGCTCGGATTCTTTTGGCGGAGGACAACTTCACCAATCAGCAGGTGGCCTTGGGAATCCTGAAGAATTTCGGCCTGCGGGCGGACGCGGTAGCGGATGGCGCCGAAGCGGTGCAATCGCTGGAAAGAACTCCTTACGACCTGGTTCTGATGGACATGCGCATGCCGGTAATGGACGGCGTAGAGGCGACGCGACGGATCAGGGACCCGCAATCGGCGGTTCTGAATCATGCGGTTCCCATCATTGCGATGACCGCGAACGTGCTGCAATCGGACCGCGACCTGTGTGCGGAAGCGGGTATGAACGGGTTTGTGTCCAAGCCGGTGGTGGCGCGGATCCTGCGGGAGGCGCTTGCGAAATGGCTCCCGGAGAAATGCGCCACAGTCGGCCTACAGGAGCAAGCGGAGAGCGCTGGTTCGAAGCAGTCTTCGACTGTGCAACCACTCACCTCGGAAACCGCATTGGAAGTGACGCCGGTCTTCGACTGGGATGGCGTGATGCAGCGCCTGATGGATAATACGACCTTGGCGGACGTGATTCTGAAGGCGTTTCTGGAGGACATTCCGCGTCAGATCGCGGCCTTGAAGGAAAAGATACGAGTGGGCGATCTGCACTCCTGCGGGCGAGTGGCGCATTCGATCAAAGGCGCCGCGTCGAACGTGGGTGGAGAGCGTTTTCGAGTGGTAGCATTTGCGATGGAAAAAGCCGCGGATGCAGGCGACTTGAGCGCTGTATCCGACCGCATGCAAACCTTGGAAATGGAATACGTTCGATTGAGAGATGCGATCGGCAGAGGTGGCAACGGTAGCAGCGGTTCAGAAAAAGTTGAGGTGAGCGCTCTATGAAGACACTGGTGGTTGAAGACGAGTTGACGAGCCGGCTGACGCTGCAGACGGTACTATCCGGCTACGGAGTGTGCCACAGCGCTGTGAACGGCGAAGAAGCATTGGAGGCTTTCCGCCTATCGATGGATTGCGGACAGCCGTACGACCTGATCTGCATGGATATCAAAATGCCGGGGATCGGTGGTGTAGAGGCGGTGCTGCAGATTCGGGGTATCGAAGAGGCGCAGGGCGTGCTTTCGAGCAAAGGCGTGAAGATCATGATGGTGACAGCCGCGGAAGCGCTGCAGGACGTCATTCTCTCCTTCAAGGCACAGTGCGATGAGTACCTGGTGAAGCCGATTGACGCCGCGAAGCTGCTGGAGAAGCTCCGCAAGATGGGCCTGATCGCCTGAGGTTTTCGAACTCCTCGCGCCGTGCCACGATGGAACGTGGCACGGCACCGAGGATGAGGATCAGACGCCGGCGAGAACCTTCTTTTCAGCAGGCTTTGTCTGGCGCACATGCGGCGGATGAACCGCCAGTGGAAGCAGCACAGAGACAGCCATGATCACCGCAATGACCCGCAGGCCGGTCGCGTATGACCCGCTGGCCTGGCGCATGGCTGCAATCAGCAGAGGCCCGAAGGCGCTGGCGCAGCCCCACGCGGTCAACATCAGGCCGTAAATGGGGCCGACGTTTTTGGAGCCGAAGTAATCCGCGGTGAAAGCGGGCATGGTGCCGAAGCCGCCTCCGTAGCACATGAGCACGACAAAGGAAGTCGTGCCGAGGATGGCCGCCTGCGTCATGGAGGGCATGGTCCAGAAGAGGAAGACCTGGACGAGAAACATGACGGTGAAGGTCCAGCGGCGGGTCAGGTAGTCGGAGGCCGCGGCCCAGAAGATGCGGCCCAAGGCGTTGCCGATGCTGACGATTCCCACCATAATACCGGCCTGCAGGACGGTGACCTTGGCGATTTCGCGGAAGATAGGCGCTTCCTGCGAGATGAGCGAGATTCCGGCCGTGACGTTGAGGAAAAGCAGCAGCCAGAGCGCCCACCACTGCCAGGTCTTCAACGCGCCGCCGAGGGTGTAGTCGGTGGCTGCGCGCTGCTTGACCTGGGTTGCGCTGGGGGTCCATCCGGCTGGCGTCCAGCCCGGCGGAGGATTCCGCATGAACGCGCCGGTGGCTACCACAACCACAAAATAGCCGACGCCGAGCCATGCGAAGGTATGCAGCACGCCGATCGATTGAATCATCCGCGTGGCCAGCGGAGCAACCACCAACGCGCCCGCGCCGAAGCCGCCCACGGCTATACCGGTGATCAGACCGCGACGGTCGGGGAACCACTTGAGCAGCACGGCGATCGGAACGATATAGCCGAAGCCCAGGCCGACGCCGCCGATCAGTCCATAGGTAAGATAGAGCCACCACAGGCCGATGCCGGAGTAGCTGGCGAGAAAGACGCCCAGCCCATACAGCAGCCCAGCGGTCAGCGCCACTACACGCGGGCCGGACTTGTTGAGCCAGAGCCCACCAAAGAAGGTGGCCACTCCGAGCACGAAGATGGCGATGGTGAAGGTGAGAGTGACCTGGGAGATGGACCAGTGGAACCGGTCCGTCAGAGGGGTGCGAAAGACACTCCATGCGTAAACGGCGCCGAGCGCCATCTGCATCAGAATGCCAGCCGCCGCAATTCCCCAACGGTTATTGACCGCCATATTGCCTCCAGTTATTTCTGTTCGAGATTTTTTATTCTTGCGGGCCCGCCTTTCCGCGCAGCTTGAGTTGCGTTCCTAGAACCTCAAGAAACCGGTTGATGAGTGCGACGCTGCGGCGCAGCTCCGGATGGCGGAACTGACCGAGCAACGCAAGCAGGCCGGGGGGTTCGATGACCGGCCGGTCGCGACTGCCGAGGGTTTCATCGGCTGCCGTGCACACGCATTGCAGCAACTCCGGATTGATTGCGCCAAGGGTGTTTGCCATGATGATGAGGTTGCGCAATCCGTTGATGGCCTGCGGCGAATCGGCAGCGGCGACCGTGGTTTCGACGATCTTGCCGCCCGCGCCAAGCGCCCCGCGCAATAGCTCGAAGACGCGCTTGTCGTGCAGCTGCTGCAGTAGCTCGTAGCCATCCAGCAGCGCTTCGGCGTGTTCGATGGGCGCATTTTCAAGACGGGCGACGAGTTCCCTGCGTGGGTCGCGAGGGGGAATCTGAAGCGGGATGGGTTGCGCCATGGCGGACTCCTTTGGTGGTTGCTATGGGTGCTCCGCACATTCTTACTTGGACCTGTACCTTGACCGCGTCGATTTTTGCTTTCCCAGGTCCTCAAAAGCGAGGGACCTGGGGCACCCAAATTTAGAGATTGAACTACGAAAAAACATGGTCACGGTATTAGTTACGCGTTTTTATCTGCACCAGTCCGTTGCCGGGCTGGTGGTAGTCGGAGCGCTTCCATTTGCGTTCCACTTCAATGCCCTGCTGCGGAGTCGGGCTGCCGTTACGCGCATTGGCGGGCGGCAGTGGGCTGTCGCCAGTCTCGGTGGTGACCTCCAGTCGCACCGAGGCCTCCTTGTAAGCCGGCGTGCTGGTCACCTTGTCGGTGTGGCTGCTGGTAAGCCGGTTGACCGGCTCTTCCACGGAGTTCATAGGCATGTAAAGCTCATTGCCTTTGACGCGGTCGGTCACCAGCGCCTGCACGTGTACTTTTCCATAACGAGAGGTCAGATTGACCCACGCGCCGCTTTCTATTCCGCGATGCGCGGCAAGCTCCGGCGAGACCTCGACGAAGGTGCACGGGGTTCTGGCGCGAATCCCTTCGGTCCGATAAGTCAGGTTGCCTTCGTGGAAATGTTCTAGCAGGCGGCCGTTGTTCAAATGCAGGTCGAAGTCCTCATCAACCTGATCGGTGGGCTCATTCCAGACGAGCGGGAAGAACTTGGCCTTGCCGTCGGGCGTGTTGAAGCGCTTGGTGTAGAGCAATGGCTGGTCGGACCCGTCCTCGGCTACTGGCCATTGCAGGGAGCGGAAACCTTCCAGGCGCTCATAAGTTACGCCGGCCATGATGGGGGTGAGCGGGGCAAGTTCGGCGTAGATCTCCGAGGGGTGGCTGTAATTCCAATTTGCGCCCAGGCGGTTGGCGATGTGCTGAATAATCTTCCAGTCGGGCAGGCTGTCGCCCAACGGGTCGAAGACCTGGTAGAGACGCTGAATGCGGCGCTCGGTGCTGGTGAATGTACCTTCCTTTTCCAGGCTGGGGCTGGCGGGCAGAATCACGTCGGCGTAGCGGCAGGTGTCGGTAAAAAAGATGTCCTGCAATACCAGGAAGTCGACCTTCTGGAGCGCGCCGGCAACGAAGTTCGCGTTAGAGTCGACCATGCTCATCTCCTCGCCGAAGATGTACATGGAGTGGATCTTGCCGTCGAGAATGGCGTCGATCATCTGGTGGTTGTTGAAGCCGGGCTTGGCGGGCAGGGTAACGCCCCATGCCTTTTCGAACTTGGCGCGGATCTCCGGGTCGTCGACCTTCTGATAGCCGGGGAAGAAGTTGGGCATCGCGCCGTGATCGCTTGCGCCCTGCACGTTGTTGTGGCCGCGCAAAGGATAGGCCCCGGTTCCGGGACGCATATAGTTGCCGGTGGCGAGCAGCAGATTCGAGATAGCCGTGGAGGTGTCGGAGCCCATCACGTGCTGGGTGACGCCCATGGCCCAGAGCACGCAAACGCGCTCGGCCGCAGCGATCATGTGTGCAGTTTCTACGAGAATTTCCTTTGACAAGCCGGTCCGTTCGACGGCCATTTCGAGAGTAAAAGGCGCAAGGCTCTGCCGGTATTCCTCGAAACCGTTGACCCACTTATCCAGGAATTCGGTCTTGGCCATTTTGTTGTCGAAGAGGTAGCGAGTCACCGCAGACAGCCAGATGAGATCGGTGCCTGGCTTTGGGTGCAGAAAGAGATCGGCGCGGCGGGCCATTTCATGCTCGCGCAGGTCGCTGACAATGAGCTTTTGACGGCCCTGCTTGTGGGCGCGCTTGACGCGAGTGGCCAGCACGGGATGACTCTCGGCGGTATTGCTGCCGATGATGATCACCAGGTCGGCTTGGGCGATGTCCGAAATGGACCCGGAGTCGCCGCCATAGCCCACCGTGCGGAAAAGTCCGATAGTGGCCGGCGCCTGGCAATAGCGCGAGCAGTTATCCATGTTGTTGGTGCCGATGACGGCGCGGGCCAGCTTCTGCATCAGGTAGCTCTCTTCGTTGGTGCATTTCGACGAAGAGATGAAGGCCAGAGAGTCCGGCCCGGTGGCGGCCTTGATTTCAGAGAATCGCCGCGCGACCAGCGAAAGGGCTTCGTCCCACGAAGCCTCGCGGAAGCGGTCGCCTTGGCGAATCAGCGGCGAGGTCAGGCGGTCCTTGCTGTTGACAAATTCCCAGCCGAATTTTCCCTTTACACACGTGGAAATGCCGTTGGCCGGCCCATCGAGCGGTTCCACTTTGAGGATGTGCCGGTCGCGTGCCCAGATCTCAAAACTGCAGCCGACGCCGCAATAGGTGCAGACGGTCTTGGTGCGTTTGACGCGCTCCTCGCGCATGGCGGCTTCGATTTCCGACATCTGCAGCACCGGGCCGAAGCCCACCTCCGGCTCAACTCCCTTGACGACGCCGATCATGCTTTGCTTGGCGGCATCGGGCAGGCCGGTGAAGAATCCCGCCTCCCCCAGCATTGAAGTTTCCATGAGCGCGTTGCAAGGGCAGACGGTGACGCAGTGGCCGCAGGAGACGCAGCTGGACTCGCCGATAGCCGTGCCGCCGTCCCACAGAACGCGCGGGTGCGGGTCTTCCCAGCGGATGCTGAGGGTTTCGTTGACTTGTAAATTCTGGCAGGCTTCCACGCAGCGGCCGCAGAGGATGCACTGGTCGGGATCGTAGCGATAGAAGGGATTGGTCGAATCCACTTTGTAGGGCTTGGATTTGTAGGGAAGATCCTGGTGCTCGACGCCGAGCTGTTTGGTTGTGTTGTGAATCGCGCAGTTGCCGTTGTTGTTGTCGCAGACCGTGCAATAGAGAAAATGATTACTGAGAATGCGGTCGAAGGCTTCGCGTTGGGCAGCGCCCGCGCGCGCCGAGGCGGTCAACACGGTCATTCCTTCAACTGCCGGGGTGCCGCAGGCGCGGACCAGCTTTCCATCGACCTCGACCATGCAGGTGTCGCAGGTCTGGATGGGGCCGAGCTGAGGGTGGTAGCAAACCTGTGGAATTTCTTCTCGAATATCGGCGAGCGAACGATTGACGATCTGGAGCAAGTGCTCGCCGGCAGCAAAACCTTCAGTTTTCCCATTGATGGATAGAACAGGCATGGGAAGGGGAACCTCCCTACAGCGGTTTCAGAGTTACTGTACCCCGGAAGCAACGCCCTAAAGTGGCATTTTCCTTAAGAAAATGACACCTTGCACGTTTCCAGCAAGGGCACTGAAACTCTGGAACCGCTCTAAAATCCTGGCCGGAATCCTAGCACTTGCATGTGACATTGGGAAGAAAAAATGTAGGTGGTTTCTTCATTGCATGCAGAGGCGGTGCGGGCGGTTTACTGTTACGTCAGACGCGGGCCGGGGCGAAGGCTTCCGATGCGGCCAGGCAGCGTTCTGCGCCGGAATAGACAACAAAGCGACGGCCGCGCAGGAACCCGATCAGGGTGAGGCTCAGCTCACGCGCCAGCTTGACGGCCAGGCTGGAGGGGGCGCTGACGGAAGCCACAACAGGGATTCCGGCAGCCAGGGCTTTCTGAACAATCTCAAAGCCGCCGCGTCCGCTGACCATGAGCACGTGGCTCGAAAGGGGAAGCAGCTTCTGGCCAATGGCCCAGCCGACGATCTTGTCGACAGCGTTGTGCCGGCCGATGTCTTCGCGCAGGGCGAGCAGGTCGCTGGCCGCGTCGAAAAGGGCGGCGGCGTGCAGGCCGCCGGTGCGGCCGAAGACCGCCTGCTGGTCGCGCAGACGCCCTGGAAGCTGGCAGAGGAGGTCCGGATCGATATGAAAGTTGGATTGGAGAGGTTGCAGCCCGCGGTGGCGAATGGCCTCGATGGAGGCCTTGCCGCAAATGCCGCAACTGGAGGCGGCGAAGAAATTCCGTTGCAGGCGGGAGGGATCGAAAGTGCAGTCGCGGAGTTCGACGCGGACGAGGTTTTTCCGGGAGGAGATTTTTGGGGATGAATCTGGTTTGGCGGTTTCGTCGCACGCATCATAAACGGCGGCAATCCGATCCGGAGACTCAATCAGGCCTTCGGTCCACAGGAATCCGATGGCCAGCTCGGCGTCGTGGCCGGGGGTGCGCATGGTGACGGTGAGCGGTGTATCGGAGATGCGGATTTCCAGAGGCTCCTCGACGGCGAGATAGTCTTCGACCGAGCGGACCTGGCCACCATCCCACTCCGTAACCTGGGTCAATTGCACGCTGCGCTGAGGCAATCGCATCGGCTGACCTCCTGGATCCGTTCCAAGGCTCAGGTTATACCACGTTTTCGCATTGCTCTGCAGTTTGCGCTGGAGAAGACCGTCCGGGCAGCGAGCACAGGCGAGGCAGAACCTTGCAAACGCGCAAAGGCCCGTAAACAGGGAAGGTTTCGCTCTCACTTGCCTTTCCCCGGCGGCTGCGTTACTGTTCTTCTTCCTGCAGATCTGGATAAAACCATGAAACTAAATCGGCGGTCCGCAGCGGTTCTGGCAATCGCGGCGGCGCTGTTGTGTCTTGCGGCCGTCTGCGTCGTTATCTGGCGGGTCGAACGCGCCCTGGGAGGCTCCGCCCGCGAACTTGCCGGCAAGCAGCAGCTTCCCTTCTCCGTGCAGGTTCTTACCGCGCAGCCCAATCCAGGATTCGAAGGGATGCCTGCACCGGCGGTCTTCAAGGGCGGCGCGGCGTTCAACGGGCGCTTCTATCTTTCCGGGCCCTCCGGGCTCTTCTCCTATTCAACGGATGGCGCTCTTGAACACATCTATCGTGCAGGGCTGGAGTTGCCCGCCGCGCCCCTCGGCCAGATGGCGGTGGGAACTCTCGCCGACGCCCACCAGCCGGAGTTGTTGATTACGACCCGCGGCGAAGGAGTTCTGGCCTTCGACGGCCACAGCTTCCGCCAGATCCGCCCCGCCGACGCCGAGGCCCGCCAGATCACTGCGCTGCTGCCGCTGGCCTCCGGGCGTCTGCTGCTCGGAACCGCCAAGCGCGGCCTGCTCATCTACGATGGCAAGGCGGACGGCAAAGCGCTCTCGCGCTTTCACTCCACCACGAACGATATTTATGTCACCGCTCTGGCGGGCACCGAATCCGATCTCTGGGTCGGCACCATCAACAATGGCGTACTGCATGGCCGCGGCGGCCAATTCGCCCGCATCGGCGAGGAGCAGGGCCTGCCCGATGTCCGCGTCGAAGCCATTGCATTGTGCGGCGACGCCGTCTGCGTCGGTACCCCGGTCGGCATCGCTGAAATTCGCCAAGACCGCGTCGAACGCACTCTCGCCCCCGGCCGCTACGCGCACGCCCTGTTCGCCGCGGGCGATTCGCTTCTCGTCGGCGGCATGGAAGGCGGCCCTGGAGAGGGCAGCGACGACAACATACTGCGGCTTTCGCTTTCCGGTCAGCCCACGACAACTCCTCGGCGGAACATCGGAATCGTCGATGCGGATTACGAGAACCCCGGGCATAGCGATAAGGGAAAAACTCCCGCCTTGCGCGCAGCAGCCGACCTGCGCGAAGCAGCCGACCTACGCGAAACATCTTTGAACGCAGCAGCTGTGGAGCAGTTCTTTGCCGTGGCCGGCACGTTTTACGCCGTTACCGGAGACGGACTGTTGCGCCAGCAACCGGGTGGGGGCTGGCAAAGGGCCCTCGGCAGCCAGCAGGCTCTGCTCACCGACCGCAACGTCAGCGCGCTGATGACCGCCTCCGACGGCCGGCTCTGGGTGGGCTACTTCGACCGCGGACTCGACATTCTCTCGGCAACCGGCGGTCGCGCACAGCACGTCGAAGACGAGCATGTCTTCTGCGTCAACCACATCGTGGAAGACCCGCGCAAGGGCGCTGTGGCCGTGGCCACCGCCAACGGGCTCGTCCTCTTCGACCGCGACGGGCGCCAGAAGCAGTTGGTCGAACACGAGGCAGGGCTCATCGCCAGCCATGTTACCGATGTGGCCCTTTACGGCGACGGCATGGTGGCCGCCACCCCTGCCGGAATCACGTTCCTCGATTCCAGCGGCGCGCACAGCATGTACGCCTTCCAGGGCCTGGTGAACAACCATGTCTACACGCTCGGAGTGAGCCGCGACCGGCTTCTGGTCGGCACCTTGGGCGGGCTTTCTCTGCTCTCAGAGGGCCAGGTGCAGCGTAATTTTACGACCGGAAATTCGGGCCTTCGACCCAACTGGATTACCGGCCTCGCCGCCGTCGGAGATAGCTGGCTCATCGCCACCTATGGAGGCGGCATCCTCCGCCTCGACGCGCAAGGCACTGTCACCGCGACCGAAGCAACCAAAGACGGAGTCATCGTCAATCCCGGCGCAATCCTGGCAGACGGCCGACTGGTGCTGGCCGGAACGCTCGGCCAGGGCCTGCTGGTGGGCGACGCCACCGGGACGCGATGGAAGACTGTTACCGCGGGCCTGCCTTCGCTCAACGTCACCGCCCTGGCCGTACACGAGGGCGTCGTCTATGTCGGAACCGAAAACGGACTGGTGAGAATCGCCGAAGAGAAATTGTGAGAGGAAAGACTGTGAAACTGTGCGAGGAAAAGCCGTGAAGGACCTGCTTCGCCTAACCTGCAAGCTGTTGCCTGCGCTGCTGGGCTTGGCCGCCCTGCACGCCCTTGGCGACAGCGGTGTGCTCATCCCCCTCGACAAGCCGGCCCCCGACCCGGCGGTCCTGTCGCTGACCGAGATGCAGGTCGAGATCCGCATCGATAACGGCGACGCGCGCGTCTGGGTACAGCAGATCTTCACCAACCACACCGGCAAGCCGCAGGAGGGCAACTACGTCTTCGCCCTACCGTCCAACACCACGGTCTCCGACTTCGCCGTGTGGGACGGCCCGGTGCGCATCCCCGCCGTGATCCTGGAACGCAAGCGCGCCCGCGCAGTCTATCAGGAGCTCAAGTCCCAGGCCATCGATCCCGGCCTCTTACAACAAGGCGAACGCACCGAAGACGACGCCCGCCGCAATTCAGTCTTCAGCGCGCACATCGTGCCCATTCCCGCGTACGGAACGAAGCGCGTGGAGATGGAGTACCACCAGCGCATCCCGGTCGAGGCCCTCAAGAGCTACTTTCTGCTGCCGCTCAAGCCCGATGCCTATGGCAGCCAGCATGTCGCTCACCTCACTATCCATTACGAACTGCACTCCGCCGCGCGCATCGACCACTTCGCCGTGCAGGGCAAGCTGCTCCCGTTCAAGATCTCCCAGCAAGATGAACACACCGTGCGCGCGTCCATCGAAGCCGACAACATCGATCTGGCAGAGGATCTGGCCACCACCTGGGCAGTCAACGAGCCCGCGAATTCTCTGCAGGTCATCGCCTACCGCGATCCGCGTCCTGTCTCCTCAGGCCTTACGCTCGATCTGCAGCCTGACCTCAAGCCCGCGCCGGATAACTCGAAGGGCAAGAAGAAGGACAGCGGCCAGAAGCAATCACAGGAACCGGGCTATTTCGAAGCCTCCGCGCAGCTTGCCGCGCCCATGGCTGCGCCAGCCGTAAACAGCGCCGCAGCCCCGCGTACGACTGTTGTTTTGATGGACACTTCGCTCTCCATGCAATGGGAGAAACTCGAGCGCAGCTATGCGGCGGCGGCCAAAACGCTGGAAAGCCTGCGCCCCGCGGACCGTTTCAACCTGCTGCTCTTCAATACGCGTGTCGAAAGCTTTCGCCCCGCTCCCGTTGCGGCGGATACAACAAGCGTGAAGGCGGCCATGGACTGGCTGCGCGCGAGCCACCTGCGCGGCGGGACAGATCTACAGAAGGCCCTGGAAGCAGGTCTTGCCCAGGCCGCCGCGCCCTCATCTTCACTGATCCTGCTCACCGATGGCGGCGTGGATCGCGGGCTGATCCCCACCGGCAAGCTTGCTGCCTGGTATGCCGCGCGCTGGGCGCAGATTCCTGCCGACCGACGTCCCAAGACCGATGTTTTTGCCGTGGGCGACGACGCCAACCTGCCCCTGCTGCGCCTGCTCAGCCACAACGACGGAGTCATGGAGCAGGTGCTCTCCAGCGAGCCGGTCGATTTCAAACTCGCCGCCTTTCTCAGCAAGACGGGCCAAACGCCCATCGGCAATCTGCACCTCGCCGTGTCTACCCCGGTCGACAAAGTCTATGCGCTCGACGACGCGGTCTTCGACGGTGGCCAGGCCAGCTGGGTTGGCGAATATGAGAAGCCAGCGAAAGGCGCGGCCTTCCACGTCGAAGGCCAACAGCAGGGCCTGTCGGTAAGAGCCGATGCCAAGGCCGATCTGCCCGCTCAGGCTCTGGAGCACGACCAGTTGCCGCGCCTCTGGGCCGGAGCGCGCGTGCAAGCCCTTCTTGACCAGATCGATCGCGAAGGCGAGAGCGAAGCCGCGATTCGAGAGATCATCCGCCTCGCCCGCAAATACAAATTCGTCACCCCCTATACCTCGTTCCTGGCCGCGCCCCGCGCCCTGCTGCGCCCACGCGTCATCCGCCCCGGCGACCCGGTCTTGCGCATTCACACCGACCCATCCATCGTTTCGGTGATTGCCCTTTTCCCTTTCGGGCTGGAGAAACCATTGCGCCATCTCTCCGAGGAAAACGTCTGGCAAACTCGCTTTCTTGCCCCACCCGAAATGACCGACGGCGCGTACACCGTGCGCCTGGTCTTGCGCGACAAAGCCGGCCAGGTCTATCGCGAATCCAAGAGCTTCATCATCGCCTCCAAGCCGCCCACCGTGCGCGTCCATCTCGAACGCACGCGCTATCGAGCCGGCGAGGGCATTCCACTTTCCGTCAGCGCCTCATCCAGCACGCGCACGCTGACCGCCCGCGTCGAAGGACTCGCGCCGGTCACGCTGCATTGGAATCGCGATGCCGAGGCCAGCGTCGGGCAGCTGCAACTTCCCAGCCAATTGCCGCCGGGCGACTACGTCGTCGCCGTCGCGGCGGAAGACATGGCCCACAACATCGGCAGCGCGGAGGTGCACATTGAAGTGGTTCCGTGAGCACGAATCGCATCTTGGCTTGTCCGCCGTCGCTGTGCTCTTGACCGCCGGCCTGGGCGCAACCGCTGGACACACTCTGCGCGATGCTGACCTGCTTTTTTCCAGCGGCCACGGCCTCGGACGCTGGATCGACAATGTCGAGGGAGGGTCGGATGCGGAGAGCGCGCTCTTCCGGCTGATGAAGCTGCCCGGCGGCGAGATCCTCTTCCGCCGTCCACCCAGCGAAACAGTTCCCGCTTTGACCGCCCTGCAGAAGGGAGACAATCACGCTTCGCTGTACTCCTTGCGCGCGCTGGAAGAAGAGCAGGCGCTGAATTTCGATGCTGCGGAACGCGATTGGAAGGCGTGGGCCGAGCAGTCCCCGGACTCCGTCGCCGCGCATCTCGACCTGGCCGACTTCTATGCCCGCCGTCTGCAGCCGCGGCAGGAGATCGCCGCGCTGGAAGTGGTTGGCAACGCCCCTGCTTCCGCCGAGGAACGCTGGACCGCGCCCGAGCAGCAGCGCGCATGGCTGGCGTGGGAGCGCATTCTCAAGATCGTGGACCGCGACGCCCTGCCCCGCGCCGATGCCGCACAGGCTTACGCGGCACTGCTCGATCGCTACCCGCAACAAAAGTCTGCCTACGCTCGCCAATTTGCGTTTCTGCTCACCGGCAGCGAATTTGCCTCTGCAAAACAGTTGATCGCGCGCTATCGGGCTACCTTCCCCGCCGACTCCGTCTATCCCATCAAGGCCGAAGCCGATCTGGCCACGCGCCAGGGTTCCGCCAAGGACGGGCTCGCCGTCTACGAGCGCAGCTTTGAGCCGCTCTGGCCCGCCGAACTGGTCAAGAATTACTACGACTTGATTCTTGCGGATCACGCCCAGCGCCGCTTTGCCGATGAACTGCGCGCCCGCCTCGCCGCCAACCCCGACAACCTCAAGGACGCAGCGCGGCTCTTCTATCTCTACCAGCAGCAGGGCCAACTCGATTCCGCCAAGGCCGTCCTTGCCAGTTACCGCGAGCAGAAAGCGGCCCGTGGAGCACAGTGGAGCACCGACGAACTCTTCACCTTCGGCCAGTTGCTCGAAGCTATCCAGGATTTCCCGGATGCCGCGCGCTTCGACTATGCGCTCGCCTCCGACCGCAAAACTCCCGGCGCAGAACAGAAGGGGCTCATCGGACTCACGCGCATCCTGCTCACCGCACCCGAGCAGCCGCTGCGCGTCGGCGCGGGCAATCTCGCGCTCTACAAGAACATCGCCACCATGGATCGAGGGCCCGGCTATCTCAACGGAATCCTCTCCCTGCTGCTCAACTCACAGGGGCCGCGCGACGAATACTCCAGCGAGGATCAACTAGCAACGCCGTATTTCCATCGCGCCCGCGCCGCCGAACTGCTGGCCGAGATCGACAAGCGCTTCCCCTCCGCTCCCGAACGCGCCGCCCTGCATGAACAGCTGATGGAGGCCTACGCGGCCTACGGTGAAAATGCCGCGATCATCCGCGAAGGCACCGCGCTGCTGGCGCAGTTTCCCGACTACCCGGATCGCGTCAAGGTGGCCCTTGAAATTGCCGACGCCTATGCGCGCACCAGCCAGACGGAGAAGGAACTCGCGCTCTATCGGAGCCTGCTGAATGAGTTATCTGCGAAAGCAGATGGCGTCCCCCTCGGCTCTTCCAATGCGGCCTACAGCATGCCTGTCGATGTGCCTCAAGACGCTCCGAAAGCGCCCCCGCAGCCTGCCGCCCAAAATGCCTCCGGTGGCGAAAACTCCGCCAGCGCAGCTGCTGTACCGGTGCAACCGGCAAGCACAGCCCGCTCGGCGCAGTATTCCCAAGTGCTGGACCGCGCGCTGGCCCGTTATGTTGCGCTCGAACGCCTGCCCGACGCTCTCACCCTCTTGCGTGGCGAACTCGACCGCAACCTGCAGGACCCCGGACTCTACCAGCGTCTCGCCGATTTCCTCGATCAGAATGCGCTCAACGCCCGCCAGGAAGAGGTCTACCAGGCCGCGATTCAGCAGTTCCAGGACCCGACGTGGTATGCGAAGCTGGCACGTTTCTATCTGCGCGCCAAGCGCGGCACCGACTACACCGCGCTCACTCACAAGGTTGCCGGCATCTTCAGTGGCACCGAACTGGAGCAATACCTCAATCAAGCCCCATCGCCCGGTCGCGCACTTGCGCTGCAGGTGAATCTCTACGCGCACCAGCGCTTTCCGCACGATCTGCGCTTCGTCGAGAATCTGCTGTACGAGTACCGCCGCACCAATCGTCGGGATGACATGGAAAAGCTTCTCTGGGAGCATTGGACCGAATCGCCCTTGTTGCGCGGCGAGCTGTTCGAACTCCTCAGCACTTCCGGCAGACTGGATGTGGAACTCGACGCGCTGCGCCAGCAGGATCCTGAAATCGACACGAACGACTGGACAGCGCTTTCCGCACGCAATCCTGCCACCGAGAGATTCTTCATGGACCTCAGCTTGTGGCAGTCGCACTATGAAGCCGCAGCTGGCGCGGCGGAAGCACTAGCTGCAGCTTATCCAGCCAACCGCGACCTTGGCGAACAGACTTCGTCGCTTTACCGTTCGCTCGCTTACTTTCATCCCGAAGACACCGACAAGGCCGTCGTCATTGAGAAGCGCCTGCTCGACTTCGATCCCGGCAATCTCGACACGCTTGCGCGTATTGGCGACATCTATGCGGACCGCGAGCGTTTCAGCGAGGCGGTGCCCTTCTTCCTGCGCATGGCCGATGCGCATCCCGGCGATGCCGATGGCTATCTGCAATCGGCCACTGTCTTCTGGGACTATTTCGATTTCCCAAGCGCGCTTGCGCAATTGCGCCGGGGACGCGAACGCCTTGCGCAGCCCACGCTCTTCGGCTACCAGATCGGCGCGATTGAAGAGAGTCGCGGCAATGTCGACGCCGCTATTCATGAGTACGCATCGAGCGCCGCGTCAGATACTCCTTCCGCCGAGAGCCGCGACCGCCTGCTGACTCTCGCGCGCCGCTCGGATCGCCGCTCCGCCGTCGAAGATGCCACCGCCGGTTTGCTGCGCGGGAATGCACCCTCCACCGCGGCCATTCAACTGCGCGCCTCGGTGTTGCTGGCGCAGCATCGCAAAGAGGATCTCGACCGCGAACTGAAACAGGCCGTAGCGCAGACCGCCTCCTTTGATGTATTGGACGCACTCACGGAATCGGCGCGCACCAACGCTCTGCCTGAAGTCGAAGAGGCCGCGCTGCGCCGTCAGATCGCGCTCACCAGCGACCCGGTGCGCAACTTGCAGCTTCGCTATCAGTTGGTCGATTTCTACGGCCTGCACAAGCCGCAATCCGCCGCCGCCGAGGTCGAGGCCATCTATCGCGAGAATGGAAAAATCCTGGGCGTGGTCCGCGCCACGGTCGATTATGATTGGGCGCACGACCGCAAGCCGCAAGCCGTTGCTGCACTGCTGGAATCGGCCAATGCATCCTATCCCGATCTCAAGGATCAGTTTCAATTGGAGGCAGCCCGCAAGCTCACCGAACTTGCGGATTATCCAAAATCGCGCGCCCTGCTCGAAGCGTTGCTCGCGCGCAAGCCGCTCGATGCCGCCAGTGAAGCATCGCTCGCCGAAAACTACGCGCGCGCCGGCGATCAAACGGGCCTTGCAGCCTTCTACAAGGCGCGACTGGGCGTCGCGCGGCAAGCGTCCCTCGATCCTGTTGAGAAACAACAGCGCGTTGCGCAATTGCGGCGCGGCATGATCGGCGCGGCGACGCAACTTGCTAATTTCAACGACGCGACCGATCAGTACATCGAGCTGATCAACTCTTACCCCGACGACGCTGCGCTGGCCCAGGAGGCTGCGCTCTTTGCCGTTGCTCATGGCGAGCGCGACCGTCTGATCGGCTTTTATCAAAAGACCATTGCCGACTCCCCGCGCGATCCACACTGGAGCATCGTGCTGGCTCGCCTGGCCACGGCCGCCGAAAACTATCCGATGGCCATCGACGCTTACGACAAGGCTATTCACTTACGCCCCGAGCGTCAGGATCTGCTCAGCGCGCAGGCCGACCTCGACGAGAAGCTGCACCGGCTCGACGAAGCCAATTTCGACTACCGCAAACTGTATGTGCTGAGTTATCGCGATCCCAAGTGGATGGTCAAGGTGGCTGAGTTGTGCACCCGCCAGGGCCACGACGCCGACGGCGTCAAGGCTCTTGAGGCCGGCCTTATCGAAGGCCGCCCGGTGAAGGCCGCAAACTCCTTCGCCGTTGCCGAGCGGCTCGAAAGCTGGGGCATGCTTGACGACGCCCGCAAATACGCGGAGTTGGGAATCACGCAGGCCGGCGACGATCTGCTCGTCGATGGAGCGGCACAGAACGGGGCCGCAACTTATGCTCGCATTCTCTCCCGTCAGCGCCAGGCTTCCGCGGCCTACACGCGTCTGACCGAAGCGCGCGCGCAGGCGGTCCATATCTCTCTGGGCGCAGTGGCCATGCAGGTCATCAAGCAGGGCCCCGGAGCAGTCACCGACGAAGAATGGCGTAAGCAGCGCATCACCGTGCGCGGGAACGCTGCCACGCAGGGCTTTGCACAGGCTATCAAGGCCATCGGAGATGTCGCCGGCAAGTACTACACGCCAGAAGAAAAGATGCAGTTCGCCGCATGGATTCAGAACGCTTCCTCCGGCGCGGCGGCACAGGAACTGCGCGCGGTTTATCTTCCCGCCATTCAGGCCGCGGGCCTGGAAGATCTCAACACCGAAATCTCCTGGACGCTGGCTCAACGGCAGCGCAATCAGGAATTGCCCGCATGGATCGAACTCCAGCAGCGACGCGGTCAAATCGAAACCGCCGCGGCGCGCCTGGAGAAACTCGCCGCAGAGGTTCCCGCGCGTCAAAGGCCATCCGTCCTTGGCTACGCGCGCGATGCCTTCCACAAGGCTGGCGACTTTGTCGGGGAGTTACGCGTGACCCAGCGGCTCGCCGAAAGCACCAAGCTCGATGGCGATCAGCGTGCGCGTTATTATCAACTCCTGCTGGCGCGCCAGCCGCAGCAGTTGCAGAGCCTCGCCGCCAGCGAAGACAGCGCGGCGGAATATCTTGTGCGCAATGGCAGCGCCGATCAGGCGCTCCCTGCCGTCGCCGCGCGCGCCGCCAACAAGCTCCCCGTGTGGCGGACGGCAACCACCGCGCTCGCCGGCCTCTACTTGCGCGATCCTCGTCCCGAAGTCGGCTCGGCCTTCGCCAGTGCTCTCGGCTCCGAGGCCAGCATCGGCGAACGCGTCGCGCTGCCCGTGGATCGCAATCAGCAACTGGCCGGAGAGATATGGTTCTACTACGGCTCACGCTACGCGGAGTATCTCGATCTGCAAAAAGACCCGCGCGCCGAAGACTATCTCGAATCGGAATTGGAGCACACGCCGGAAAGCTCCGACGCTTATCTCCGCCTGGCCGATTACTCAGCGCAAACCAATCGCGCCGACGCCGCGCTCATCGACTATCGCAACTCGCTCGACCTCAAGCATGACCAGCCCGCCGCGCTCGACAACATCGCTTCCATCTTGTGGACGCAGGGCAAGAAGACCGAAGCCCTCGCCGCATGGTCCGAAGCGGTCCAGCTTCTCACTTCCGAGATCGACGCGCGCCGCGTGCCGGAAAGCTTCTGGCCGGACTTCACCGAGGTGCTCGGCAACGTAAGTGCGCACGGCCAGTACGATTCGATTCAAAAGCAGGTGGACGCCCTCTTGCGCATCTACATCCCGCGCAACGGCTACTACCGCGTTGACTCGCTGCTCGAAGCAGGTTACAAGGCAAACCACAACTCCATCGACTGGCTGCTCGACATCACCAGCTCCGCGCACGATCAGCAGGTGATTCTCAATATGATTCTCCCCAATAATTGGGATCCGAACTCCTCTACGTGGATTCAAAAGGAGCATCGCGGCCGCATTCTCGCGCGCATCGTGGAACTGGAGGAACACGCCGCGCAGCAGAATTCCGGCGAGGGCGGGGAGAACACTTACAACCGCCGCCGCTGGTGCGAGGAGCTGATCCTCGAAAAGGATTTCGCCGCTGCACGCGCCGTGCTGGCTAAACTGCCGGAATCGGTGCGGAGGAGCGGCGAATGGCTGCCTGACGTGCTCGCCGTCGCCGATTGGGAGGGCAATGTCAGTCAGCTTTTGGAAGGCTGGAAGCACGATGCCGCTACTGCCCCTGCAGCGAATGATCTGCGCAGCGCCAGCGCGCATCTCAGCGACAAGGGCCGCCGCGCTGTCTTGCGCTTCGTCTATGAGCGCGCACTCGACGCACGCGAACTCACCGCGCCCAACTTCCTCGGCCTGGCGGCGATTCACCTCGACGAAAACGACACGCCCGGCGCAATGTCGCTGCTGCGGCGCATGACTCTGGTCAGTGCGAATCTCTATGCCGACATGAACTCCGCCGCGGCGCTGCTGGAAACTCAGCGTCACTTTTTCGAAGCCGTCGAGTTCCTGCGCCCATTGGCCGATGCCGAACCGTGGAACGCGGGCTATAAGGTGCGCCTGGCCGCGGCGATGCTTGCCGCAAATCCGTCGCTAGCCGAAGCGCTTGCCGCGCTCGCTGCCATCGCTGCCGTCGCTGCCGATCCAATGGCACCCTACGTGGATCGCATTGTTGCGGCAAAGGCACTGAAAGGCCACGGCGCGCCCGCGAGCGGCAGCGGCGAATTGCAGTTGCTCGCGCAGCAAGCCTGCCCCACGCTCGACGACGCTTCCAAACCTTTCTTTATGGAAGCCCGCATCGCCGCCGCCGCGTGCATCTCTGCCCCCAAATCGCGTGAGCGCCTATTGCACGAGGCCCTTGCCATTGCGCCCAACAGTGCCCGCATTCGCCTCCAATATGTGTGGGCCGCCTTCGCCGCTGGTTTTGATTCGCGCGCGCTGGTGGCCGCCGAGCCGTATTTGCAGTATGCCCCTTATTACTACGGAAATACTTACCTGACAACGGGGGAAGACTCCGGCGCAGAGGGCGACGGCACGGTTGAGAACGCGGACGTGAGCCAACTGCAGTGGACTCCGAACCTTTCGCTCTCTTCGCTTTCGGATGCGGATGCGGCCAGGCTTTGCACACTCGCCATCAAGGCCTGGGAGCGTCGTCACGACTCGCTCGAAGCCGTGCATCTGGCGCAGCGCGCGCTACGGCGCATCAAGGATCCTGCCCTGCGCCAGCCTTTCCAGCAAACTTATGACCGGCTTAACCTCGACTTCGTCCGCGCGCACGAAAACGATGCCCGCGCGCCCGCGATCGGCCCGCAAGTGGAATGGGACAAGCCCGAGTCGAACAAGACTGTCCGGCCACGCTTGCTGCCGGGAATGCCTTTTTCGCCCAAACCGGAAATCAATAAGGAGCTGGAATGAAGCGACCTCTCTGGATTGCGGCAGCAGCCCTCGTTGTAGGCGTTGCGGCGCTGTGGGCCGCCAACGAACTGGTGCAGGCGCGCGTGGCTGAGCTTCCCTCCCTCATGCCCGATGGCGCGCTGCTTTCTATCGAAGCCAAAGACTTCTCCGCGCTGCTGAAGGACTGGAGCGGCTCGCCGGAAAAGCGCTCCTGGCTCACCAGCGACAATTACAGCGCCTTCAGCAATTCGCGGCTCTTCCAGCGGCTCTCGCAAGCGCAGGACGAGTTCACGGCCGCCGCCGGCCTCGCCACCGACAACAGCCTTCTCTCTTCGGTGGCCGGCAAGCAAAGCAGCCTCGCGCTCTACGACATCGGCAACCTAGAATTTGTCTATATCACGCGTATGGACGAGGCCGTCGCCGAGGCCACGCCGCTGTGGCAGTTGCGCTCCAAATTCGAGCAGCGCAGCCAGGGATCGGCACAGTTTTACGTGCATCAGGACCCGCAATCCAAGCGTGTCGCCGCCTTTGCCTGGCTCGATGGCTGGCTGATTCTCGGCACCCGCGAAGATCTTGTCGCAGGTGTCCTTGCCCGCATCGAAAGCCCTCATACACGCAGTCTGGCCGATGACGGATGGTATGTCGCCTCAGTCAAGGAAGCGGGCAAGCAGGGCGATCTGCGCATGGTTCTCAACCTTCACGACATTGTTCCCTCGCCCTACTTTCGAAGTTACTGGGTGCAGCGCAACATCACCGAGATGAAGCAGTACAGGGCCGCCATCAGCGATCTCTACCGCGAGCCGCAAAGCTATCGCGAAGAGCGCGTTCTGCTGCGCAATCCCGGCCTGCCCGCTGTGGCAAGCGGGGACGTCCAGTCGCTCGCCGCGCTGGCTCCGGACGATGCGGCGTTCTACAGCGCCCAGGCCTCGCCCGATCCCGATCAGTTGCTGGGCAACCTGCGCGAAGACCTCATCGACCTCAAGCCCGCGCGCGTCCAGAGCCGCTGGGAAGCGCCTGCCGCCGTCAGGGTGATCAATGCCGGTAGCGCGGATGCACTTGAAGAACGCATCGATTTGGCTCCTGCGGTGGTCAAGCAGACCGACGCCTATCAATCTCTGCATACTCTGCTGCATTCGGCGCAGCCGGTCGCCCAGCTTGTGGCGTGGATAACCCACTCGGCAAGCGACAGCGTCTTTGTCTCCATCGATTGCGCGATGGTCATCACGGCCTCGACAAACTGGGATGAGAAGGCTGTTCAAGAGGCGGTGACCGACGCGGTCCAACCGGGCCTCACCGCCTCGCGCCTCGGCGTCGGCTGGGCCCAGCGCAGCAGCTCCTCCGGCAGCTACTATGCACTCGACGGACGCATTCCGCTCTACTTCGCTGTGCGCGAAAAGCAGTTGCTGCTGACCACCGACTCCACCTCCATGGAACAGATGATGGCCCGTCAACTCAAGCCAGCCGAGAGCAAACCGCAGGGCATCACCTACACCGCCGTCTTCCGCCATTCCGCGCGCGAGCAGCAGAACTTCCGCTCTCTCGCCGCTCATCTCGATCGCGCCAACCACACTGACAATCCGGATGGTCAGGACGCGCAAGGGGGCTCGAGCCCGGCATTCTTTTCCGGCAACATCGCCAGCCTCAGCCGCATGTTCGAGTCGGTGAGCCGCGAAACAGTGGAAGAGAAAGATCAGGGCGCCAAGGTTACGCAGACGGTCGTCTACGAGTGGAAGCAGTAGTGCCTGCGCGCCGCTTCGTCGTAGCCTTCGTCCTCGCCGTAGGCGCCGCGCCGATATGGACGCAGCCTCCGACGCTCTTCTCGCAAGCTGCCGCTGCCCAGTTGCGCCAGCGCTTTGGCAGTCGTGATTTCTCCTGGCTGCTCCTCGACCGCTCCGGTACAGTGCTGGACGCGCGCTGGGAAGATGGCTCGAACGTGCGTCGCGACGAGAGTCCGGTTCAATTCCCGCTGGACGCGCAGTCCCTGGGATCGCTGGTCAAGCCGTTTCTGGCGATGGCCTATGCCGCGCAGCACGGCGGCGTTTTTCCTCGCGTGCATTGTGCGGGAACGGCAGGCCGCTGCTGGCTCCCCAAGGGGCACGGCACTCTGAATCTTGAGGAGGCCATCGCGCAATCCTGCAATGCTTACTTCCTTTTCCTCGCCGCCGGCCTCGACCGCTCCACCGCGGCACCGGTCTTCGCCCACTACGGCCTGCGCGGTCCGCCCCACACGGCAACCGACGCCACTTCCATCGGCCTCGGCAGCGGCTGGAAGGAGTCTCCGCTGGCGGTTGCACGCGCTTATTTGCAGCTTGAAAATGAGGCCATCGAGCCTACTCAGGCTCGCATCCGCGCAGGCATGCTCGCCGCCGCCGCTCGCGGAACCGCTCAGGCGGTCGACAAGGAGCTTGGACCCGAAGCCGCCCTCGCCAAAACCGGTACCGCGCCTTGCGCACACCAGCCCCATGCGGCTGCCGATGGATTCGCGGTGGTCCTGTATCCGGCTGCACAGCCACGCTTGCTGCTGCTGGTTCGCAAGCATGCAGCTACCGGCTCTGCTACTGCAGCGGTGGCCGGCCAGATGCTGCGCGCATTGGGAATGGGCCAGCCATGAAGCGGCTCATCAAACTCGAACGCATGCTTTTGCTCGTCCTGTACTTCATTTCGCTGGCCGCGCAGGCCTTTCGCCCGCTGGCCGCGCAGGCCCGGGATCCGTCCTTCTCCGTCCTCGCCCTCTTCCATCCCCATCAACTGGAGTTGCAGCCCGCCAGTGGCAGCGTCCTCTCGATCTCTTCCGGCGAGGTGGATACCCCACACGTCATTCTCAACGGCGAAGCCGCGCACCGCCGCCTCATCTTCCGCGCGGAAGCTGGCAAAGTCGTCGCCGACGACCGCTCAGCCACCCGCTGGACCGTCACTGCGCGCGACGGCTCCATTGTCCCCTTCGAGCTTGCGGTCCCCGGCAAATTGCGCCGCGTCTATCGCGGACGCCTCACGCTCACCGCGCGCGACGGTGTGCTGCAAGCAATCGTCAGCATGGATCGAGAAACAGCTGTGGCCTCCATCGTGGCCGCCGAGATGCCCGCTACAGCTCCAATCGAAGCACTCAAGGCGCAGGCAGTAGTGGCGCGGTCCTTTCTTGTCGCGGGCCCAACTGCAAGCGTCCGTCACCAGGGATACGACTTTTGCGACACCACCCACTGCCAGTTTCTGCGCTCCCCGCCCGCTGCCGGCTCGGCAGCATCCCAAGCGGCCGAGGCCACGCGCGGACTGGTCATCGGTTACCGCGGCCAGCCGTTGGCGGCCATGTACTCCAGCCGCTGCGGCGGGCAAACCCGAAGCCTGCGCGATGTGGGCCTGAATCCCGGCGATGCATACCCTTACTTCCCGGTGCGGTGCGCCTGGTGCCGTAGCCATCCGCAGCAATGGCACTCCCGAATCCCCACCGACGGCCCCGCCCCCCAGCCCGGCAATGAACCAGACCGCATCCGCCAGGCCCGCCAGTGGGGTTGGAGCGCCTTGCCGGGCAGCGATTTCACCGCTACCCGCGACGGCTCCGCCTGGGTCGTTGACGGCCACAGCATCGGCCACGGCGTCGGTATGTGCCAGGCGGGGGCCATCGGCATGGCCGCTGGCGGCGCGGGCTTCCGCGATGTCCTGCGCCACTACTACCCCAACACCGAAGTCCTTCCTTGGCCCTGAGCTTCTATTGATTTGACTATTTCTCAGATAATGTTTGCGTGCAGCGAACGCTTTTGCGGCCAGTATGCTCTTTACTTGTAGGAACGCCTAAAGCGGCTATCCTAGCGCGCCGGAGAACGACTTTGCGGGACGAAGGGGACGAAAGCGACCGTGGAGCAGGCTCGTTTGCCGCGCTCGTGGGACGGCACGCGCGTTTCGTCTTCCGCATAGCGCGAACCGTGACGCGCGACACACAGGATGCCGAAGATGTGGTCCAGGAAACGTTTCTGCAGATTTTCCGAGGCAACCGCTGGGAGCAGATGGAGGAAGAGCGGAGCTACCTGGCGCGGGTTGCGTGGAGGCTGGCGGTTCGACAAGCTGTGCGGCAAGAGAAGACGCGCGGCCGCGAGCAGGAGTTTCCCGACGAAACGCCTTCCCCGGACGCGAGCCCAGAGGAGACGGCTGCTGACCGGCAGCTGGAAGAATGGCTGCACGCGCGTATCGATGCGCTGCCGGAGAAGCTGCGACAGCCGCTGGCGTTGGCGGCGCTGGGTGAGCTGAAGCTGGTGGAAATTGCAGGCATTCTCGGACTGCCGGAGGGAACCGTGCGGCGAAGGATTCACACGGCGCGCAAGAGGCTTCGCGAGGAATTGCAGGAAAGAACTGACCGGAAGAGAGGTGGCTATGAGCGATGAACCGATGAACGATACACAGAATCTGGACGATCTTATCGATCGCGCGCTGGCCAGCTACGCGCCGGGTGAACCGCTGCCAGGGCTGGAACGGCGCGTTCTGGCAGCGGTGGCGGAAGAGGCCCGGTTGGAAGAGCGTTCAGGCGGACGCGCGGGGCGCATGGGTTGGCCGGAGTTCGCCGGCGTTTGGATGAGGCTGCAGGAGAGCCGATTTGCCCGGCTGGCGGTTGCGGCGGCGCTACTGCTGGTTGCTGCCGCGGTTCCGGTGCGGCTGATGACGCACCACCCGGGCGTGACGATGGCTCGCCTGCCGGCCGCGCCAGGGGCGGAGCACGGCTTGCGTTTGATACAGGCAATCTCTCCGCCTCCTGTCTCAACCCCGGTTGCGGCGAAGATGCCTCAACTTGTTGTAGTTGCCGGCCCCCAGCAGCCGAGGCCGACTCACCAAGCGCGGCAAGATCGCGCGCAGGACAACGAAGAGTCGATGGCCTTTGCGCCCATTGAATTAAGTCCCATCACCATTGCCCCGATCCGCATCCCGACACTGAACCGGGCGCTGAACCGGACCCCGAACTAGGAGAACGCTATGCCTACGCTACGACCTGTTCTTGCTGTTTTCATGCTGGCCGCTTCGCTAGCCTGCGCGCAGCAGGCGCCCCCCAAAGCTGCAACCAGCCCGAACGGCGCTGTGCCCCACAAGGCGCGGCCTGCGGCGCATGAGCCGTTGGAAATCAACCTCCAGTTCAAGAGGATCTTCAAGGGAAAACTCACGACTTGCAAAACCTACACCCTGGAGGCAACCACCAACGAGGATCTGCCGGCGCTGCGCGACGACACGCATTATCGCGCTAGCGCCACCGATTCCAAGGAGATTCTGGATAGCGATACAGACGTAGACATCCTGGCCCTTCGACGGGAGGCGGAATCCGTCTTTATCGCGCTGCGCATTTCGACGCAGACTTTTGGGACAGATGTGCCCGAGTCGCTGCCCAAGCTGCCCGCGGTGGGGATTCACAAATATGTCCTGACACCCACCGTACAGTTGGGCAAGATGGTCACGGTGTATGCGTCGGACGACAGGTTGCACGACACCAGAGTGGAAGTTGAGGTTCAGGTGAGGTTGCCTCAGACTAGCCTCAAGGGGAGCCCACAGGATTCTCAAAAGTGATGCGGCAGATCGTACCGCGTCAATTCAGTAATCGATCGTCAAACTTATCAGCCCGGCACAGGCCGGTATCAGGAGGATGTTCCATGCGTCGTACTGCTTTGATTTCTGTGACGGGGCTTTTATGCTGCCTGCTTTTCGCTACAGGGGCTCAGGCCAAAAAGCTGAATTCGGCCGATTTCCCGCTGCGCGTCCACCTCTTCACCCACAACGACCACTCGCACTACAGAAGCGGAATGCTGGATTACGCGGAGGGCGAGGGCCGCGCCAATCTTTACGAGAATGGCGACCCAAAGGCCTTCGACTACAGCTATCGCTGCGGCGACCGGCTGATGAATTCCATCGGCTATGAAACCTATATGGCGCGCTGGAAGAAGCAGGACCGGTCGCTGGAGATCCTGTTGCCGGTGATGGGCAAGCCGGATTCGGCGGAGACCTGCGAGATCAAGGTGGATATGAAGCCGGGGATGGCCTACTACAGGCACAATGGGATGGTCTCCGAGCAACCTTCCGAAATCCGCAAGCAGTGGATGGTGAAGCACCAGTACGATCCGGAGCACGGACTGAACGAGCCGGTGCCGGTAAAAGGCCCGGCGCCCGCAGAAGAACAAAAGTAGAGATTCACGCCTTGCGAAAAGCAAAAAGCCCAGCCTTGAAGGACTGGGCTTTTTGCTGCATTCTCGCAGAGAATTCAACTTAGGCGCGGCCGCCGAACTCGCCGGTTTCGGTATAGACCTTCACCGTTTCACCTTCTTCGATGAACAGCGGGACCTTGATCTCCAGTCCGGTTTCGAGGCGGGCGTGCTTGGTCACGTTTCCGCTGGTGTCGCCGCGCGCGCCGGGCTCGGTGTATTCGACCTTGAGGTCGACCGTCTGGGGCAACTGCAGTCCGATGGGGTTGCCATTGAACTTGTGCAACTGGACCACCGCGCCTTCGACGAGATAGTCCAAGGCATTGCCGAGCATCTCCTTGCGCAGCGTGTGGGTATCGAAGCTCTCCTGATCGAGGAAGTTCGAGCCGTCGCCGTCGCTGTAGAGGTAGGAAGCTTCGACCAACTCCAGGTCGGGTTCCTTGAAGCGGTCTCCGGCCTTGAAGGTCTTGTCGAAGACGGCGCGGGTGAGCAGGTTGCGCATCTTGAAACGCACCAGCGTTTGGCCACCACGGGCGGTGGGAGTGGACACGTCCACGTCGATGCAATAGTAGGGGACATTTTCAAACTCAAAATACATCTTGCGTTTGACGTTGATGGCTTCAAGCAGGGCGGCCATGGATTCCTCAGGAAAAGCTATGTAAGCCGGTCAGCTCACAGGGAGGCGATGCAGCTTCTTAACGATTATAAAGCCCGGGGCGTTGGCCGGTCTTCGCCGTCAGGGGCGAAGAAAAAGCGCGAACCGCTGGTATGCGATTCGCGCCATTCTTTCAGGAGGACAGCAGATTCAGTTGTTGATAGATACGGGCCGGAGACGCAAAAGGTTCCAAGCTTTCGAAATCGATTGGTCTACTCAAACCGGACCTGGTCGATTTCGAATTTGAACTTGCCGGCTTCCTTGACGTGCATGAAGCCTAGGCCGGAGATGTCGCTGCCGTCGGTTTCAAACTGGGTGAAGGGGATGGTGATCTTCTTCCACTCTGGGCCGGCGGAAAAGGGCGCCATCGCCGGCGGCTGGCCGTCGTTGCCGTTGCGGCTGGCAGTGATCATGATCAGCATGTAGGTTTGGCCGTCGCCCTTGGCCCAGAAGCTGAGCGCCTTCCTCGCCGACAGGTTCGCCGGGGCCATGGGTGTTCCGGCTGGCCAGAAGATCACGCCGCCCCACGAGAAGGGCGTTGTATTGACCAGTTCGCCGCTCACTTCGAGCGCACCCTTGGTGCTGTCCGCGCCGGGCTCGACCACCTTGATGGAGCCGGTGGATTTGCCGCCGTTCATCGAATCGCCGCCGGCCATCCACATGCCGAAGTTGGCGTCGCTCTTGCCGTTGTCGAAGTCACTCACAAGGCCCGATTCCGAGCCCGCGGGCGGCGGCGGCAGCGGCGGCGCTCCGGTTTCGCCCTTGGCGCCGGTGACGGTGAGTTTCACCGTGCCGGTGGTGTCGGAGCTGGGGCCGACCATCATCTCGTAGACGCCCGGTTCGACCACCTTGTGCATGTCCACATCGAGAATCGCCAAGTCGTCGGGGGTAACCGCAAACTCCACCGTCCGCTTCTCGCCCGGCTTCAGGGTGATGCGCTCAAAGCCCATCAGGCGCTGGACCGGCTGGGTGAGCGAAGAGACTTTCGGATGCACGTAGAGCTGCGGCACTTCATCGCCCTCGCGCTGGCCGGTGTTGGTTACGTCCAGGCTGACTTTGGCGGTTGCGCCGGGAAGGATCTTCTCCGGTGTTACCTTCAGGTTGTCGTATTTGAAGGTGGTGTAGGTGAGGCCGTAGCCAAAGGCAAAGAGCGGCTTGCGGGTACTGAATTCGTAGCTGCGGTTGTCGCTCGGCTTGTGGTTATAGAAATCGGGCAGCGCGCCCACCGTGCGCGGGAAGGTGATCGGCAGCCTGCCACCGGGGTTCGCGTCGCCGAAGATCACGTCCGCGGCAGCCGTGCCGCCCTCTTCGCCGAGGTAAAAGCCTTCCAGAATCGCCGGGACCTTTTCGGCAATGTAATTGATGGAGAGCGGACGGCCGTTCAGCAGCAGCACGACGACCGGCTTGCCGGTTTCGACCACGGCTTTGACCAAGTCGTTCTGCGCGCCCAGCAGGTCCAGTGAATCGCGATCGCCACGGTGATTCTCGCCCCAGGCTTCGCGGTTGGTGCTCTCGTTTTCGCCCACCACGAGGATGGCCACATCGGCCTTCTTCGCCGCGTCAACCGCGGCCTGAATGGAAGCGGTCTGCGTCTTGGCGTCAACCAGTTCGACATCGTTGGCCCACCAGCCGCGGAAGCCTTCGGGCGCGGTGGTGATCTTGCAGCCTTGCGCGTAGACGACGTTCGCCTTCTTGCCAACGTAGGCCTTGATGCCGTCGAGGATGCTGACGCCATGCACGGAGTCCCGCGCATATCCGCCCACGTGGACGTCGGCGGCATTGGGGCCGATCACGGCAATGGTCTTGAGCTTGGTCAGGTCGAGCGGCAGCAGGTTCTTGTCGTTCTTGAGCAAGACCAGGGTTTTGCGGGCGGCCTCGGCGGCCAGCTTCCGATGCTCTTCGCCGTTGGTGATCTTCTCGGCGTAGTCGGGGTCCACGTAAGGATGGTCGAAGAGGCCGAGGCGGAACTTTGCGGCCAGCACGCGGGCGGTGGCGCGATCCACTTCGCTCATGGGAACGACGCCCTGCTTCACCTGGTCGGCCAGTGTCCGGAAAACCGACCCGTCGGAAAGGTCGTAGTCGATGCCCGCTTCGAGTCCCATCTTCGCGGCGTCGGTGGCGTTGTAGGCCACGTGATGAGTCTGGTAGAGCATTTGCAGGCCGTCGCCGTCGGAGGTGATGTAGCCGTTGAAGCCCCATTCCTGGCGCAGAACGCGGTCCAGCAACCAGTGGTTGATGTGCGACGGAACGCCGTCGATCTCGTTATACGACGCCATCACGCTGCCCACGCGGCCTTCCTGAACAGCCGCCTGGAAGGGGACCAGGAAGTTTTCGCGGATGATGCGCTCGGAGTAGTTGCCGGGCGCGGTGTTGGTGCCGCCTTCCGGCTGCCCGTGCACGGCAAAGTGCTTGGCTGTCGCCAGCACGTGATGGCGGTCGATCATCAGAGAGTCGCCCTGCAGGCCGGTGACAGCCGCCACGGCCATGCGCGAGACAAGATACGGATCTTCGCCATACGTCTCTTCCGTGCGGCCCCAGCGAGGATCGCGGGCAATGTCGAGAACAGGCGAGAATAGTTGGCCCATACCGCGCGAGCCAGCCTCGTCGCCTACCGCCGAGAAGACGCGCTTCACCAGCTTCGGGTCAAAGGTCGCCGCGAGTCCCAGCGCCTGCGGAAAGCTCGTTGACCCGTACTCCATGAAGCCATGCAGGCCCTCGCCGAGGAACATCACCGGGATGCCCAGGCGGGTCTTCTCAATCTGGTAGCGCTGCACCCCGTTGCGCAGGATGGCCGAGCGGCGAGGGGTGAACTTGAGCTCCTCGCCCCACTCCGCCTGCACCGTTTTGCGCGCTTCGTCGGTGGTGAAGGTACCTGTGGGGTCGATGACCTGGATCTTGGTCTCCCAGCCGCCGGAAATCTGCTCGATCTTCTCGTCGAGCGTCATGCGCGGCAGCAGGTCGGCGACGCGATCTTCAATGGGCAGACTGGCATCCTTGTAGCGTGGAGTGTCGGCGAGCGCAGCGGGCTTGGCAGACGCGACGGGAGTCTCTTGCGCGCTGGCCGCGGCTGCGACCATCGTCAGGCTCAACAGGAGGCCGGAAACCAGGCTGGAAATTACGGGAATCCGAGAGGTGCGGAGGGTATTCAAATGCAGATAGCTCATAGACACACACAGGCGCAGAGCGCCCTGTTCCTTTCGCGTCGCAATTAGCCGACCATTCTACTTCTCACGACTACGCAAGCAAAACCGGAATAGTTCAGATAAAACGATCCAGCGCGGGAAATGCCATCGCCTTCCACGGGCGCGAGAATTTGCGCTCGCGCCGGGCAGGCTGCGATGATCCTTGCGAGTTTTCAAGGGAGATTCATCCATGCGCAGAACTGCTCTTCTTTTGCTTCTTGCCGTTGCCCCGTTCTCCATCGTCGTTGTCGCCCAACCGTCCGGCTGGCCGCCCAGCAAAGATCATCTAACGCTGCCTGTGTGGCCGGGAACAGCGCCCGGCGCGCCAGCGGCAACGACCCCCGAAAAGGACATGACCACAGCCAAAGACCCGCTGATCGCCGGCAAGCCGCTGATCCGGCTGGGCAATGTGGCCACGCCCACCCTCACCTTCTATCCGGCCAAAGTTAAGAACACAGGCGCGGCCGTAGTAGTCTTCCCCGGCGGCGGATACAACATCCTGGCCATCGATCTGGAAGGCACCGAAGTCTGCGACTGGCTGAACAGCGCGGGCGTGAACTGCGTGCTGCTGAAGTACCGCGTGCCGGGCACCGGGCCGTATCCCAAATCTGCAGCTGCCCTTCAGGACGCGCAACGAGCAATGGGCCTTGTGCGCCAGCATGCCGCCGAATGGAAGATCGATCCCAAACGCGTCGGGGTGCTGGGCTTCTCGGCGGGCGGGCACCTGGTTGCCGCGATCTCCACACACTATGACCAGCGTCTTTACGAACCCATCGATGCCGCCGACAAGTTGAGCTGCCGGCCGGACTTTGCCGTGGTCGTCTATCCCGGCTATCTAGCCCTGTCGGAGAAGAACTTCGCGCCCAACGCCGACATCCACCCCACCGCACAGACGCCGCCCACCTTCATCGTGCAGGCCGAGGACGACCCGGTGCACGTGGAGAACGCTGTGGTTTACTTCCTGGCGCTGAAGAACGCCAAGGTTCCCGCCGAACTTCACATCTATGCCGAAGGCGGCCACGGCTACGGGCTGCGGCGGACCAAGTTGCCGGTGACCACCTGGCCACAGGGCGTGGAGAGCTGGTTGCACACGATCAACGTGCTGGGCGGAAAGTAAGTTCTACAATCACCCCATGCTTCTCGCCGTGCTCACCATCTCCGACCGCTGTTCGCAGGGCCTGATGACCGACACCGCCGGTCCGGCCGCCGTGGCCCTGCTGCGCGGTCAATGGCCCGAAGCCGAGATTGAAACCGCAATCCTGCCCGACGACGAAAACCTGATTGCGGCCAGCCTCGAACGCCTCGCCGAGCGGGGCGCTGTACTCGCGCTGACGGCAGGCGGCACCGGGCTGGGGCCGCGCGACCGTACTCCCGAGGCCACCCGGCGAGTGATCGACCGCGAAGCTCCCGGCCTCGCGGAGGCCATGCGCGCAAAGGGCGCCGCCAGCAACCCCTATGCCTGGCTCTCGCGCGGGGTGGCGGGACTGCGAGGAAGCACTCTGATCGTCAACCTGCCGGGCAGCCGCCGAGGCGCAGAAGAAAGTCTTGCGGCCATCCTCCCCCTGCTGCGCCACGCCGTGGACATCGCCGCCGGCGGACAGACTCATCCGGGAGGGCATCAATAGATCATTCGCTCTTCCAACTCAAAGCGCGGCGCGCCCGACTTCGGAAAACGCTTCCCAGATTCGCCCCGGCTTGCCGATTCTGTATTGTTTCCGGAAATGCGCAGCACTCGAAAACGATTGCGCAGAATGTGTGAGATAGCTGGATACATTCAACAGAGCGCAGAAAACCATTCCTTGAGAAACACCCAGTAAGCGTACAATTGCGTTACCCGTGAGCACACCCAGAAGCAACAATTCCGATCGCCGTCGTCCCGGCAATGTGAGCATTCGCGATGTGGCCCGAAGAGCCGGCGTTTCCATCGCGACAGTCTCGCGCGCGGTCAACCACATCCCCACCGTGGACCCGGAACTGGCCAGAAAAGTGTGGAAGGCGATCGACGAGGTCGGCTACCTGCCCAATACCCAGGCGCGCGCGCTGGTCAGTGGCCGCAGCCGCATGCTGGGGCTGATCGTAAGCGAAATCACCAACCCCTTCTTCCCCGAGCTCGTACAGGAATTCGAGAACCTGGCCGTGGCCCAGGGCTACGAAGTCCTGATCGGATCCACCAACTACGAGCCCGCCCGCACCGAGTCCCTGATTCGCCGCATGCTGCAGCGCAATGTGGACGGCGTAGCGGTGATGACCTTCGGCATCGAAGAAGACCTCGTCCAGAAGCTGGTGGAGCGCGAGTTCCCCCTAGTCTTCATCGACGCCGGCCCGCCGCTAGCCAACATCCGCGTGATCAAGGTGGACTACGGGGAAGGAATCCGCCAAGGCGTGCAACATCTGGCCGCTCTCGGACACCGCAAGATCGCGTTCATCAGCGGGCCGTTGCGCCTGCGCTCGGCGACAGCCCGGCGCGATGCCTTCCTCAAGTCGATGGGCGAACTCGGGCTCACCGTTCCCGCCGAGCACATGGCAGAGGGCGACCATACCATGGAGGGCGGCATGACGGCGATGGAGAGGTTGACTGCGCTATCCGAATTGCCCACCGCCGTGATGTGCTCCAACGATCTGACCGCCATCGGCGTTCTGCACACGCTCTATCGCACCACGCACACGGTTCCGCAGGAGATCTCGGTGGTGGGGTTCGACGACATTCACCTGGCGCAGTTCATGCTGCCTCCACTGACCACCGTGCAGATGAGTTGCAAACTGCTGGCGGCTGCCGCCGTGGAAGCACTGCGCGCCGGCATCGAGGCGGAGCACCCCAAGGTTGCGCAGACGGAATGGCACGTTCCCACCCGTTTGGTGGTGCGTCAGTCGTCCGCCTTTCCGCGCGGAACTCTGCCGGCGCTGATGGCGGATGCGGCAGGCAAGCGGGGATGATCCAGGAACACGGACTAGCTACTTTGCCGTGCCGAAGCGCCAGGAGCCGAAACGCCAGGAGACTGACCCGCCCACAAACGAGACCATGCGGATGCCAACCGGCCACTCCGCGCCGTTGACAGATCCGCAGTCGAAATCATTCTCTGCGCCGCTTGGTCCCGACCTCACCGGACAGTACGGAATTCCGTCGCCCACCTGCCATGGCGCGCTTGAGGCCAGCGGGGCAATTGTTTCGGTGGTCTGGCCCGTGTAGCCCCGAGCTACCATTCCGTTCGCGCCCACTTCCAGACGGCCTTGCAGGAAGGTGCGAACGACCGCCAATCTCGTCTCCCCCACAGGAATGGCTTCGAGTTGTTTCCAGCCATCCTGGCTGTTGCCTGCATCGAGAATCTTGTGGCCCACATACTCGTATTCGCCGCGCAGATGAATGCCCAGCGGCAGTTTGTCCGCCGTGGCCAGTCCGTCGAAGATGGTGCGGGGACACTCCACGGTGGGGTTCCAACCGGAGTTGGTGGTCCACCCAGGGTCGGATGCAAACTCGTTCAGCACCCGCGCATCGGCTTTGGAGAAGACCGCCTGCGCACTTCCATAGCCACTGAATTGATGGCGCACGTTGGCGGTCAGAAAAGTGAGTCTGCCCGGTCCCAGGTCAAAGGGCGTGCCGTTGTCCGGGTCGATCTTGCCTAGGGTCTCTGTGGTCGTCGTGCGGGCCACGGTCAGGCGTACGTCGGTGGCCGGGAGCTCTTTCTCCAGGACCAGTTGCATCGAGTGGCTGCGCTCAAATGGCGAAGGCAGAGCCACTGCTCCGGTGGGATTGTCTTTTTGTGAGCCTGCCACACCGATGCGCGGATCCTGCGTAAAGAAGGCCTGCCCGATACTGAATGAAGCCGACGGCAGCCAGCGCGCAGAGGCGGTACCCGGTGTCCAGGCAACAGTGGCCTTGGGAGCCAGGAAAGTTTCCCACCGATCAAACGAATCGGCGGCGACCATCTTGTTGTCGTTTTTCAGCTCGATCGTGTCCGGCCGCAGTCCACCGTAGAACCGCAAGTGTTTGCCCAGGTCGCCATGCACGGCCACGTATGGAGTCAGGTCGCGGATGGTGACGTTGCTGGCCAATACTTTGGTAAATGGACCATAGACCTGTACATCGTTGTAGGGAGGGCCATAGTGGTCAAGATCGTCGTTGCGGATGTCGTCCTCGTGGTAATCGAGGCCAGCCATGCCCTGCAGACCGGCCGCAAAACTGTGTGTTTCGCGCGCCTGCGCACCTTCCACGGTTCGGAATTCGCTTTGCCGAATCAACCCCTCGCCGAAGTTGGAAAACAGAGCCAGGTTGTAGGTGCGCGCGAATCCCGAGAAGGCCGCCTCGTCTTTGCTTCCCAGCTTCCAGCGGTCGTCCGCGGCCAGCAGCAAGGTGTGGGTCTGGTCTTTCTGGCGAGGGTCGAGCGTGTCTCCCAAATACTGGCCAAATCCGATCGGAACCAGGTTACCCTCGTGCGAGACGCCCCAATAGGCGATGCCGTAGAGCGAAATCTCGCTCCGACCCACGTTGAGCACGCGCTGCGCATTCAGCTTGTACATCTGCCGGTGCTCCATATCCTTCAGCAGGCCGTTGCCGTAGTTGGCTTCCAGGGCCACCCACTCCGTGTTGTCTGGATTCCTGGGTGCAAATCCGGCTGTCATATCCATGTCGCGATCGTCGCCGGTGAGGGTGACAAAGTTCGTCATCTGCGGCCGCGGCATGTAGGTCGCCGCCAGGTTGAGAGCGTGGTTGCCTTCGAGCACGTTAAATGCGCCGCCATCAGTGGTCACGCCAGCCAGCGCGCCGGAGACGTAGATGTTAGGGTCGGAGTATCCGTTGCCGTGCGCATTGGCGGAAAGGTTATTGGTCACCAGGTATCCGCCCACCGCGATGTATTGCGCAATCGGTTCGCCGTGGTCGGCCATCACGCCGGGCGCAAAGTATTGCGGCGCTTTGATGCCGCCAGCCGCGGTCTCGATGGGCAGTCCGGGAATCGAAATGGGTGCGCCCGGACGCCCTGGATTGGCGTCCAGTAACTGCTCGCGTACCATGACCTTCTGCGACGGATCCGGGGAGTCGATCCCGACTTCGCTGACGTCGCCAGTCACAATTACCTGTTCGGATGCCGTAGCCACCTGCTCCAGCCGCAACTGCAGGTTCGTAGTCGAAGCGTTGAGTTCGAGCCTGCGCGTGAGCGGGGCAAAACCCGTGGCCGCAATATGCGCCGTATAAGTTCCCCACGCCGGCAGCAAAAGGACAAAACTCCCGTCGCCTCCAGTTACGCAACTGAGATGCGCACCCTCGGCGGAGTCCAGTTGCACGCTCGCCCTCGGAATCGGCCTGCCCGCCGGGTCAAGCACCGTGCCGGTCACACGCGGCGGGGCAGGCTCAGCATAGAGCCCGATTGGCCAGCAAGCAAACAGGAACAGCATGACGATCTTGAGATTAGGGCTAAACGGGCAACGCCCCCTATGCGAGCAATGCTCCATACGTTTTCAAGTATTTCATTCCGGTATCGCAGAGGATGGTGACAACCGTCGCCTCCGGTCCCAATTCTTCCGCCAGCCTGAGCGCGGCAATCACGTTGGCCCCAGTGGACGCGCCGGCGAAGAGCCCTTCCTCGCGCGCCAGGCGGAAGGCCATGGCCATCGCCTCTTCGGTGGAGACACGCTCGACCTGGTCGGCTACTCCTGCGTGCCACAGCGGAACCACGTAGCCCGCGCCGATCCCATCCATCTTGTGCGAACCCGCCTGCCCGCCCGACAGCACAGGCGATTCGGCGGGTTCCACGGCAACCAGACGGATCTTAGAGTTGCGACGGCGCAACTCCTCGCCTGTGCCGCGCAGCGAGGCAGCGGTGCCCACGCTCTGCACGAAGGCGTCGATGCGCCCCCCGGTCTGTGTCCAGATCTCGCCGGCCAGCGTTCGATAGGCGGCCATCTGGTCGCGATTATTCATCTGGTCGGTCCAGTAAGCGCCGGTCTCTTCCGCCACTACGCGTGCGGCTTCGATCATGTCTTTGGTCAGCTTTTCCGTCATGCCGCCGCCGATACTGGGAACGATCTGCACATGCGCGCCGAGGATCTTCATATGGTCCAGCTTTTCGCGCGAAAAAGCATCGGAAGTGACAATGTGCAGCGGATGCTTTTTGACCGCGCAAACCAGCGCCAGCGAAACGCCGGTGCTGCCGCCGGTATATTCAACCACCGGACCGCCTGCTGGCAGCCGTCCGTCCCCCTCGGCGCCTTCGATCATGGCCAGCGCCATGCGGTCTTTCATGCTGCCGGTAGGGTTCTCGCTCTCGATCTTGACTAGGACGCGCGCGCAGTTTGGGGGCGGGATCCTGCCGAGGGCGATGAGCGAGGTTTTGCCGATCAGGTCGAGAATGTTCTGTGGTTTTGTCATGGGGTTGTCGGAATTTTGCACCATGGCAGTTTACGCCACGGACGCAAGCCTTCGCCGTGACGTTGCAGCCCACCCTGGCCGCAATAGCAAAGGCGCGGCGAGGGTGGGCGCTCGGTTTGTGGGGCCGGTCAGCGGGGTTTGTTGGCCAGAATCAGCGGCGAGGGTCCGTGCGTGGCCAGCGTGCGCGCTTCGACGAAGCCTGCTTCGCGCAGCCAGTCGCGAATCTCTTCGAAGGAGTACGTGTCTCCTTCGTCGGTGTTGACCAGCATGTTGACGGCGAAGATGAGGCCGTTCAACGGGCCGGTGCGGTCTGCGTTGACCAGGAATTCGGCGATGGCGATGGTGCCTCCCGGAGCCAGCGCTGCAAAGGTCTTTTGCAGCAGCAGCTTGCTGCGCTCGATGCCTTCGCTGTGCAGAATATGGCCCAGCGTGGCCACATGATGGCCGCTACCGAAGTCTGCCTGCTGCAAATCGCCTTCGACGAAGGTGAAGCGGTCGCCCAAGCCGAAGCGGCCCACCGTTGCAGTAGTTACCGGGATCACCTCGGGCCAGTCGACGGCGGTCACCTGAACGGTCGGCGAGCTTTGCGCCAGGGCGATGCCCCAAACGCCCGAGCCGGCGGCCAGGTCGAGAGCGCTTACCATATCGCGGCTGGCGGAGAGGTTCAGGTGCCGCGCCAGTTCCTGCGCAACGTGGTAGCTCATGGGGAAGATGTCGTTGACGAACTCCTTGAAGAAGTCGCCGCCGGTGGACTCCTGATTGACGGCAGCGGCAGGCTTGCCGGTACGGACCACCTCGTTCAGGTTCAGCCATTTTGGTATCAACTGTTCGCTTGTGTGGCGAATGAGCCCGCCCTGAAAGCCGGGCTTGGTGCTGACCAGAAATGCCGCGCTTTCGGCGGTCAGGCTGTAGATGCCGTCCTGGTCCTTGCTCAGGAATTCGAGGCCGACTAATGCATTGAGGATGTTGGCCAGTCCCCGCTCCGATGCTCCGGTGTCCAGGTGAATCTGGTGCAGGGACTTGGGGCCGAAGTCGAGCGTGTCGAAGACGTGGTGGCGGATGGCAGCTTCGAGAATCAGCGGCGGCGCGTAGCCAAAGGCAAACTGGTAAATGCGTTCAGGTGTGACGGGAGTTGTGACAGAAGATGCGACTGGCGCTGTAACTGCTGCGGACATTTTGACCTCGCTATGGAAAGTCGGTCTTTGGGGAAACCGTGGCGCGAGTATACGCCGCAAGAGTTACAGCGGGGAACGAAATTGAGTAAGAGGCTTGAAAGAAAAGGGATGTGCTCGAATCCGTGCGCACGCGGAATGATCCCGGACTGACTACGAGGCCTTGGCGATCTTCTTGTCTTCCGCAGGCGGAGGAGGATAGATGCGGTTCTCTTCGGTGAGGAACCGATCTACAGCCTCGTCGTCATTGGGATCGTAGGGTCCGTCGTCGGGATCGTTCGGGTCGTAGGGAACCGGAGCGTCTTCGGCAATCTGCTTCCTGACCCAGTCCCAATCCGACTGGCTCGGCTCTTTTCCTGGAAGGTTACCTTTGAACTCCATAGATCCTCGTATTCATCCTTGCCCGTGTTCCTGATCGCTCCTCTCGCAATCAAGCCGCAACATCGTCATTTGCCTCCTTTGCAGGCGCATCCTCACCCTTCTTTTCCTCGGTGACCGAAAGCCGCAATCCGACAGCCTTCAGAACAGCGATCAATGTCTTCAGTGTTGGATTGCCTTTGGGCGACAACGCCCGATAGAGGGATTCGCGGCTGATACCAGCCGATGCCGCCACGCCAGCTAGACCGCCGAAGGCTTCCGCCAGGGCACGCAGCGCAAGCAATCCGCCGCCGCGCTCTTCGGGATTGTCGAGTGCCTCTACGGCCGCCTTTAGATATTCGACCGCAAACTCGCGGTCCTTTTGCAACTCCTCAACTTCCCATTCGTGGTGCGAGCCAACTCCGACGAGTTTTTTCATTTCTGCCTCCGCTTCCAATCTTCCCAGTATCCCTTGGCTCGGGCTATATCCTTCGACTGACTATCTTTATCTCCTCCACAGAGGAGAACAACCCAGTGCTGGCCGTGCCGTCCGCAATACACCCGGTAACCGGCTCCCACATGGATTCTCAACTCCGTCACGCCCTCGCCGACAGGTTTCGAATCGCCCAGATTGCCGGATTCGATCTGGCGCAGCCTTATAACGATCCGAGTTTTCGCTTTGGCGTCACGAAGTGTTGCCATCCACTCTCGGAAAGGATATCGACCGCTCTCTTCGTGGTAGTGGACGATCTCGATCACGACAGGAGTGTAGCATGAAAGCTACAACCTGAGGAGAGTCAGCCGAGTATAGTGGATGCCTATGGACACTTCTGTTGTCGTTTCAGCTATCGCAGCCGCCTCTGGCGTGATTGTTGCAGCTGTCAGTTTCTTCCTCACAAAGAAGAGGGAGAGAGAAGCTGATTGGCGAAAATACAAATACGAACAGTACAAGGAATTCATGGTCTCGATCAGCGGAATCGTTGCCGGGGATTCGACTCCGGAAGGTAACCGAGCATTCGCGAGGTCCTGCAACACTCTTCACTTGATTGGGTCGAAAGGTGTACTTGTTGCGCTTCATGCCTATCAGGATGAAGTAGGGTCTTCCAACCCGAGCCACTCAGCTGCAAAGGAGTCGGCGATGCTGTCAAAGCTGGTCTGGGAGGTCAGGAAAGACATCGAGATCCCTGGGACCCCTCAGTCGTCAGATTTCACTGTGCAGCTATGGTGTTCTGGCACAAACCCGAAAAAGTGATCCACAAATTCAGGCTTCTTGCTCAGCTCAAAAACATCGTCCGATACAACGTATCTCGCTGCACCGGCTTGAAGCCCGCGTCGCGGATGATTCTTCTCAATTCCTCTTCGGTCGTGCAGTTACTCGTTCCCGCTGCCTTCACCACGTTTTCTTCCAGCATGACCGAACCCACGTCGTTGCCGCCAAAGTGCAGGCCTAACTCCAGAACCTTCAGGCCTTGCGTAACCCAGCTCGCCTGCACGTTCTCGATGTTATCTAGATAGAGGCGGCTAATGGCCAAAGTTTTGAGATATTCCACGCTGGTAGCTTCTTCCCATCCGTGCCCGCCCAGAGCGGTGTGTTTGGGCTGGAAGCTCCAGGGAATGAAGGCCGTGAATCCGCCCGTCTCTTCCTGCAGGCGGCGGATCACCTCGAAGTGATTGATCCTCTGCTCGAAGGTTTCGCCCACGCCGAACATCATCGTCGCGGTGGTGCGCATGCCGAGCTGGTGCGCAATGCGATGCACGCTCACCCAGTCCTCGGTATTGCACTTGATGCGTGCAATGCGGTGGCGCACCTCGTCGTCCAGAATCTCCGCGCCGCCGCCGGGGATGGAGTCCAGCCCGGCATCGCGCAGGCGCACGATGGTGTCGCGCAGCGGCAAGTCGGAGTAGCGCGCGATAGCCAGAATCTCCGACGAGGTGAGGCAGTGCAGCCAGATCTGTGGAAAGCGCTTCTTGATGCCGCTGAAGAGGCTCTCGAACCACTCGATTTTCAGGTCGGGATGAATGCCACCCTGCATCAGAACGCCGGTGCCGCCCATCTCGAGCGTCTCGGCGATCTTCTCGCAAATGGTCTCGAACTCGAGGATGTATCCCTCTTCCGAGCGGGGTCCCTTGAGCGGCCGGTAGAAGGCGCAAAAGGTGCAGTACTCGGTGCAGAAGTTGGTGTAGTTGATGTTGCGATCGATGATGTAGGTGACCACGCCTTCCGGGTGCAGGCGGCGGCGCACGGCGTCGGCCTCGAATCCCAGGCCGATCAGGTCGGGAGAGTGAAAGGAATCGAGAGCCTGCTGGCGGGTAATGGTCATGTTTGAAATTCTACAACCCCTGCGCTGAGGGCACCTGCGGTGCGGCAGCCGCTTCGCGTGGTCCGCGCCAGAAGGAAGGCGCGGGAGTTTGAATTTGTGAAGTCGGATGATTCTGGTCGGCCGAAAAGCGGATCTCTGACCGGACGGAGGCGACCGGCGCAAATGGAGGCGCTGGGCCTTGGTCTGGGCCTCCCAAGATGCGCATGATCGGCAGCCGCACGACAAAATCCTGTGCCGATGTTCTTTTTGCGAGTTCCGGATGAGACGCGGGACCGACCGGCGGGCTTGCCGGCAGATCAGACTTTCCGGGCGGGTCATTCGGCTTTGTCGGAGCAGACGGCCGATAGAGAAAAAGTCCCCGTCTGCGCACCGGCCGGCGCTGGGTGCGCGAAAGGTTCGAAGCGGTTGACACTCCGCTGAAGAGGACAAAGAAATCCCACGCTGCGCGAAGGAGTCCATTGTCGATTTTCAAAAGCATTGGGGAAGAGCCTCGCCGATCTCTCTGGTGATCATTCGACGTTCACTGGATGAGAGGAGCGAGGCGTGCCGCTGGTTGCAGGATTTTTCAGGCGCTGGGCGGTCCGCCGGGTTGTGGTCCGGGGGTTGTTTGGCCCGCTGGCCGAGGTTTGACCTTCGCCACGGTCGGTTTGCTCTTTCCGGGACTAGACACGCCCATCGAGAGCAGAACGAAGCCGAATCCTTTGCGCAGAACGGTAAGCAAGCTCATGAGTCTGACCTTTCCAGATCTGTTGCACCTTGCGGGCCTTGGTGGAAACGCGCAGCCTCATGTTTCGAGGCCGCGCGTGAGGCCCATGGTCAATTTCGCGCGCCAGGAACGCCAGGCAAAAGCGGAGGGACGGCGATGGGCGTTTCCCCGCGCAGAAGCTCGATTGCGGTCTGGGGCAGAGGCTTGTCGGCGTTGGCCAGCAGCAAGCTCACTTGCCATATTTCGGTTTGCGTCAGCTGCGAATTGTAGGCCGGCATGCCGGTCAGGCGAATTCCATTGGCGACCTTCCAAAAGGTTTCGCCCGGCGGATCGTCGCTGACACCCACAACGTCGCTTTTGGGGTGCTTTTGCCAAAGCTGCGGCGCGGTGGGGAACATGTGCAGGCCATACGGCGAGGGTTTGCCATGGAATCCGTGGCAGGTGGCGCACTTCTCGCTGTACACATGCGCGCCCGCCACCAGGTTGCCCTCGTCGACCGAGATGGGAGGGGTCTTGATCATTTCGCGGTGGATGCGGGCATGCAGCGGAATGGAAACAACTTCGCGCTCATGCGGAATGGGTTGGTCGGCAACGGCCACCGGGACTTTGCCGAACCAGAACCAGGCGAGCACGGCGACAGGCACCAGAAGCACTCCAAGGACAATACCAATCAGGACGCGCAGCATCTTCGTCTTGGCCTCCACTGCCCTTCATCCTAAAGCATTTCCCATTCTGGAGCATTTCAAAGGGGTACGTGCGGAGGGGGATTCTGGAGGGGGCAGGCTAAGGAGCGAGCGCAGGGAGGAGTTTCCGCCTGGCCAGCGGGAGGCGATTCTCGCCTCCGCGCGTCCAATCCGTGCGGGTCCCCCCGACAATCCGTACCCCGAGATGGTTTAATACCTTATGGGGAAGCGCGGCCTGGGGGCTGGCTTTCGTACTCCCATGGAGGAATCCCGAAACCGATGTTTTCATTTCGCCGTACTGCCCTTTTGCTGGCGCTGGCTCTGCCTGCCCTCCTCGCCGTTCAAGCCCACAGCACAGATTCAAGCTCTACCGCCGGTGTCGCCGAACCGAGCCAGGCGCAGCCGCCCGCCGCGAGCAAAACGCCGTCGCAGCTGAGCGTGCAGGCGCGCATCCGCGCCCGCCGCGAACAGCGTCGCCTGGCGGCCATCCACGATGCCTATTCGCACGTCTACGAGACCTATGTCGGCGGCGGATACCTGCGAACCGACGCCGGCCCCTCGCTGCAAAAGGTCACCGAATATAACTGGAATGTGGGCTTTACCCACTACTATAGCCAGCGCCTGGGCGTAACCCTGGATGGGCGCGGCAACTATGGCACGGCCTTCACGGGCCTCAACCTGACCTCGTTGACCCGGCCGGCTATCAGCCAGTATTCGGCGATGATCGGACCCACCTACCGCTTCTATCTGCAGCCGAAGTTCGCCATCTCAGGACGGGTGATGGCGGGCTTCTCCAGCGGAAACTTCTCGGCCGACACCAATGGCTTCGGCACCAAGGTGCTGGGCCTCTTTCCGGACGGCATGACCTACGCGGGAAGCGCCGCGATCCTGGGCGAGTACAACTTGACCCCGAATATCGGCCTCCGGCTTGCTCCCGAATACTTCGCGACCGGATTCGGTTCACAGGCGCAAAACAGCCTCGGCTTCACTGCCGGAGTGGTTTACCGGTTTGGGAAGAAGTAGAAAAGCAGGGATCAGGGATCTCAAAAGCAGGGAACAGGGAACAGGGAACAGGGATCAGGGATCAGAAAAGCATGGGCGCAATTCGCGGTAGCGAATTGCGCCCATATCGTTTCCCGGACTGCACAGGTAAAAGTGATCCGGCTCTCTTGACACCCTGTGAATCCGAAAACCTCTTGCCCGGCCGGGCAAGAGGTTTCCCTGATCCCAGTCCCCTACTTTTCTGATCCCTGATCCCTGTTCCCTGTTCCCTGTATCTGCACCATCCGTTGCTGCCACTCCGCCGGTCCCGTCTGGTGGACGCTGGTTCCCTGAGAGTCCACCGCGACGGTCACCGGCATATCCACCACGTCGAACTCGTAGATGGCTTCCATGCCCAGGTCGCCAAAGGCCACCAGCCGCGAGGCGTGGATAGCCTTGGCGACCAGGTACGCCGCGCCGCCCACCGCCATCAGGTAAACAGATTTGAACTCGCGAATCGCGTCGATGGCCGCCTGCCCGCGCTCGGCCTTGCCCACCATGCCCAGCAGGCCGGTTTCGGCCAGCATCTGGCGGGTGAACTTGTCCATGCGCGTGGCGGTTGTCGGCCCGGCCGGACCAACCACCTCGTCGCGCACGGGATCCACAGGACCGACGTAGTAAATGAACCGGCCGTGGAAGTCCACGGGCAGCCGTTCGCCGCGGTTCAGCATTTCAGTTAATCGTTGATGTGCCGCGTCGCGCCCGGTCAGTAGCTTGCCATTCAGCAGCAGCACTTCGCCGGGCTTCCACTGCGCGCACTCTTCGCGGGTAACGGTGTTCAGGTCGACCCGCCGCGCCGCGCTCACGTCCTGGGTCAGCTTCGGCCACAGGTCCAGATTGGGCGGGTCCAGGAAGACCGGCCCCGAGCCGTCCAGCACGAAATGGGCGTGGCGGGTGGCGGCGCAGTTGGGAATCATCGCCACCGGCAGATTGGCGGCATGAGTGGGGTAGTCGCGCACCTTCACGTCGAGCACGGTGGTCAGCCCGCCCAGGCCCTGCGCGCCAATGCCCAGCCGGTTGACCTTGTCATACAATTCGATGCGCAGTTCCTCGGCGCGGTTCTGCGGGCCACGGGCAATCAGCTCCTGAATGTCGATGGGGTCCATCAGGGATTCCTTGGCCAGCAGCATCGCCTTTTCCGCCGTGCCGCCGATGCCGATGCCCAGCATTCCCGGCGGGCACCAGCCCGCGCCCATGGTGGGAACGGTCTTCAGGACCCAGTCCACAACCGAGTCCGAGGGGTTCAGCATGATGAACTTGGCCTTGGCCTCCGAGCCGCCGCCCTTGGCCGCCACCGTCACCTCGACCTCCGCGCCCTTCACCAGGTTCACCGTAACCACTGCCGGCGTGTTGTCCTTGGTGTTGGCGCGCTTGCCGGCGGGGTCGGCCAGGATGGAGGCGCGCAGCTTGTTGTCCGGGTCCAGAAAGGCGCGGCGCACACCCTCGTCCACCATCTCCTGAACGTCCATGCGCTCTTCGCCTGCATCCGGCTCGAAGCGGGCGTCCAGGCCCACCTTGACGAATGCGGTAACAATGCCGGTGTCCTGGCAGATGGGCCTGTGCCCCTCGGCGCACATGCGGCTGTTGATGAGGATCTGCGCAATGGAGTCCTTGGCCGCCGGGGACTCTTCCATCTCGTAAGCCTTGGTCAGGCTGACGATGAAGTCCTCCGGGTGGTAGTAGCTGATGTACTGCAGCGCCGCGGCGACGCTGGTGATGAAATCCTGCTGGCGAATGACGGACGGTTTTTGCGGCATGGCGACGGCTCCTCGGGAATCCAGACGTTCCTAGGGTAATGGAAGCGGGGCAGAGATGGCAGGTCAAGGTCGAATACACGGTCGACGCGGGGGCGATTGCGGCACCTGGCCGCTGGAACAGGACGCGGGATGCGCCAAAAGCCGCCCCGCAGTTGAGAGATCGGCAAGTTCACGAAGGACGCAGATCAATTAATCGTCCGGGCATACTTTCGTCCGTTCCGGCGCAGAGGCAAGATGCTTTTGCGGCGAGGAGTTTTCAGTGTGCACGAGGATTCCCTCCTGGCCCATGTCGAGGCTGAGAACGCTGGCGCCAAGTAAGTCGACTCGATGTTTTCCTTCGGAAGAATAGAGGGCAAAGCCGTAGATCACCCTGGGCTGTTTCTTGAGGACGAGATGAATATGAGAGCTTTGTCCGGGCACAAACTCCCAAGAATGGAATTGAACGTTTGCCTTCGGTCCGCCGCGGAAGTTGCAGCGGCCTTTGGCGCCGAACCAAGCTTCGGCATCCATCTGGTCGATTTTATCCACATCCTTTTTATCACTGACCGCGACTATGTCGAAGGGAATGACACTATCGGCGTTGGCATCGGGCGTTATATGCACTTGCAGATCGAGGGAGGGCGCGATGCCGACGGCTCTCTTGAGGGGATGCATCATCGAACACCCCGACAGGAGGAAGAGACACGCAAGGACAGCAATCTCCAGACGATATGGAGTCAACAATTTAGCCTCCAACGGAATCACATAGACTGTACACCAAAGGAGCGGGAAACAGAGGAGCCGAATAAGGAGTCAAATCCTGGGCCGGTACCTGCGGTGTTATTGACCGAACGAAAGGTTGGGACGAGACTGGTCTTGCACCGGGCCGAGGCTAGAGCGGTTCCACAATTGCCGAACCCCGGAGCCACCGATCTAAAGTGGCTTTTTCAGTGGCTTTTTCCTGGGGAAAAGCCATCTCTCGAAGAATTACAGAAGGCACGTTAATTGTGGAACCGCTCTAGGAAGGCGGCTTTGCGCAGAGGGCGATGCGATGCACATCTATTCCAAGCCATGGGAACTGGCATTTCAAGGGGAATGCGGGGATGCCGACGCACAGTTTGAACTGGGAATTCGATTTCTGCTCGGCGAGTCGATGGTGCAAGATCCGGAGGCGGCCTATCGCTGGCTGGCGCTGGCGGCGACCAATGAACATCCGGGGGCGCAGCGGCTCCTGGTTCACCTGGGATTCTTTTGTCCCATCAAGCCGAGGGACACACTGTCTCAGCGAGTGACGCGATGCATGGGCGCACAACTCCACGCGATTGCCGACTTCCTCACAATGTGCCGGCGAAAAGCGGAGGCAAGAAAGGATTGATCGCTCCGCGATCGCGCGAAGCGAAGCACCGCCCGCTCCGGCGCGGAAATCGATGGTCTTCTGAAAGAGGCAACCCATGCGCATGCCAACGATGAGGATTCGAGATCTCGCTGTTTCGGCCTGCAATAAATGCCTGCGCATTCCCCCGGCGATGCTCCTGGCGGGACAAGCAGCGATAGCGCTGGCGTGTTTCTGGCTGACTCTGGCCGCACTCAGCGAGCCCATTGGATTTCTATCGGCGCTTTTGGTCGGGGTGTCGACCCGCTCCCTGGAGCAGGGGATCAGGCTGAGGAGGCTGCGTGTTTCTCAGTCGCCGGCAAGAATTGCGGCGTTCGAGTACGACGGTAGCGGCATTCGCTGTTCATTCGACGAGAAAGCGTTGAGCCGCTTCGTAGATTCACGGACCGGCCGGCTGTCCGCGGGGGTGCTATCGGGGCTGGTTTGCTGGGGTTTCCTGCACTGGAGCCTCGCGAAGGCGAGTTTTCTCCCCCTCCCTTTATTTCGGATTCATGGATTTGCCGGGCTGAATGCGCTGGGGCAGGAAGCGCTTCCGCTGGTCCTTCTGTTCCTCTTTCTGCGCTTCCCCGGGCCGCGCAAACTGTGGGCCAGGCAGATCGTCAAGGCCATTGAAACGCGCACTGCGGCGGCGCTGGAAGGAACTCAGGAGCCTCTGGAGTTGGATGGGCTGGAGCTGGGGGCAGCAATCCTTTGGAGCCAGTTGGGGCTCGTCTGCACCGGGGGATATCGCGAAGCGGTCCGCCGTCGTTTGCGTGCAAATCCCGCTCAGGCAGTGTTGCACCCCGCCAGTACAAGAGCAATGTTGGCGGCTGTGACGGAGCTGGCGCGCCTGGACATGGCACAGCTGGGAGCAGCGACGGCGAGCTTTCGCCGGTTGGATGTTTGTTTTGCGGAGCACAGAGCCCTGCTCTGCGCGGTGCAGGATCATTCGATGCACCTGAGGCAGAAGGCATTTCAGCAGCAATCGGAGCGGCTCAAGGAACTGTTCCGCGCGCGGCGCTGGAAAGCGGCGCAAGAGATGACGTGCCAACTGCAGGCGGATCTGGACGAATTCTGCGAAGAGCTTCAAAGCCGGGCGCGTTTGCTGGCCAAATCGGCTCCCCGAGTGACGCTCTCCTCGGCCGCAGACCCCCTCCATCTACTGGGTGCCGATGCAAATGCTTCCTTGCCGGCGATCAAGCGGCTGCGCCAAAGACTGGCGCAGGTCTACCACCCGGATGTTGGCGGTGAGACGTGCAATGCCGCGAAGATGGCGGAACTGAACGCGGCCTACGATGCCGTCCTCCTGGCTCGTTCCGGGCGGATGCCCTAGTCGCTTTTGCTTCGGGCGGCCCAGCGATAGGCGTTTCCTTGTTCCGGGCGAACCGTCGGTTATCCTTTTGCAAGCGGGCTGGAAACGCAATTGCGCGTTCAAATTGACGCACCGTGCCGCTGAGAAATGTCGCCTGAAAGTCAGTACTCAAGAGCAGCGAGGGATTTTTCCGATTGACTTGAGCCGGACCAGCATGGCACTCTTTCAGCGTTATCTTGCAAGGAAGATACGCTTGCCCAAATTTCTCATTGAGTTGCCAGACCTTATCGAATGGCACGAGGGGATGTTGCTGACCCCTCAGCATTTTCAGGAACTTACCGCGCGCGCCGAGTTATTAACCCATCTTATGCAAAGCCGCGGCGCGGCATACGGTTGGGGTGTATTCGATCTGAAACTCGACGAACCCGCGTTGGGAAGCGGCATCTTGCGCCTGTTGCATTTGGAAGCGATCCTTCCCGATGGCCTTCTGGTTCTGGGAGGCGCCGACCACGGAGTCGAGCTGGTCTTTGACCTGAACAAGATTGAGGGTGACAGAGGACGCATCCACCTTGCCGTCCCGCGCGAGACTTCCATCTTTCAGCGCTCGGAACGTGGCCGTTACGAAGGCGCCTTTTCCGGAGAGGCGCTGACGCCCGACGGGGTCTCCGATGCAGGATCCACTGCAATTCCAAGGCTACGGCCGCGCCTGCGACTGGTCTGCGAAGAGATGGACCTCGTCGGCATGACTTCGATTCCTCTCGTGGAGTTCGCCAAACAAGGAACCGTCTTTACTCAGACTGCCTATATTCCTCCCTTGCTTGGTGTGGCCCACGGTTCGCCTATCAGCGATCTTTGCGCTCAAGTGCGCAGGAAGGTCCGTAACAAGGCGACAGAACTGGCCAGGAATCTGGCCCCGGGAGCCAAGGACGGCGATCTGGCACTGGTCTATCAATTGCAGTGGCTGGTCGCATCTCTGCCCGTTCTGGAAACGGTACTTACCAGCGAGAACCCTCATCCCTACTCGCTCTATCTGGCGCTTGCGTCGCTAGCCGGCAATGTGGCCTTTTTGAGCCACGCGCGCGTCCCGCCCGTTTTGCAGCCATACAGACACAGCGAACTGCGCGCCTCCTTTGAAGAGGTAATCGGGTTCATCCAATTGGCCATGGCCGAGGGCTTGATCGATAACTGGATTCGCGCCGAATTCAGCCTGCGCCGCGGCGATGAACTGGCCGGATCCGGGAGCAGGCCGACGGGCGAAATGTGCTACGAGATTGCGCCCAGTCTGGATGGTTTGTTGGGCAACGTGGCCGACCTCAAGGCCCCCTATTTTGGCTTGATGCTGCGCGCTTCGGCTGGGATGTCCGATGCCATGCTGGTGGAATGGGGGCAAAGTTGCCTCCTTGCCACGGAGGACCTGATCTCCGATCTCGAAATGAGCCGCAGTCTCGGCGCGCAATGCGAGCGGGTCAGTGTTCTGGACGATCTTGTCCCAGATCCGGATTCCGTTCTTCTACGCGTGAAGAACGATCCTCGCTGGCTAAAGCCAGACAGACGCCTGGTGTTGAAGGCCGCCCGGCAGGAAAGACGCTTTCCAGAGACGGTGACGTTGTTTGTCCCCAAGAAATCCTCCACGGACCAGAATCGATAGACCATGCTGGAGCGGACACAGAATTCGGATCCCCTGCTGCGACATTTTCATGCTTTCTATGTGGAACTCACGCGGCTTCGCCGAATGGCGGAAGGACGCCCGGCGGAGGAGAAGACCGGGGTAGCGCCTCCATTGCTGCTGGACGGGCGTGGGTCTTCCGGACAGGATGAGCACGGAAGTTCCAGTGGGCGCTCGTTGAGCGAGGCAAGACAGGAAGCAAGACAGGAAAAGGATAGATCCGATCTGGTTCCCGCGGAGGAGGTGGACCCGCTAGTGCTGCGCGTCTGGCAAGAGATGGCGCAGTATCTCGATCAGATTCTTTATGAGGCCAAAACGTCCGTCAACCAGCTTTCCCGCGACCTCATGGAGGAATTGGTTTACATCCTGGCGTCCTTTGCGGACGAAACTTTCTTGTGTCTGTTGGATTGGCCGGGGCGATCCTATTGGCGCAATCACTTGATGGAGATGCGTCTCTTTGGTTCGAGGATCTCCGGCCAACTGATCTTCGGCAGGATCGACAACCTGCTTTCGCGGCAGGACTTCGGCGCGGACGAGATCTGTGCGGTTTATTTGACGATTCTGGCGCTCGGTTTCCGGGGAAGGTACCTGCGCGATCCGGAGGCAGTGAATAGCTATCGACAGCGTCTCTTCGACCGGTTGCTCTTGAATCACCCGGATCTGCACAGCGAAAATCTGCGCCTGATTCCGGAAGCTTACCGGCATACCGTGGTCGAAGGCGCTCCAGTACACCTACCCGAACCGAGAACCTGGTGGCTGGTCGTGGCAGGTCTGATCGGATCGTGGTTGGTCCTTTCCACGATCGCATGGCTGATGCTAACGATTCCGGTGCGCGTCGCGCTTGAGCGGACGATGCATTCTCTCGACCGAATCAAGGAACGGCACACGGTGAGTCAAAACGTCACCAGGTGGCAAAGTCTTGCGCTGATGCTGCAAGATGGAGCTTTCCGCATCGAAATTCACTCGCCTGTCCCTCTGCAGAACGCCAGCGTCGGAGGCAATTTGGGGAAGTCTGTAGCGCCCTTGCTGATCGCAGTAGCCGGAGAAGGTGGCTCCAGCCCCGGAAAGGTCACAGACGTTCAGGCATGGCTGGCGCGCGGTTCGATAGAGTTCCAAGCGGTGGATTCAGGGATGGCGTTGAAGAGCCGTCCGCTGGAGTCAGTCGAATTGTGGCATGCGCCTGGCGGCGTACTGGCAGACTCCGGGTCTTCGCAGTTCTTTCTGGTTTCGCCCCAACTTGACGCGGCGGAACTGGGCCTGCGTCCCCAACTGATCTTTCCTGTCGATGAAAAAGGCCCCGCGCAAGTCGCGTCGGTAACTCTTTACCTCCCTCGTCAAGCTGCGGCGGTTCGGCAATGACCACCGGCCGACAGATGGATGCATGTGCCTCGCCTCCGGGCAGGAGGACAATCCGATGAAGTTCCCTGTTCAGAATTCGGCCTCTCTCGGTTACCTGCTCGCGGCAGCGTTGATCGTCGCCCTGGCGCTGCTTGCCGTATCCGTTGTTTTGATTTGGAAGGCAAGGCGCAAGGAAGAGAAGAAGGCGGAAGAATGGGAAGCGACGGAACAGCTCTCGGGTGTGCCAGGAATGACGGAGAGCTTCCGCGCGGCCTTGCGCCGGCTGAAACAGCGCGTGCCTACCTGGAGCTACCGTTATAGCTCCCCGTGGTTCGTTTTGGTTGGGGAGACGGGCTCGGGAAAAAGCTGCATCGCAGACCAGATTTCAGGCCTGACCGCCGAGGCCATCCGCACAGAAGAGAGCGCATTGGCGCCGCGCTGGCTGTTGCTGGACAAGGCTGTCCTGATCGATCTGCCTGGCCGCTCTTTTCATTCTTCCGAGAGCGCCGCGGGAATTCAAGTCCCCCACCCGCAGAAAGAGGAAGCGTCTGCCCAAGTGGCGTGGGTTTCGTTTCTTCGCCACACTGTGCGCTTCCGTCCGCGCCAGCCGCTCAATGGGATCGTATTGACCCTGCCCGCCAACGAACTGCTGAAAGCGGTCTCCGATCCGGACCATCAGCGCCGGATGGCCCGAATCACAGGAATCGCACAGCGCATGGACGAGGTGCAGCAGGTGACCGGGCTCAGTCTTCCGATCTATGTCCTGGTGACCAAGTGCGATGTTCTTCCCGGTTTCAACACCTTTTCCCGCGTGCTGTTCGCCCGTGGACTGCAGAACTGCGCAGAGCAACCGATGGAAACGGAAATACAGGACGATCTTTTCGGTTGGTCAAACCCCAGTGCACTTGAGAAGGAGTACACGCCGAGTTGGGTGGAAGAGGCCTTTGATTCTGTGCGGGGGGCGTTGTTGCGGTACCAGTTGGAGATGCTTTCGCAAAGCCACACCGCAGCCGAAGCAGACCATCTTTTCCTCTTCCCTTTTCAGTTGCAGCAGTTGCAGCAGCCTCTGCAAGTGCTGTTGAACGTGGTTTTCCGCAGCACCGCCTTCCGGGAATCGCACCGGCTGCGCGGTATCTATTTCTGTGGACAAGTGCGAGAGACATCCGAGAAACCCCGAGAGAGCAACGTTCCGCAGCTGGCGGCCGGCGCCGCGCTGCGTTTGCCGGAATCCGCTCCGGGACCCCTTTGCTTTGTCCGCAATTTGTTCGAGTACAAGATCTTCGCCGAGCGCTTTCTGGCTTCTCCAGTGACGCGTTTCTTCTCCATGGGAAATCGTTCGCTTTTTGCCGCCCGCCTGGCTGCATGTCTTCTGTTGTTGTTGTTGGGCGGCGGCGCCGTGCATGCCTGGATTCGCATATCCGCCTTGCAGCAGCACACGATGGTGCCGGTTCTGGACGTGCTGGCTCAAAGCCTGGACAGTATCTCGCTGACTTCGAGCGCGGATATGAAGCCCGCCGCCGATTTACTCAACACATTGGGCGCCTCGCGCGAGAGTGAATACTACTCGCTGGCCATGCCCTATTCCTACCTCGATTTCGACGGCCTGCACCGGGACTTGCATGGCACGCTCGAGCGCACCTTCGAATTCGTCATCCTCCGATCTTGCAAAAACGCACTCGAGGCCCGCATCGCCGCGGTCATGAATGAGGGGCCTCGTCTGGCCGCGGCTCCCACAACTCAGGCAAGCGCGCATGCCGCCGGGGATTCCTGGTCCATCGATCCGTCCTACCATGCTTTACAGGAGTATCTGTCCACTTCGAAGGCGCTGAACCTGAACATCGAACGCTATGAGATGATCAGCGGCGCCGGCGAGGGCAGTTTCGCGCAACTGAACGGGTTGCTGCACTATCTGGGGGGCCGTGGGCTACCCGACAGCAGTCGCTTTGCTCAGGACCCTTATTATCGCAAATTGTTACTGGATGCAACCTGGCAGGGGCTGCGCATTCCGCCAAATTATGACGCCGCCACGGCAAGCGTCACGCGCGATCTGATCGACGGTTTTTACCGCAGCTGGTTCGATGCCAATCCTCTCATCGCAGAGACGCAAGCACTGGCCGGAGACGATGGGCTCGGTGTTCTGAGAGCTTTGCCGTCCCCTCCCTCAAATGACCAGATTCGCTTCTTTGTGAGCCGGGAAAAGGCTCTTGATGGCCAACTCAACAGCGGCTCCTTTGACTGGATTGCCGAAGATTTCAGCCGGGAGCGCTATCCGGCTTTGAGCGCCGATCTGAGTGGCCTGCAGTTTGCCGACCGCGAGTTTACAGACCAATTGGCGGAAAAGGGCGTCGAGCACCTCGACGCGCTGCGTTCGGCATTGCGTACGACACCCCAAGTATTGGAAACGCAAGATGGCAAGCTGAGGGTTGCCGGCAAAGTGCGCATCGTCGCCTCTGTTCTCGATGCCTTGCAGGGATACGAGTTGATGGCCAGCGAATCGGGCGGTTCCGCGGGAGGCAATTGTCATTTGATTCCCCGGGGAACGCTATGGAACCAGGCCGATCTAATGAAGGCTGTGCAAATGGATGCCACGCGCATCAAAATCGAGAGCGAGCTCCTTGGATCCCTGCCCAGCCCATACCACGAGCAGGTTCTTGCATTGGTGCGCAGTCGCACCAGCAATGCGATCTTTCAGACTTTGCGCAACGCGGTGCTCCCGGTTCCGCGTGCGGCCAGCGGCGAGGCTTCACTGGAGGCCGAGTTGCAGAACTTCTCGGGCTCCGCGGACCAGCTAAGGCAAGTCGGCGAAGAGTTAGCCGCGCTGCACGCTACCAGCGAGCTCTCCTGCCTCAATCGCTCGCTCGCGCGTCAGGCCAACGATATGCTGGCGCGGGTGAATCTGCAGTTGCCGGGGTTGTACAGCCCGTCGGGAACGGCCGATGCGATCCACGACGGCCAGCCTGTCTCCCTTGCGCTCTATAAGGTCTCAACGACCGACGAGCTCGAAACCTTTCTTGGCACCGAACGGCAGAGGATTGAAACGCTTGCCGTCCAGGCCATGCCGGTTGTGCAATGGCTCACCAGCGCAGGGGATCGCTCGGATGTGCTGGCCCGGTGGCGTCTCATCTCTCAGGATGTGGCCGCGTTGCAGGCGAAAAAACCGGGCAACGCCATTCAGACGCTGGAGTCCTTCATTGCCGACGACCTGGACAAAGTGACGCCCGCATCGAATTGCCGCACCTCCTATTTCCGTACTTCCAGCGATCTATTTCTTGCGGTCCGCACTCAACTGGCGCAAGTTGCGGTGAACTCCTGCCGTCGGATCGCGATCGAACGCTATAACTCTATCGCTGCGGATTTCAATCGCCGCCTGGCGGGGCATTTCCCCTTTTCGGCAGCGCTCGATCTGCGTGCGGGCGCGGAGGCATCCAGCGCGGAAATTGCGGCGTTCTATCAGAATTACGACCGCCAGAGTCCTGGCCTCCTCGCGGTCCTGCCCAGCATCGACGCCAACGCCGGAGCTGCCGTTTCCTTCCTGACCGCAGTGGAGATGGCAAGACCGCTTGCCAGTGGGACAACGGCGCTGCCCGATCCTGCGCTTGGCGTTGCAGTACAATTCCGCACCAATCGAAGTCATGAAATCCTCGGAGACCGGATCGCCGGATGGAGTTTGCGGATTGGGCAACGCGTCATCGACTATCCGACGGGAGTTGGAAACACTTCTCCGGTCCCCTGGTCTCTGGGCGACCCGGTTCGGCTGACATTGCGCTATGCCAACAATGCGCTCGAGCTTCCAGCTGAGACCAATTCCTCCCCTGCGGCCGAGGTGCGGGACCGCAGCGTGACTTATTCCTATGTCGATGCCTGGTCGATCCTCTCCTTCTTACGCGATCACCAGCCAAACGGCGCAGATCCGCACAACCAATCCCTGTTCCGCATTGCCAACCGGCTTGTGGCGGCGAGCGATACAACCCATCCGCCCGACACCGCTGTCTATCTGCAATTGGACCTGCTGCCTGCCGGTGCGAAAGCGGGCGCAGCGCCGCTGCCGGTGCCGGTCTTTCCGGCGAGTGCGCCTGTCTTGGCAGGAAAGAATCCATCAGGAGACGAATGATGCGCCGCACATTGAATCAGGAATGGACCCATTTGGAGCGCTTGCTGGCTCCCGTCAGCGAACAGCATCCATGCGGCGTATGGCTGCACTATGAAGGAACCTACGAAGAAGTGCGGGAGGCAAGGCGCGAGGACGATCCGGGGTTGCCGCAAGGCGTGTGGCAGACCGAGTTGAAACGCGCGGACTGGCCACGGGTCGAGGCGATCTGCGCAGAGGCCCTGGAGCAGAAGAGCAAGGATTTACAGATTGCAGCGTGGCTCCTGGAAGCCTGGATTCAACTGGACGGCTTTGCCGGCGCAGCGCGCGGCCTGGAATTGATAGGTCATCTTTGTGCAGAGCAATGGGAGGATATCTTTCCCGTGTTGCAAGACGACCTGGGGCCGCGGTTGACCGTCTTTCAATGGTTGAATGAAAAGGTCTCCCGCCGCCTACGCATGGTGCGCCTTACTCAGCCGGAGATGGAGGGAGTGCCCGCATATGCGCTCGCCGATTGGGATGTTGCAATTCGCAATCCGAGTAGTTCCAGTGCGGACAATGGCATCACGGTCGGAAAGTTCGAGCAGAGTGCAAATCTGACTCCTTATCGATGGTTTGTCGAACTCGACCACGATTTGCGCAAGACCCAAGAGATGGTTCAGGCCCTGGAAGCATTCATGGACGAGAAGATGGGCAAGCAATCATCGGGATTGGCCACATTTCGCGTTGAGGTGGCTGCCGCGGCGGAATTGACAACAACCATGCTCGCCGCGGCTTATGCCAACTTGCCTGAACCGCCGGCGCAGACGGAAACCGGTTTGGCGGCCGATGAAGTGGGGTGGCAGCCTGGCCATCTGGAACTCCAGACATCATGGGAGGATGGAATGGAACAGAGGGACGAGAAGGACGACAGCCAGGCCTCCGGAATGCGCTTGGGATCGCGGTCCGACGCGTACAAGCTTCTGGAGGAGATTGCCACGTATTTGATTCGGAACGAGCCGCACAGCCCTACCCCCTACCTGATCCGCAAGGCGATTGCCTGGGGTAACATGCGGTTCGACGAGTTGCTTCCGGAACTGGTGAAGGACCGCGGCGAACTCAGCGAGATCATGAAGCTGCTTGGCTTGAATCAGCATGCCGACAAGCAGAAATGAACCGCTGAGCTACCGCCCGGGGAAGGTTATTTCAGAATCCGGGTTATCTCCTTGGCGTCCCCATAGGCTTCCGGTTGTGGGAACGGAGTGCCCGCCGCGCCGATGGCCGATGACCGATATGAAACAGGCCCTGCTGTCAGCTCAGAGCGGCTCCACAATTGCTGTACCAGGGAACCACCGATCTAATGCAGCTTTTCTTCAAGAGAGAGCCACCTTTCGAAGAACCACAACGGGCACGTGAATGGTGGAACCGCTCTAAGACGGCGAATCGCAACCTGTTGAGGCCGGTGGCGTTATGAAAAACAGCCGGCATTTCGAAAGCTTCCGCCAAGATAATTTATTCATGGTAACTCCTAAGTAATTATGCTAGACTTCGCATTGCCTGTGAGAATCCTGTTTTGACTCTGGTTCTTTTCGCGAAGGACTCAGGGGTATTTTACCCTTTTTGGCTTGGAATCGGCTGTATCTCCGGAGTGCAAGATCTCACCGGCAGAAAAGGGGTTCCTTGATGGCAGAGAGCATTCAGCACAAACTAGACCGTGTGCGCCCGCCACGGGTTCAAATCACATACGATGTACAAATAGGTGACGCCTTTGAGGTTAAAGAGTTACCGCTCGTGGTCGGGGTTCTGTCTGGTCTTTCCGGACAGTTGCCTGAGGGCAAGACGCTCCCAAAGTTGCGCGACCGCCAGTTTGTTGAGGTTGATCGGGACTCGTTCCGCGAGGTCTTTGCCAAGATCGATCCAAGATTGTCAATCCAAGTCGATAACTTGATGCGGGCGCAAGCCGATGGCAGCGCGGAAACTCCCAAACTGTCCGTGGAATTGGGCGCCGAAGCGTCGCCAAAGCTCGATCGCACCAAACCGCTGGATGCACTGCTTTTCAAGCTGCTCGGCGAAGATCCACTGTACATGTTCCATCCGCTTTGGGCAATCCGTCACACTCCGGAGTTGAATACGCTCTTCGAGGCGCGCACCCGCTTGACGGATCTGTTGAGCAAACTCGATAGCAACGACAAACTTGCTGCCGAGTTGAAATCCGCCATGAACAGCCCCGACAAGCCTGCCGATCTCACTTTGGATGTTGCCACCTATCCGCAGCCCAAGGATGCGAAGCAATTGCAGAACGGGAGCGGTAAGTAGCCAAGGGGATGCGGAACCTCCGTCGATGAAGCGCGAATCCATTTCGGCGCGAATCGTCAGATCCATTCCGAAGCATGGGCAGTAAGAGCAACTCTGTGTTCTGAGCAAGGAGAGAGAAGAATGCCGGAAACGATGGAAGGGAACAACGGCTTTCTCGCTAGGATTGTTGCCGACAGCGGCATCGTAAGAACCGATCTGAGCGGAAAGTCCGGAGAAGAATTGAAGCGGTTGGAGGCGATTCAGCAGGAACGCATGCGGGACGCCCAGAACCTGGTGCGGGAATTTTTCGAGCAGGTCAGCTTCGACCCCTATTACCAGGCCACGTTAAAAAGCTGGTACGAGAATCCGGAAGAGACACTGGCGGCAAGGTTCGCCGGACAGCCTGCCCTGGCCGACCGCATGCAGAAAGTGCTCGAAGGCGACACTTCGGATATCACCGCGGCTATCAAGACACGCATCGCGCAAATCGACGAGGTGATTCAGCTACAACTTGACCAGATCCTGCACGCCGAGGAGTTTCAGGCGCTGGAGGCTTCGTGGCGCGGTCTGCACTACCTGGTGGACAAATCGGAGACGGGGACGCACCTCAAGATCCGGGTGCTGAATGTCTCCAAGGGCGAACTGGTCAAAGATATAGAGAATGCGGTCGAATTCGATCAGAGCGCGCTGTTCAAGCAGGTCTACGAGGAAGAGTACGGAACCTACGGCGGCAGCCCGTTTAGCGTGCTGATTGGGGATTACTCTTTCGGACGCGACCCGCAGGATGTTGCCACGCTCACCGGGATCTCGGGTGTGGCGGCGGCAGCGCATGCTCCGTTTATCGCGGCGGCCAGCCCCGATCTGTTCGACTGGTCAAGCTACCTGGAGTTGAACAAGCCGCGCGATCTTTCCAAGCTCTTCGAAAGTTCGGAATTGATCAAGTGGCGCTCTTTCCGCGACAGCGAAGACTCCCGCTACGTGACCTTGACTCTGCCGCGTGTGATGGTCCGCTATCCGTACGGTCCCAAGACCAAGCCGGTAGAAGGCCTGGATTACTCCGAACGGCTCAACGGCCGCGAGGAAGACCACAAGAATTATCTGTGGGGCAATCCTGCTTTTGTGCTGGGCGCGCGCATCACGGACGCCTTCGCCAAATACCGTTGGTGCGCCGCCATACGCGGAGCCGAGGGCGGAGGTCTGGTCAGCGATCTGCCCATCTACACCTTCAAATCCGACAACGGCGATATCGCGTTCAAATGCCCCACCGAAACCGCTATCACCGATCGCCGCGAGAAAGAGTTGAACGATCTCGGATTCCTGGCTCTTTGCCACTGCAAGGGAACCGATTATGCGACCTTCTTTGGCGGGCAGACCACCAACAAGCCGAAGAAGTACAACCTCAGTTCGGCAAACCGCAATGCGAATATCTCGTCGATGCTGCCGTATATTCTAGCCTCTTCGCGGTTCGCCCACTATATGAAGGTCATGATGCGCGACAAGGTCGGCTCATTCCTGACCCGGGACAATGTGCAAAACTTCCTGAATCGCTGGATCTCGCAATATGTCCTGCTCATCGACGATGCGCCGCAGGATGTCAAGGCACGATATCCACTGCGCGAAGCGCGCGTGGACGTCAGTGAAATACCAGACAAGGTGGGAGCCTACAAGGCCATCGCCTTCCTCAAGCCGCACTTCCAGTTGGACGAGTTGACGGTCTCACTTCGTTTAGTGGCCGAACTTCCACCCCCGGCCAAGTGAGTTCCACTTTGCAAGGGAATCGATGGCAATTGAAATGACAGAACCAGGAGAATTTGCATGGACGTATTGATTCTCGATCTCAGCTCGGCCAGTATCAAGGGCGAATGCCAGCTCACCGACTATGTTGGCATGATAGAGCTCCTCTCATTTAGTCATGGTGTGGCCCAGCAGATTACCGGCGACCAGAGCAATACCAAGCGCACTTCTGGCAAGCCAAATCACCAGGACTTCGCCGTTTCCAAGTATGTCGATCTCGCCACTTGCCAGCTGATCGACTATTGCAATCAGGCCAAGCCCATTGCCACTGTCAAAATCACCGTGGGCCAGAACGACGCTGGAAAGGTGACCAAGTTCGCCGTATTCGAGCTGAAAAACGCGCTCATTTCCTCGGTCTCGATCGGCGGCGGCGGCGGCGGAAAGCCGCAGGAGACCGTTACCTTCAATTACACCGCCATCTCATGGGCCTATGTCGCGCAGAAGTCGGAAGTGACAGACTCCGGCAATACCGCGGCAAAATGGAATCTCGCCACCAACTCGCCCTCCTAGGGATGCTAAAGGAGATCGTCACCGGCCTGCCAGTCCCACTCTTTGACCGCTTCAACGAAGAGTTGGACGATGCGCGCGTGGGGGAGCCGTACAGAATTCAGGAGTTATCGCTGCTTCTGGAATCGATTCAGAAGGAGATTGATAATCTTCTGAATACACGGCTGCCGCCACGGCCGCAGGCCATTTTGAATTGGGAACCTCTCTCGGAGCCGCAAACAGTGCTGGACTTCGGCTTGCCGGCGCTGTCGGCGCTGTCTAGCTCCAACCCAGTGGATGTGGCTTTGCTTTGCCGCACAATTGTCGGCAAGATCGCTTCCTTCGAGCCGCGCCTGCAGGAGCCAAAACTGGATTTGCACGCAGTGGAAGACGATCCAGCGGCGCTCACGGGCACATTGCGCGGTTTAGTACGGCTTAACAGGATCGATCATCCGGTCAATTTTCCGGTGAGCTTGCGTCGGCATGGCGGCGCAGTCACCCTTTTCCCGGCCCAGGAAGTGCGATCTCAAGTTCGGAATCGCGAGTTGCCGATCATGGAGTGAAATCGGAGTTGCTGTGGCCCGGTCAGGCTCTGCAAAGGCGCCACTCCCTGTGGGGCGTGCCGACTTCCAGCCGGGGAACGAAGGACTGTCGCAGGGGCCCGGATCTGCACGCGTCAGGTTTGGGAGGCAGCCACGTTCTTCTGTAGCCGAAGTCGCGAGGCTCAATGCCGATCGATGAACCCGCCGATATGCAGTTTCTTTAGATCTCCTCGCTTTGTTCTTGTACAGAGGACCATCTATGATGGGGAGCGGAAGGCCCGGGTTGCACTACCTGCGGGAGTGACTTGACGATCGAATGCGCGAAAACGAGGACTTCCTACGCTATTACTTCGATGAGCTGAGCTATTTGCGCGACGCCGGACGCGTCTTCGCGCAAGAGAACAGAAAGATTGCCGCGCGCCTGGAGATGCAGCAAGGCGAATCCGCAGATCCGCATGTGGAGCGGCTGATCGAGTCATTCGCCTTTTTGACTGCCCGGCTGCAACGACAGATGCACGCCGAGTTCCCCGACCTCACCGGAACCTTGCTGGATGCTTTGTATCCCCAGTTGACACAACCACTGCCCCCGATGGCAGTTGCTTGTTTCGATGTGGGCGCGACGATCAAAGGGCTGACCGAAGGCTTTCCGATTCGAAAGCAGACCGCGCTCTTCGCTCAGGATCCGGCCGGCGTCACCTGCCGATTCCGAACCTGCTTCGATACCGTGCTTTGGCCGGTAACCGTGACCGAAGCGACCATTGAATCGGGCGACCAGTACGGCGTCGGCAAGGCAGCCGCAGTTCTGCGTATTCGTCTTCACGGGCGCGAAGATTTACTGAGCAACCCCGAGTTCCTCCCTTCTCTCCGCTTCTACATCGATGGGCCTCCGGAACTGACGGGCAAATTGTGGGAGTTGCTTTTCGCCAATACAATCGATGTGCTGCTGGCGGGTCCGGTCGAGGACAAACCGGTTTCTTTGGGCGTCGGCGCGCTGCGTGAGGTCGGCTTTCTGCCGGAAGAAGCTGTCCTCCCTTATCCATCGAACGCGCTGCCCGGCTATCGCTTGCTTCAGGAGTATTTCAACTTCCCCAAGAAGTTTCTCTTCTTCGACGTGCAGAATCTGGATCGCCGGAGATGTGCCGTTAGCGGCGCGGCCTCCACGGATACGCTCGACATCCTGTTTTTGCTCGATGACCTGCCCCGCTCCAAGCCGAACATTCACGCACGCAATTTCCGCCTGGGATGCACGCCGGTTATCAACCTCTTCCAGAAGACCAGCGAACCGATCCGGCTTGACCACATGCAGCTCGAATACCGTCTTATCGCAGACATCCGTCGTGTGGCCACCACCGAGATTCATTCCATCCTTTCGGTTTCGGGATCGGCCAACCCTGCGGCAGGCTCGCAACTCTACCAACCCTTCTTCTCCTTCCGTCAAAACGGAAAGGACAACGCACCGCAGGCATTCTGGAAGGCTAGGCGCGTGGCGGCCGAGCAGGACGGCTTGCGCGGAACGGATCTTTACCTCTCTTTTGTCGATCAGGCCTTCGTTCCGACGGCAGTCTCCGACCAGACCGTATTTGCGCACACACTGTGCACCAATCGCTGGCTGGCCAGTCAGATGCCCGATCGGGCGCTGCTGAACATCGAGGATGCAACCCCGGTCTTGCAGATCAGCTGTTTGGGCAAACCGACAACTCCGCTCTATCCTCCGCTGGATGGAAGCGCCCTTTGGCGTTTGGTCTCCAGCCTGTCGCTCAATTCCGCCTCGATCGGCATGGAGGGCGATGGGCTGCTTGCTCTCAAGGAGATTCTCCGCCTTTACGCACTCAGGGACCGCGCTGCGGTCGAGCAGGAGATCGATGGAATCAGCGCCATGCGCACCCGCAAAGTCCTATGGCGTTCCAGCGCCGAGGGCTGGCGCGGATTCCGCAGAGGTACGGAGTTTACCTTCACATTCGATGGGAACATGTACAGCGGCGGCAGCGCGCTGATGTTGGCCGCTGTCTTGCGGCACTTTTTGGGACTTTACACGGCGGCGAATACCTTTACCCAGGTGGCGGCCTGTCTGCAAGTCCGCGACGGAACCTGGAAGCGCTGGGCGCCGATGGCCGGAGGCCGGGAGATGCTATGAACGAGCCCTCCGCTGCCGTGAAGGCTGCCCGCATTTTGCGCTGGGGTTCAGGCGCCACTCCAAGCGAACGTCTGTTTGCGTGCGGCAGCTCCTTCAGCTTCTTTCAGGCAGTGCGCTTGCTTGCCCTGCTTTATGCCCCGGAGGGCAAGGGCAGTGAGGCGCGAACGCTGCCGGTTCGCTTCCGCTCGCACATGGGACTCGAGTTTCCCGGTGCGGATATCGAAGAAATTCTGCCGGCCAAGGAAGGCCATCCCGCAGAGATGGTGGTGAACTTTCTCGGCTTGGCAGGCGCGCATGGCCCACTTCCCGCCGTCTACACAGAGACACTTCCGAGGAATCGGCGCAGCGCGTTGCGCGACTTCCTGGACATTTTCAATCACCGGCTGATCCAGCTCATTTATCGCGTTCGCACCTTGCATCGTCCGGAACTGGGAGGGAAGAGCCCCTCTGAGAGCCTGATGGCCAACCATCTTTACGCGCTCTTCGGTTTGGGCCGCGATCCAGAATCGGCGATGCGCAACCGCATGGCGATTCCCGATCGCGCGCTGCTCTATTACAGTGGACTGCTGGCTCATCACACTCGCTCGTCCAGTGGCTTGGCCTCGCTGTTAAGTGACTATTATCGGATTCCCGTAGAAATCGAAGAGTTTTGCGGAGCTTGGCTGGAATTGGCCGACGAGCAATGCACACGCCTGGGGACAAAGCTGGGGTGCAACCATGTTCTCGGTGAAAGCGCAATCCTTGGCAAGCGCATTTGGGAGCAGAGTGCGGGCGTGGTGATTCGCCTGGGTCCGTTGGACCTGGAGACCTACTTGAGTTTCTTGCCACAGGGGGAACGTCTGCGCGGCTTGCAGGACATGATTCGTTTCTACCTGGGCGATGAAATCGACTTCTCGTTGAAACTGGTGCTGCGCAGCGATCACATACCGGAAGCCCGTTTGCAAAGCAGCCCGGAAGCCGCATCTGTGCACGGTGGACTGAGGCTTGGCTGGATGAGTTGGTTAAAGAGCAGTGCGACGCCTCATGCACCGGCAGCTCAAGCCGACCGGGCGTCAGCCAACGGAGAGAACTGAGAATGGGCAGCTTTGAGCAAATGTCTCTGCGGGTCCGGATCATTACGCCACTGGGCGAGAACAAGCTCCTGGTGCGCAGTTATAGCGGCAGCGAAGGCATATCGGACCTCTTCCTCTACAATCTCGAGCTCTACTCGGAGGACCCGTCTCTCGATTTCACGCAAGTAATCGGGAAATCGGCAACCCTGCAGATTCAATGTTCGGATGGAAGCTTTCAATACGTCAACGGCGTTGTAAGCCGCTTTGTGCAGGCGGGTCGTGACAAGCGTTTCGTCACCTATCTGGCCGAACTGCGCCCCTGGCTCTGGATGCTTACCATGAGCGCAGGGTGCCGCATCTTTCAAAACAAGAATAGCCTGGAGATCGTCAAAGAGGTCTTCTCCTCTCTTGGCTTCAGCGCCTTCAGCGACAAGACCTCATCCAGGCTGGATGCCCGCGAGTTTTGCGTGCAGTATCGCGAGACGGCTTTCTGTTTCGTCAGCCGCCTGCTGGAAGAAGAAGGGATTTCGTACTACTTCACCCACGATGCCTCCAGTCACACCATGGTCTTGGTCGACAATGCCAACTCCTGGGCTTCCTGTTCCGGTCTGAGCGCCGCGCGTTACACTTCGACGGGTGAAAGTTACGATTCCGACGATGCGGTGGTGCAGTGCTCGCTGGAGCAGAACGTTACGGTAAACGAGTACAAGAGCGACGACTTCAACTTCACCATACCCGCCACGCAACTGTTGGCCACGGCCAGCGGCAGCCAATCGACGCCTTCGGTTTACGACTACCCTGGCCTTTACACAACGCAGAGCAACGGTGAAACCGTGGTGAGCCGCCGGCTGGCGGAGTTGCAGACGGAGGCCAAGGTCTTGCGTGGCAGCAGCCATTGCCGTGCTTTCCATGCCGGCGCGCATTTCACGCTCATCGGCCACTATCGTACCGAATTGAACACCGATTATGTCCTGCGCCGGATCACGGTGCGCGGAGCGCAAAGCGAGTACACCAACTCTTTCGAGGCTTTTCCCGTCTCCACAACATTCAGGCCGCCGCGACTGGCTCCCCGACCGACGATTGCCGGCACCCAGACAGCAATCGTTGTAGGCAAGACCGGCGAAGAAATATGGACAGATCAATACGGGCGCGTCGTGGTGCAGTTCCACTGGGATCAAGTCGGCGGTACAAACGAAAAGAGCTCCTGTTGGGTTCGCGTGGCGCAGGGATGGGCCGGCAATCAATGGGGCAGCAGCTTCATACCGCGGATTGGCCAAGAAGTGGTGGTCTCCTTCCTGGAGGGAAATCCCGACCGCCCTTTAATCACCGGCTGCGTATACAACGCCCAGCAGCAGGTCCCCTACGCCCTGCCCGACAACCAGACACGCAGCACAATCAAGACCAGCTCCTCAAAGGGAGGGGCAGGATTCAATGAATTGCGCTTTGAAGACAAGGCCGGGTCAGAGGAGGTCTTCCTCCAGGCGGAGAAGGATTTGAACATCAACGTGCTCAATAACGACGCTCTCACTGTCAAGGGCGCCAGAACCCTCAATGTCACCGGGGATGAAGCACACACCAACCAGGGGAACTACAAGTCCACCATCTCCGGCGACTGCACCATCAAAATAAGCGGCAATCTGACCATCCAGGCGGATGGTTCCATCAGTTTCAAGTCGGGCAAGGATTTCGCCAACAGCGCGGGCACTTCGCTGACGAACAAGTCGGGCACCGATATGACCAATAACGCCGGCACAACACTTACGAACAAGGCTGCAAACATGCAAACCGTCGATGGCGGTAGCATGCTCACGGTCAAGGGCGGTATCGTAAAGATCAATTGATTCCTCCGCATTAACCTGGCGGAAGTAAAGGAGGCACTCGATGGCGCAACAAGTTTGTATGGGGGCAATGATGATGTGCAGCTTTGGCGTCGCGCCTTCCTCCCTGGTGGTGCTTCCCAGCAAACTCGTCATGACAGGCGGTGTTCCCGCTGCCACCATCATGGACAATGCACCGATTGTCAACATTCCACCCTTCGGCATGTGCTCATCGCCCTCCAATCCTACCGTGGCCGCGGCAACAACGGCGGCGCTGGGCGTGCTGACTCCGATGCCCTGCGTGCCTGTTACCTCAGCACCCTGGGTCCCTGGCGCGCCCACGGTGCTGATCGGCAACACGCCGGCCCTCGATTCCAGTTCCAAACTGATGTGTAACTGGGGTGGAGTTATCCAAATCACATCTCCAGGTCAATTTACTGTTGAAGTGCCATGAGCGAGAGAATCCAACTTTCGATAAGCCGCGGGCGGGCCATTGGCGCGTTGGCCTGCATTGTTGCCGCCTCCGTGTTTTTCTTTGCCGCCGGATTGGCCTCCGGGCTGCTTTGGGCTTCGCTCTATGCGGGTGGAGCGGTCGCCGTGCCCGTCGTAGCCAAGACGCAGCCTTCCGCGACAATCCCCGCAGTAGCGGCCGAGGATGCGGAACTCACAGCGCCGGAGAACGAAGACGATCAAGCGCTGGGAGGCGCCGCGCTTCTACCGGCAAGGATCATTACTCTCTCCGCAGCGCCGCCCGAATCTCCGCGACCGCCCGCCTTGCCCCCTGCCAGTCAGGCCAGTTCGACGACGCCTTCCTCCGAAACTGGAACGCCCTTGACAGCGAAGCCCGACATGGTCGCGGCTCGATCGGTAGGGCCGGGCGATACCTCCAGCGAGGGAGTGCCATTGGCTATCCGTGTCTGCTCTTTTACCGGCAAGACCTCCGCGCAGGAGATGGCCGACGACCTGGACAGCCTTGGTTACCACGCCAGGCTAGTGCGCGCCAAAGGCGTCGGCGGCCAGGACTGGTATGTGGTCAAAGTTGGGCCTTACACCACCTGGAATGCCGCTTCAACTGTAGCCGCCCACATCGCCAGCGCCGAAAGAGTTCGGCCGGTGGTGGAACCGATGCCTTAGAGCGAAACCAGAATGAATATACCCCGGTGTGCTCCGCGCAAGGTTGCGCCACCTTGAACGCTGCAGTTTCGCGCTACATTCACTCGGCTTCCATAGAGCGCCTTCATTTTTCGACAGGAAGCAGCTCCTCGATTCTTTCGACATCCAAAATCCGAAGCGAAAGGTAGGAGTGTGATTTCGACGATCAAGGGAAAGGCTGCCCATCCTTCTTTTCCAGCACGGTGGTTGGCGTCACACCACGGACTACCAAGCGCCCCCAACGCGATTACACTGCTATATAATTTGTCAGCAGTTTGGAGAAACTCTCTTGAGTTTCTTCGAAGAGCGGTGTGTTCTCGCAACTCTTCGCTATCTTACCCATTGTGAAAGGAATCTTCATGCGATTGGTCCCCAAGCCCTATTCGCCCCCGCAGAAAGCTGTCGAGCAGATTAGCCTTGCCCTGATCAAGAAGTATGAAGATCAGTTCGATGCAGGTATTCGAGAAAAGCTTGACCAGATTAGCGGTCTCGGTTTCGGTACGGTGCGTCGGGTGGCCGATGAAAAACTCCGTCTGGCTTCCGACACTTTTGCCAGCATCAAATCATCCTTCAGTGGAGAGTCCTTGGCGTCTGCCAAGGGATACTTCGCAACGGAGTTGAGAGGAATGTGGGCCAACAAGCCTGAACTCGTCGCCCAGGCCATCACCGTAGCAGAGACGTTGATCACCAGTCTTATGAATGAAATACCTATACCCATTTTGGGCTCGGTGCTCTCCAAGGTGATCTCGGGAGCCACTGACCTCGGACAAAACAAGGCGCATCGAATGGCGGTGGAGAGAACGGACGAGTTATTGGGCATGGCGAACAAGCTCCTGATCAATGATCGGAAGGCCATTGAGGGCCTAACTACGGCAGTTGAGCAGTACATTCTGGCGGGGAAGATTGTGGCGGGCATGCCGGCAAATCTTGACAGTTACGACGACTTGGTAGCGTTTCCTGTTACGGTATGGAAACTGCGAAAAGCTTCGTCCAGTATAGCTGCCAATCTGAGCAACATCGGCTGGCTACTCACCGAGCTGGAACTCAGAGCGACCAACGTCAATCAGAGGTGCACCGAGCAAATCGAAGTCCTGAATAAGAAGTTGCCAGAAAACATCAAGGTTGCTTTGAATAATGGTTACAAAGGTAGCTACGAGAGGTTGGCCAGTGAGTTGTTCGAATGGGAAGATTTTCCTGGTCCGGCTCCGATAAAGCCATCGTGCATCGGTCAGATGCCTAAGGGAGGCGCACAGTTGTTAGGCCGCTATCTGGCCTTGGCCGTTGCCCAAGGCTACTATGACTGTTACCTGGACTTTATTCAACATAGGCGGATTAACCTACTGCGAGCGAAGCATCCCTCCCAGACTGATTCAAGAATAGTCCCCCAAGCTTTTCATGCTCAGCAACGCCCTCCGCGTCCTGCTAAACATGCGCCACCTTCCGATCCATTTCCTCAGCTTCCTCCCCGGCCCGATGCAAGAATCGTCCATCAAGCGCTTGCGCATTCTTCTCTAGCTTCACAGCACCCTATTCCACCTTCGCCACCTTCCGACCCATTTCCTCAGCTTCCTCCCCGGCCCGATGCAAGAATCGTCCATCAAGCGCTTGCGCATTCTTCTCTAGCTTCACAGCACCTTATTCCACCTTCGCCACCCTCCGATCCATTTCCTCAGCTTCCTCCCCGGCCCGATGCAAGAATCGTCCATCAAGCGCTTGCGCATTCTTCTCTAGCTTCACAGCACCTTATTCCACCTTCGCCACCCTCCGATC
>Ga0181535_10000069_pt1 | contig 146816 bp, 134 predicted proteins | sample PEATcosm2014_Bin_44_FD_119774 | JGI IMG/M metagenome (GOLD analysis project Ga0181535, IMG submission 119774) | Peatland microbial communities from MTU Mesocosm Facility, Houghton, MI, USA - PEATcosm2014_Bin17_30_metaG | ecosystem: Environmental > Terrestrial > Soil > Wetlands > Peat | place... | reverse complement strand
CGCAACTTGGATCATCTTCATTCCGCTTTGGCGACGGCCCTCACCACCTTCTCTGCTCAACACTGCCGCGGCTTCTTCCGTCATGCTCAATATGCGTCTATCTAAATAGTAAATGCTCTAGCATTTAGAATTTAGCCTTCGTTTCAAGCTGTCCAACCTGAATCAACCGCGAACCACGCCAAACACGCGAAAACTTTTGACACGAATTTCGCGAATTACCGCGAATTAGATGGCGGGCCGAGCTTCGGCTGCGCTGAAGGCGCTACGGAAATTAGCCTAGGGTTGGAGCAGCGCGACTACCCTAGGAAAGCGTCCCACAAAATAATTTTTTCTTTCCTCGCCGAACGAGGAAGTGGCCGGGGTGAGGAGTCGGATTTCAAATACGCCAGATTATTCTCCGGCTTTCTTTTTCCCGGCCCTTGTTCGTAGTGGATTCAATTTCTTTTGCTTTGCTTCTTTTTCCGTCAGGACAATCGGGACACCGTTGGCTGTTTGGGCTTTTTGAAAGTATTTGTTCATCCAGACGACCTCTGTTCGCTTGTGGCTTTGACCGGATGAATCTTTTGTTGTCGTCTCAATGGTTCTGTAATTCCAACCCCTCTCTTTCGTCAGCAACTCCGCATATAAATCATTTGCGTATCCGCTGATGAAAATCATGCAATGGGAACGATTTGCCAGCTTTAACAGTTCTCGGTGGAATTCCGGATTGTTTTCGTCGTGAGCGTAGCCGTTGGTTCGGTCTGCAAAATAAGGTGGGTCCAAATAAATCAAGGTGGCTGGCCGGTCCAAATATTGCACGAGCAAATCTTTTGCATTTTTATTCTCAACGCGGACACTGCGAAGCCGCTCGACAACTTTGGAGATTCGCTCCGGCAAATTATACCAGCGATTCACCCGCGCGTCGCGCCCGTCGCGAGTGTATGAATCCGAATACGAGAATCCACCGCGCTCTGCCCCGAAAACGCCGTTGATGGCCATCATGGCGGAAATCAAAAACTTGCGTGCGCGCTCAAGCTCGGTGGCGTTGGGTTTTGGAGTTCGTGCGCGATGCAGTTCTTCGCGGGCATACGGGGTCAGCGCAACGAGACGGCAAAGTTCTGCTTCATGGTTTCGCAACTGCTCAAAAAAATTTACGATGTCCTTGTCGAGATCGTTGATGATTTCAATTGGCGCGGGGGTTTTTGCCAAGGTCAGCGCCGCCGAGCCGCAAAACATTTCCACCCAGGCATGATGAGGAGGAAGCTGGCTGCAAAGTTCAACGGCCAGATTTTTCTTTGACCCAAAATAACCAAATGCTGTGCTCATCAGATGGTGCGAAATACTAAAGCAAAAAAGTTTGGAAACACGCAAAACTTTTCGTAACGTGTTTGCAAAACACACCCAACCTAGTTTTAATATGGGAATTGTGGTTTGATCAACAATAAACCAGACACGCCATGAACAAGCTCACTGCGAACGCTCGTCGGGAAATAATCAAAGATTTTGCAAAAGCCATAAGGGAACGCCGAGAGAGAGGCCCGCAGCCGTCGCAGGATTTAATTGATTTTCGAAACGACCGTAAGGCTCAAAAACCGAGGGACGTTTGGTTTGTTCCTTTAGAATTGCTGCGCTACCGGAAAGAAAACGGGCGAATTGCCAGCGATATTTTAAGCTATGAAAAAAGTCAAGGGCGGCTGGATGACACATCGGTAGATGGCCAAGAAATTATCCGCAAATTTTTGGAGGAAAAAGATGTCACAAAAACCGAAGAGTTGAAAAAGGCAATTGAGCACGATCAGCAAAGAGAAGCGGCAATTATCACATGTGACGGTTTTTTGATAAACGGCAACCGACGCAAGATGGTTTTGGAAATGATAAATCGCGAGGCGGGCTCTCCAAAATTCCCGACGATGAAGGTTGTCATCCTGCCTGGTGAAGGTGAAGAAGGCGGCCCCCCCACCTTGGTGGAAATCGAGGAGATCGAGAATCGCTATCAATTACAAAGTGAGGGCAAGGCTGAATATTATGCTTTTGACAAAGCTCTCTCGATGCAACGGAAAATGAATTGCGGAATGACCTTGGAACAACAACTTCAAGATGACCCACAATATTCCCACCTTAATCCCAAAGATTTCAAACGTGCCGTCGAAACGGTTTGGAATGAATACATTGGGCCATTGAAGTGCATAGATCGTTATCTTGAGTGGCTGAATCGTGACGGATTATACCGCACAGTATCAAGTGGTTTAGGCGATCCAGAAGGGCGTTGGCAGGCATTTTTAGATTATTATCAAAGTTTTTACAAGAAAAGCCAAGACCCCAAACTGTTGCTCCAGATGAACCTTCGGGAAGATGAGGTTAGCAAGGTGGAACATGCGGCTTTCAGAGTCATCCGCAAGCGAGAGCTCGGTAAAATTGGAAAGGTTCATAAAATTATGCGGGAGTTGCCAAACCTGCTTAAAAAGAACGAAGCAAAGCGTGAATTCTTAAAAATTCATCAAATCAAATCTGACCTGCCCAACGACAAGAGATTTGATGCTGATGGCAGAGAACACGATGAACGAACCATCGACAAACTTTGGGGTGAAGCAAATCAGCAAGATATTTTTCACCACTTGAATTCAGCGTTGATGCTCGAAGAATCGAAATCAGAACTAGAAAAGCCTCTGGATTTGCTACAAGCGGCATTGGATAAACTTCAACACAAAAAGATGAATCCTAGAGCGGTTGATGCCTTTCAATACGAAGATGCGATGAAACTGACGCGGGAAATTCAACGTGAAGCAAATGAATTGGAACACGAGTTTTTCGACTTGAAGAAGGAGAGGGACAAATTGAAAACGAAAAAATAACCGATCTTCGTGACAATTGAAACTTCATCATCCGGCATCACAATAACTGAAGCGAAAAATTCCGTTCAACCAGTTCATTCAAGTCAGCTTCAGTTTTGGGGGTTTCAGAAATCTACAGACATTCCGGGAGCTTTTCACCTAAACACCCCCGATGTCCGTCAGATTTTGGGAAAACTCATCGCGTATTTCGACAGTGAACGAGTGCAATATACGCTCGGCCCGAATTGCAAGAAACAGGCTGACAAACTTCAATCGGAATTGACGGAACTCGTTCGCGTCAGAGAAACGGGAAAATCCATAAAGAGCGGCAAGTTCAACTCGAAGCGATTCGCAGAGTTTTCATCGGTATTGCAAGGCCATGTTAAGCGCACTCTGAAAGAACACCAACTCCGTGCCGCATATCATTTGTATCTGACCCGAAACGGAGCGAATTTTTCCGTGCCGGGCAGCGGCAAAACGTCTGTGGTCTTGGCGGTTTATCAGATGCTTCGCAACGCGGGCAAGGTTAATGGTCTGTTTGTTATTGGGCCGTCTGCTTGTTTTGGCCCGTGGCGCACGGAATTTGTTGAGACGCTGGGACGAAAGCCGCAAACCGTCGTGCTGGCTGGCGGCGAAAAACATTCGCGCAAATCCGAATACTTTAAACCGAACGAACATCTGCCGGAGCTTTTTCTTTCAACCTTCCAAACGCTGACGAACGACCAAGCCGAAGTGAAGCTGCTGTTTCAGCGAACCGGCATGAATCTTTTTCTCGTGGTGGATGAGGCGCATTACATCAAACAAATAGGCGGCAATTGGTCGTCCGCCGCGATTGAACTGGCGCGCTCCGCAAAATATCGTTGCATCCTGACCGGAACGCCGTGCCCGCACAGCTTTGCCGACCTTTTTAATCTTTTTGATTTTCTTTGGCCGACAAACGATCCAATCGGTTCTGACAATCGCGTAAAAATTCAGGCGGCGGAACACGACGGCGAAATTGAAACCGCGCAGCAATTGCTCAAGCAAACCGTCGGGCCAATGTTTTATCGCGTGACGAAAGCCGATCTCGGTTTGACTCGTCCAATTTTCCATCCGCCAATCGTCACGCCGATGAACGAGCATGAGCAGTTTGTTTATGACGCGATCACGCTGCGCATTCGCAACAGCGCAAGGTTTGATTATTCAAAAAACGCCGAGGTGCTGACGAGGTTACGCCGTGCGCGAATCCTGCGGCTGCGCCAAAGCAGCGCCTACGTTGGCCTGCTGACGAAGCCGCTCACCGATTGCGATGTGGATGCAGCCAAAACAAGCGAGCTTTACGAAATCATCCGCACATACGACCAACTGGAAACGCCCGCAAAGATTTTGCAGTTGGAAAGACTCGTTTTGCAAATTCTGGGCCGCAAAGAAAAGGTGGTCGTGTGGTGCAACTTCATCGGCGCACTGAAACTCATCCAAAAACATTTTCATAAATTGAAGGTGAATTGCGAATTGCTTTACGGCGAAACGCCGGTCGAGCAAACATCAATCCAGCAAGGCGAGACGCGGGAGCGATTGATTAGCCGATTCAAGGACATGGCAAGCGGCTTGGATGTGCTGGTTGCCAATCCTGGCGCGTGCGCTGAATCCATTTCGCTACACAAAACCTGCCACCACGCCATTTACTACGATCTTTCATACAACTGCGCGCAATACCTGCAATCGCTGGATCGCATCCACCGCGTCGGCGGTTCGGAAACACAGGAGGCGCATTATTATTTTCTTCAAAACAAAAATGCCATTGACCGCGATGTCATGGACAATCTTGATCGCAAGGTTCAAAAAATGTTCGGCGTGCTAGACGATAAAGTGCCGCAACCAGATTCGGCGGGTGATGAAAACCAAGAAGAAATCAAAGCTTACGAACGACTCTTCAAAGCAGATTGACGAGCAGTTCCACCGGATTTCATTTCAAGAAATCAAAATCCTGTGGACTGTTCTCGACGCTCTGTCGACGACACGGGCTGATTTCGTCCGGGCGAGATTTTTACAGGACGCTCTGCATTATTCGGACGTCACAGACTTTCTCAAGCAGCTTGGGATTTTGAATTTGGCCAAGGGGTGGATTAGCAGAAAGGAAAAACTTGGTAAAACCGATGCCGAAATGAAATCTGGTTTGGTTCAACGTCTTTTGGAAAGGAATACGCCCTACCGGATTCATCTGAATGAATTCTTCCGACATTTTGAAAACGTGGATGGAAGTTTTGAAATCTTGATGGATTCAGGAAAACGACGGCGGTTCGGTGGCATCCGCAACTTGCTTTTGGACTTGGAATTTCTTGAACAAGATTCAAACAAACCGCGCTATTGGATTTCCCCGCAGTATTTCGCAGCTTTTGTTAAAGCCAAAAACAATGCGCCCACAAGCCCGAAAGAATTTCGAGATGTTCTCCGCATGCGTGAAAAACTCGGACGCGACGCGGAACTTGAAGTTTTGAAATTCGAGACGGCGAGATTGCGAAATCGTCCCGGCTTGGCGAAAAGCATCAAACACGTCGCGGCAGAAAACGTCGGCGCTGGCTATGATATTTTGAGTTTCACGGAATCAGAGAACAAATCTGGGCCTTCCGGTAGGCTTATTGAAGTGAAAGCCGTTTCTGCAATTGATTTCAAATTCTATTGGTCGAGAAATGAAATCGAAACCGCTCGTATCCACGGCCCAAACTATTTTCTTTATCTTGTTCCAGTTTCCAAGAGCGGATTCAATTTGCAGAAGCTCAAAATAATTCAGAATCCATTCAAGCGAGTTTATTCGGCCAAAAAATCATGGCTTCGTCAGGAGGAGGTTATTGCGTTTTGGTCAAAAGAAAGGGCGACAGAAATCTAAACAAACCGTTGATACAATCAAAATTTGACTCCTCACCCCGGCCCTCGCCCGTCGGATGGGAGGGTGTCCGCAGGCCGGGTGAGGGAATAATTTGCGGCTGAAAAACCAGACGCAGACCGGGTGATGGAGACCCCGGTCACAAGCCAAATTCCTGCAAGAATCGTGACCGGCCATCGCTGGACAACGGCATCGCCGACGGGCATAGTTTCCGTCGGCGATGTTATCATTTGTGACCGCAAAAGATTTTGGAAAGGCAACCGTGAAGTCATTATTTCATGAGCATTATTTTGCCTGCGAGTGAAAGTGCGTCCGGGGCGCCGAAAATTGCGGTGCTGGCCTGCTCGGTGTTAGAACGGGAAATCGCCCTCCTGGCTCCTGGGGCAAATCACATTGCAGAAGCGCGCTTCTTCGAGACCGGGCTGCACGACCAGCCCGGCCGGCTCCGCGCCACGTTGCAGGAAAACCTCGACGCGGTGGACCGGCGACCAGACATTGAGGCCATCGTGCTGGTCTATGGCCTCTGCGGTCGCGGCACGGCCGGACTGCGTCCACGGCGCCACAAACTTGTCATTCCGCGCGCGCATGACTGCATCACCGTCTTCATGGGCAGCAAGGAAGCCTACGCGGAACATCAGCAGCGCTGCCCGGCCGGTTATTATTACACTCCCGGCTGGAATCGTGGACGCCGTGTGCCCGGTCCGGAAAGGCTGGAAACGATGAAGCTGAAGCTGGCAAAAAAATTTGAACCGGACGATGTCGAGTTTCTCGTCGAGACCGAACGCAAACAATGGGCGAGGCACGACACGGCCGCCTATCTCGAACTCGGCACGGACGACGCGGAGGCCGAGGCGGATTACGCCCGGAAGTGCGCCGACTGGCTGGGCTGGAGATTCGAGCATCATCACGGCGATCCAAAGTTGCTGCGGGACCTGCTTTGGGGCAACTGGGACGCCCGGCGCTTTCAAATCATCGAACCGGGCAGGCAACTGGGCCAGGCGCCGGACGACACGATTCTGCGCGCCGAACCGATGCCGGCCGGGCCTCCCGCCACATGAGCGATGCGGCGCACATTCAGGTCGAGCTGGAGTCTGGCGAGCGGCGGCAGATTCCCGTCACTCGCGACCACCGCTCGCTCGCCGACGTGCTGGCGGCACACGGGCTGCCGCTGAACACCCGCTGCGGCCAGCGCGGCCGCTGCCGCGGCTGCGAAGTGGAGCTGCGCGAAGGTTCGTTGATCACGGACAGCGGAGAAGTTAGGCCAACCGCCACCGTGCAGGCCTGCCGCGCGCGGCCCAACGGCCCGGCGGTGATCCGGCTTCCCGCCCGCTCGCGCATCGAACACCGCCCGCAGGTCGGCGAGACGTTTGAGGTCGCCATTTCCTGCGCGCATCAACCGCTTTTCCCATCGGCGGCCGGCCGGCGCGACACGGCGTTTGCCGTGGATGTGGGCACGACCACGGTGGTGGTGCTGCTCGTGGATCTCACCACCGGCAAAGTCCTGTCGCGGGCCGGCGCGTTCAACGAACAAATCCGTTTTGGCGACAACGTCGTGACGCGCATTGAAGCCGCGCACCACCCAGGAAACCTCGCCGCGATGCAGCGGGCCATTGTGATGGAGACCATTCAACCGTTGCTGCTGCGCGCGGGCGCGCGGGCCGGCCGTTCGTTGGCACGCATCGCCGGCGGCGCGGTGGCCGGGAACACCACGATGCTGCACCTGCTCGTGGGCGAGGATCCGACGCCGCTGGGCATCGCGCCATTCACGCCGCGCTTCATCAAAGGAAGACGAGTCATGGCAAGCGAACTCAAACTGGCCGCCGACGGTCTGGCGCCGGAAACGCCAGTCCAATTGCTGCCCGGCATCGCGGCCTACATCGGCGCGGACATTACCGCCGGAATTTTCGCCAGCGGCATGGGTTTCGATCCGGTGCCAAGCCTGCTGGTGGACATCGGCACGAACGGCGAAATTGTATTGCAAAGCGGGGGCAAACTGACCGCGTGCGCCACCGCCGCCGGGCCGGCGTTTGAAGGCTGCGGGCTGCGCTGCGGCATTCGGGCGCACGCCGGCGCGGTCAGCGACCTGCGGCTCACGCTGAATCCATTTCACCTCGAAATTAAAACCATCGGCAACATTCCGCCCGCGCGCGCCAACGGACTGTGTGGTTCGGCGTATGTGGATTTTCTGGCCACGGCGCGAAGCTGCGGCCTGCTCGGCATGACCGGGCGGTTTCAGCCGGCGGCCTGGGAAAGTGTTCCGGTGCAAAATCGCCTCACTGACAATGGTGAACGGGCCTTGCGCCTGACGGAAGCGAACGGTGCGGGCGCGTTGCGCGTCAGCGAGGCGGATGTGGCGCGGCTGCTGCAGGCCAAGGCGGCGATTGGCGCGGGCGTTGAAATCCTGCTGGAAACGGCGCGGACCCGCGCGGCGGATCTGGGACGCGTCTATCTCGCCGGCGGATTTGGAATGCACCTGGATGTCGCCCATGCCATCGCCATCGGCCTGCTGCCGGGCATCCGCAAGGAACAGGTGCGCGTGGTCGGCAACACCGCGCTGGCCGGCGCGCTGCTGGCGTTGGTGGACCGCACCACGCTCGACGAAATGGAAAATCTCCGCGCGCACGTCAAAGTCATCGAACTGAACCTCGCCGACAACTTCGAGGATCGTTACATCGGGCACCTGATGCTGCCATGAACGATTTCCCCGCCGTTCCGCTGCTGGAGCACCGGCCTTACGACCGGATTCGTGAACTGTATCTGTTCCAGGAGCCGGTCCTGCTGGACGCCATTCGGCGCGGCGACCGGGGCGAAGCCCGGCACATCATCAACCACGTCCTCGTCCACATCTACAGCGCCGGCGAGGAACGGAGCGATTTGCTGAAAGGACTGCTGCTCGAACTGGTGGTGATGATTTCGCGCGCGGCGGTCGAGGCGGGCGCGGTGCAGTCCGAGGTGCTGGGCATGAACTTCCGTTTTCTCACCGAACTGGCCGGAATTGACGACGACGAGGACCTGGCCGCGTGGCTGCGCAAGACGCTGGAACATGTGTTCTCGACGATTGAGCGGCAGGAGGATTTCACGCCGCCACTGCTGGTCGGCAAGGCGCTGGATTTCATGCGGACAAACCTGCACCGCGACATCTCACGGGACGAGACGGCGCGCCACGCGGGGATTTCGCCGAGCCATTTCTCGCGGTTGTTGAAAGAGCGCACCGGCCGGTCGTTCACCGAGCTGCTGCGGCAATGCCGTGTGGATCTTGCCTGCGACCTGCTGCACAGCACGGACCGGTCGCTGGCGCAGATCGCCGACACCTGCGGCTTTTGTGACCAGAGCTACTTTACACGCGTCTTTCACGATGTGAAGGGCGTGACGCCGAAACAATTTCGCGGCCCCGGCCGGACGAACGGCGGTTAAACCTGGGCGGCCCGGATGACGCGGCTCATGGCGGTGAGATGCGCGGGCGTTGTGCCGCAGCAGCCGCCGATGATGCGCACGCCGGCGGCGAGCAGACGGCTGGCGGCCGCCGCCATTTGTTCCGGCGTGGCGTCATAGACGGCGCGGCCATTTTCAGTCCGCGGTGAACCGGCATTCGGCTGGACAATCACCGCCGCGCTGCCGGCGGCGGCGGCGAGCTGTTCCGCCAGCTTCACATAATCCTCCAGGTTCAAACCGGTGCCGCAGTTTGCCCCCACAACCTCCGCGCCGGCAGCGGCGGCCCGGCGCACCGCCTCGGCGGCACTCGTGCCCATCATCGTGCGAAATTCGCCCGGCGCGGTTTTTTGAAACGCATAGGTTGCGATCACCGGCACGTTGGCCGAGCAAGCCTTTGCCGCTTCAATCCCCACCACCGCTTCGGCGGGGTCGCTCATGGTTTCAACAAGGATGGCGTCCGCACCGCCTTCGAGCAGCGCGGCGATCTGCGCCTGAAAAGCCTCGCGCAATTCGTCCGCCGTGAGGTCGCCCACCGGTTCCAGAAAACCGCCGAACGGTCCGACATCGCCGAGCACCCAGCCATCGTCACCGGCGGCCGCGCGGGCCGCGCGGGCGGCCGCGCGGTTCAATTCCGCCACGCGACCGGCCAGATCGTGAAGCGCGAGCGCGAACCGCGAGCCGCCAAAGGAGTTGGTGGTGATGAGATCGCAGCCGGCGTTGCGGTAGGCCAGATGAATGCCACCGACGTCGCCGGGCCGGTTGACGTTCCAGGTCAGGCCACATTCACCGCCGGCCAAGCCGCGCGCGAGGAGCTGCGTGCCCATGGCACCGTCGCAACAGAGCGGTCGCCGGGAAAGTTCTTTTAGCAGGGGAGCGGCGTTCATGGGACGTTTGGTCAGTCGAAAATTACCGTGCGGTTGCCGGAGAGAAATACACGATCCTCGAACACCAGCCGCAGCGCGCGGGCGAGAACCATCTGCTCCACGTCACGCCCGGCCCGCGAGAGGTCGTGCGCCGTGTGCGTGTGATCCACCGGGATGACCTGCTGGACGACGATGGGGCCTTCATCCAGCTTTTCGGTGACAAAGTGCGCGGTGGCCCCGATGATCTTGACGCCGCGGTCGAATGCCTGTTGATAAGGCTGCGCCCCGACGAACGCGGGCAGAAATGAGTGATGGATGTTCAAGATGCGCGCGGGAAAACGGCGCACGAACTCCGGCGTCAACACGCGCATGTATTTCGCGAGCACGAGATAATCCGGCCGGAGCGGCCCGATGACCTTGAGCATTTCCGCCTCATGCGCCTCGCGCGTGAGCGATTCGTGACAGATGTGGTGAAATGGCAGGTTGAACTTGGCGACCAGCGGTCCAAGCCCGGCGTGATTACTCAGCACGGCAACCACCTGGGCGTTGATCTCGCCAAACGCATGGCGGATCAGGATGTCGCCCAAACAGTGATGCTCCTTCGACGCGAGCACCACGATGCGCTTCGGCTTCAGATGGGAAAGCCGCACGCGCGCGCCGGCGGGCAGGGCCGTGCGGACTTCGGATTCGAGCTGGGCGGCATCCACCGCCCCCTCAAACTCGGTGCGCATGAAGAAGCGTGCGGAGCCGCGCTCCACGAACTCCTGGTTGCCGACCACGTTGACGCCATGTTTGAACAGCACGCCGGTGATGACATGCACCAGACCGGGCCGGTCGGCGCATTCCACGAGCAGAACCTGTGCGCTCATACGCTTTCTGAAAACTGCTTCATGCGCAATGTTCTAACCCCTGTCACGCCGGAAGGCAATCCCCGCCGGACCGGAAAGCACCAAAGAATCATACCGGATTACAAGACGGCGTTGATGCCGCAGGCTAGATTGCCGGCGTCATGAATGAACTACATCCGCTCACGCAGGCCATCATTGCCGGCAAACGCAAGGAAATCCCCGACCTCGTCAGCCAGTGTCTTGCCGCCGGGGAAAAGGCGGGCGACATCGTTGAAAAACGACTCGTGCCCGGCATGGCCATCGTGGGCGAGAAGTTCAAGCAGAATGAAATTTTCGTCCCGGAAATGCTCATCGCCGCCCGCGCCATGAAAGAGGCGTTGAAAATTTTAGAGCCGTCGCTCGTGGCCGCCGGCGTGAAGCCCGAACACAACGCCGTCATCGGCACGGTGGAAGGCGATTTGCACGACATCGGCAAAAACCTTGTCGCCATGATGTGGAAGGGCGCGAACATAGAAGTCATTGATCTCGGCGTTAACGTGCCGCCGGCAAAATTTGTTGAGGCCGTCAAGCAGCACAAGTCCAAGCTGGTTGGACTGTCCGCGCTGCTCACCACGACCATGCCGGCCATGCGCGACACGGTGAAAGCCATTCGCGAAGCCGGTCTGACGGTCAAGGTGGTAATCGGCGGCGCGCCCATCACGCATGAGTTTGCGCGGGAGATTGGCGCGGACGGCTATTCGCCCGACGCCGGCAGCGCGGTGGACACGGCGATGGCGCTGTTGCAGGGCAGGGCTTGAGGCAAACGGATTGCCTGACATGAACCGCCGATTTTACCTCGACCTTGCCGCATCCGGGTTAAGCATGCCCATCGGCACGCATCTGGTTTTACACGAACACCCGGATCATGCGGCCATTGTGCAGGACGGCCGGCGTCTGGGACGCGTGGTGGAAGAATCGGCCCGGCGCTTCCGCATGCCATTTGCGTTCCCGCTTATGGATCTCAAGCTGGAGAAGGAGGCGCTGCTGCTCGCTCGCGGCGTTCCGGCGACGGCAGTGGACAGCTACCATTTCTCAGAAATTCCCGAACCGGCCGGCGGGTTCCAGCTCACAAAAAACATGACGGCGGTGTGCGGGGCGATTCGTCACATCGCCGCCGAAACGGATTTGATTCCGGTCGGCATGGGCATCGGGCCGTTCTCGCTGATGACCAAGCTGATTGCCGATCCCATCGCGCCGGTGTTCATGGCTGGAGCAGGAGCGACAGGCAAAGATGAACCCGAAGTGGCCCTGGTGGAACGCCTGCTGGAGCTGGCTTTCGCGACGATCCAGAAATATCTCGACGCCCAAATTGCCGCCGGCGCGAAAGCCATCATTTTGTGCGAACCGGCGGCCAACAAGGTCTATTTCTCGCCCAATCAGCTCGCCGAAAGTTACGATGTTTTCGACCGCTATGTGATGCGGTTCAACCTGGCCCTCCGCGAGCAGTTGCGTGCGTGCGGGGTGGATTTGATTTTCCACGACTGCGGTGAATTGCTGGACGGGATGGTGCAACGGTTTGCCGCGCTCGATCCGGCGATCATCAGCCTGGGCAGTTCGCGGCTGCTTTGGGAGGATGCCGCTCTGCTGCCCAAGTCCACCGTTATTTACGGCAACCTGCCCACCAAACAATTTTACTCCGACGCCTTGGTAAGCGTGGAAAAGGTGCGGCAGCTATCCACCGGCCTAACCCGCCGGATGCGCGCGGTCGGACATCCATTCATCCTGGGCAGCGAATGTGACATTCTCAGCGTCCCGGGCAGCGAACAAACTATCAAAGCCAAAGTGGAGGCCTTCCAGCAAGCTGCCTGACACAGGTTTCAAAAGAAAATAAGACTTTAACAATCTCTCGCCGCGGCCGATCCGGTGGAGCTCACGTTCATTGCTTCAACCCTTAATGCGGCAGCGGTTGGGCGAGGAAGTTCCGGACGTTTTAGCGCAGTTCAGTTTTCAGGTTATGATTTCAACGGTTGCGGGCGTAGCCAGTTTCGGTGTTGTTGGCGGATTTCGAATCTTCAGTCAACGGGCGATGGGGACGGATTTTCTGGCGTTTCAACTCCGCGTGATAAGCTTTGACGGCTTCCGCCGGTTTGATTTAGCCGTCCACAATCCGCCGCATGAAGGCGATGAAGGCGAGCGGGTCTTCCGCGTCCTTGATTTTGCGGCCAAACAGCGCGACGCGGGCACCGTGTTTCTGCGCGTCGGCGAGCAGTTGCAACGCATCGAGTGTTGTGCCGCTGCTGCCGCCCATGACACCGACAATCATCGAAGGATCGTAGGCCACGAGTTCCTCCAGCGCCTGCGGACCGAAATACGGCACCTTCAAAAACAGCGGACGGTCATCCAGCGAGACCCCGGCGAGCATCCGGCAGATGTGGTCGTTGACAAAAAATGGAACTTCCTCCGGCCGGATGCCGGCGTCCACGTTCGGCGCGAACACTTCAAGGAAATACTGGAAGCCTTTGTTGCGCCGCGCCTCGGCGCGAAATGCCTTGAAGGCCAGCAACGCCTCGCGGTCAATCTGCGGCTGATTGTTGAAGGTGATCGAATACAACCCAAGATTTACAACCGGTTTGCGGCTTGTTTTTACGATCACGCCCCCAAACTGCGCCTCCTCGATGTAGGCCGCGGCAAACGAGAGCGACGGATGCTCACGATATTTTCCACCGCGCGGACACCAGACATCGCTGGTGTCATTGGCGCGAATTGCGGGAGTCACGGCGGACTTTTCAAAAAGCCTTTCGCGATGTGCCAGCCGACTCATGGTTGAAACCGAACCCAGCATAATGTCCACAACGCCCTGCTGCACAATCGCGCGGATTTGTTCGAGAAATTCAGGCATCGTGCGGAAGCGCCCGGATGCTTCGTCGCCAATCCGTCCCGGACTCGGCACGCCCCAACACATGTCGGCGTCTTTCGCATCGGCGAGGATGAAGTCGCGGACGTTTGAGCTGGCATGAATTTTTTCCAATTTTTGTTCGAGGCGGGATTTCATTTGTTGATCAGGATCGCAAATGGATTCTTAAACGCGGTGTGAGCACGGTCAGGTCCGCCTGCCGGATGGAATCGCGGGTCGGCAAATTCGAGCGTCCGCCCAGCTTGAGCGCAACCTGTGCGGCGACCCACGCGGCAAATTCCATCCGCCGTGGCAGCGGCAGTCCGTCGAGCAGCGCCGAGGCGTAGGCGGCATGATACGCGTCGCCGCAACCAGTCGTGTCCACGGCGTCCACCTTGAATGCGGCCTGATGCAAGACACCTTTAGGCGTCAGCGCCCAACTGCCATTGACGCCGTCGGTCATTAGCACCTGGCCGGGCGTCCAGGCGTTCAATTTCTTCAGCGCGGCCGCGGCGTCGGATTCGCCGCTCAAGCGCCTGGCCGCGCCAAGCGGCAGGATGATGTCCGTGCCAAGTTCAATCAGCTCTCGCATCGCCGCCGTTTCGCCGGCTTCCACATCAAGCACCGAGCGACAGCTTGTTCCGTGCGCGGCTTCCAACATGGCAAGCGCCGCTTCGGTTTCGTAACCATCCACCAAGATCAATTTGGCGCGCTTTACTTCGGCAACCGGAATGTCGGCGCGCTGCAAGGAGCGGCAGCCGTTGAGCGTGTAAAAAACCGTGCGTTCACCGGTGGCCGGATCAATTTTAACAACCGCCAAGCCAGGCGAGGCCGAGGCATCGGTGATGAAATAATCGTCAAGCACGCCGTGGCGCGTGAGTTCGGCGCGCGCAATGCCGCTCCAGGTGTCGCTCCCGATTCGTGCGATGAACCCCGTGCGCCAGCCAAGCGACCCGAGCAGGCTTGCAGCGTTGCCCGCCGGACCGCCTCCTTGAACCAGCAGGTCGCGAATTTCGTGTTTCTCCCCATGCTGAACTTTTTCCGGCAGGCGGACGAGAATGTCCACGACGTTCAACCCGGTGACAAGCACATCGGCTGGGATTGGCGAACTCATGCGTGGCTTAACCCGAAGGCTTCACTCGCGCCGCTGACGGAAACTTCCTCGACCCCGAGCCAGTGGTGCAACATTTCCAAATCCTGTTTCCAATGGCCAAAGCCGAGACTCCAGTGGTGATCCAGCCCGCAGCTCATGATGGTGTTCATGATTTGACCGGCGGTGAATGGCGGCTTCGGCTGCAATTCGCAATAGTTGCCGAGAAATGCAAGCGGCGTGTCGAGCAGCTCGCCTTCAAAGGCGAACGCGCGACAAGCGTCGGGTGATTGGTAGCGCAGCACGGTGGCCGGTCCGAGTTCGAGGAGAAATTCCAGCATCAGGCCAACGGCGTTTTTGGGATTGGCATTTTCCAAAATGGAATGCCGCCGCGCCGCGAATTTGGTGCCGCGCTTGAGCCAGCGTGTCGGGCACGCGCCGCAATGCCAGACGCCGATGCGGTTGCGCGCGAAATCGAGTTGCGAGAGATCCATCATCGTTGAAACGGAATTGTCTTCGCTCAATAAATTCATGGCGAGCGAGGACAACAGCCCGTTCATCTCGCCTTCCTCCGCCGTGCATAGGCCGAAATCGTTGAGCAAAGACACGCTGCCGTCGGCGGTGCAGCCGTATTGATCAATCAACTCCGGCCAGCTTTTGACGATGCAGCCGGTGTAGTTTTTTTGCGCGGCCAAGTCTAGCGCGGCCAAGCCGATGCGAAATGTTTGAAAAATTTGGTTGTCCGGCACGTCGTTGCGGGCGCACATCGGCGAGTTCACAATAGCATCGCGCAACCGGCGCAGGTCGGCGGCCTTGAATTTGCGCGCATGATCGAAGGCCGCCTGCAAATCAATCCGGTCAAAACGCAGGCCGAAGCGCCGCATGACCGCGAGTTCGTCCACTTCACCGTCGTAGAACGCCGTGACACGCGAACCGCCGATGTGCAGCACGCGGGCGTGCAAAAACCGGGCGCGGGCACGCACTGTGCGGGCGAAGCGGGCGATGACCGGTTGCGCTTCCGGGCCGACGGCGGCGTTGAGCCAGGCATATTTCACGCCGAGACGGTGAAACATGTTCAGCAGGAAATTCTGGCAGCATAAGCTGTTGCTTTCGAGACGTCCGCTTTTTGTCACCGGCTCGGGCATGGACCAGCTTAACAGCGGCACGGGATGGTCGTTGAGCCAGCGACCCAACTGCGAGCCGATCTCTCCCGCAGTGTAGGCGGCATGAAACAGCACCAATCCGTCCACGCCCTGCGCGAGATGGCCATTGAGAAATGAAATCAGCTCATCCGGATCCTCCACCAGCGTCGGCGTGGAAATGACCATGTAATGCCACGTGTCCAAATGATTTCTGATTTCACGCACCGCTGCCTCAAAGGCCTGGCATGCACGATCCCAAGGAAAATGAATTTTGACACCACAACCGATGACGACAATGCACGTCGGCCTCGGTGCCGGCAGTGCCGGCACCAGCTCTGAAAGCAGTTCAGTAGCTACGCCTCGTGTCGGCAGCCCTTTGGCCCCGTCACAGGCTGGGAGCAATTTACCATTTTGGCGAAGCCGGTTCGACTTGGAAGTTATCTTAGCTGGTTGAGTCATAGGATCCTTGGTTACGCCTAACCCCAAAGAGGCGGGTAGACACCACCGACAATGTGCAGAACAGGAATTGCACTGATCCGGTTATTTTAGTTGTTTGTAAGCCACTTCAATAAATGCCAAAATATTTTCGAGCGATGTATCCCCCTCCACCGAGTGTGATGGTGAGAAAATATACCCGCCCTTCTTTCCCATCTCGATCAAACGTCTCGACTCAGAAATCACCTCATCCTTCGTGCCAAAGGGGAGTGTTTTTTGCATGGAAAGCCCTCCGTGGAATGCCAGGCGGCCGCGATACCGGGGCAGTATCTCATGCAGATCCATCACCTCCGGCTGGAACGGATTGAAGCAGTTCAACCCGATGGATACCAGGTCATCAAACAACTCATCCACATCGCCACAGCTATGGATCATCACATATTTTCCCGCCTGATGCACCCGGTCATACATCCGCTTGAGCCGGGGGAATATAAACTCTTTCCATAAACCATATCCCATTATCAGCCCATGCTGCTGTCCCCAATCGTCGCCAAAATACACGGCATCAATATCGTAGGTCAGGGCTTGGTCAATCTGAGCCAGATTATAATCGCAGATCGCATCCATCAATTCATGCACAAATTGCGGATCGGTGATGAAATCCATGAGCAGGTTCTCCATGCCTCGCAAGGTCCAAGCCCTTTCATAAAGCGAAAACCCTATCTGGAAGACGCGAAACATCTCTGGTTTTGCCTTGATCTCACTTTCAATGTTCGAATAAAAGCGAGGATCGAGCGGATCTGGAAATTGATAGCCCTTTAGCGTAGGCTCGCTCAATACGCAGCCGGTCACATTGCCAATGTCTTTATCAATGCTCCGGTCCCAGACCACTTTGAATACGTCCTGATAATGATTGTTTCCCAGACTGTCAAAAAATCCAATGTCACTGCCCAATTGCAAAATATGGTTCCCCAACACTTCGTCCAGGTCATTTACTCCATAATGTTTTTGCAACGCTAATTTGGGCTCCAAAGTAAACTTAAAAGACCAAGGCACATAGGGCGGTGTTTTCCCGTCCAAAACCACCCGGATGACTTCGCGTCTTGTCATAATATTATTTGGCCGGCATTAGTCCACCAGTTCACATTCGATTTGCTCAAGAGTCTTGCCCTTGGTTTCGGGCAGCTTGAAAAAGATGAACAAAAATCCGACCAGGCAGATGCCGGCGTAAACCCAGAAACAATTCGCCAGGCCAAGCTTTTCATACATCACCGGAAAAGTTTGGGAGAGAAGGAAATTGCCAAGCCACAGTGCCACGACTGAAATGGACATCGCGCCGCCACGAATCCGATTCGGGAAAATTTCGGAAAGGATGACCCAAGTGATCGGCGCCAGTGTGCAGCAGTAACACGCGATGGCGGCGACCACGAGAACGACGGGAACTAGCCCCGTGACATGTTCGTGATAGGCCCAGCCGGTAGCCAGATAGATCAGTGTGAGTCCGAACGCGCCGCTCATCATCAGCCCGCGCCGGCCCCAACGATCCACGGTCGCAATTGCCACAAATGTCATCAGCACCGCGACCGCGCCGGTAATGACGATGCTGAACAAGATGCCGGACACCGCGTAGCCCGCGTCCGCAAAAATGCGGGAGCCGTATTGGAAAATGACGTTGATGCCGCACCATTGCTGGAACACCGCCAACACGATGCCCAGCAAAAGGATTTTGAGCATCTTGGGTGCGAGTAATTCGCGCAGGTCAACCTTGTCAACCTCGTTGACCAGCGTGCCCTCGATGTCCTTCACCGAACGCACCGCGTAGGCCGCGCCGCCGATTTTCTCCAGCACTTTCAAGGACTTTGCGGAACGGCCTTTCTTCGCCAGCCAGCGCGGACTTTCCGGCACGAGAAACATGGCGATGAAAAAAATGGCGGCAGGCACAGCCGTCACACCGAACATCCACCGCCAAGCATTCTGCACATTCCAGGAGCCTAACGGGATCTGATCCGCAGTCGTGCCGGGCGGCGTCGGCTGCGCGATGAGCCAGTTGACAATCTGCGCCAGCATCACCCCGACAGCGATGGTGAGCTGGTTGATGGACACCAACCGGCCTCTCATGCCCGCCGGCGCAATCTCCGCGATGTAAAGCGGCGAGAGGTTGGAGGCGATGCCGATGGCCACGCCGCCGAGCAGCCGGTTCGCGACGAAAAAAAGAAAATTTGGTGCGATCCCCGTGCCGACGGAAGTTAACACGAACAGCAGCCCGGAAAGGACCAGCAGCGGCTTGCGTCCGAACTTGTCGCTCAATCCGCCGGCAAACATGGCCCCGGCCAGGGCACCAATCAGCGCGCTGCTCATGGCCCAGCCAATTTTCAACGCGCCCGCCAGATGGAAATATTTCTCGTAAAACAGCTCCGCGCCACCGATCACCACCCAGTCGTAGCCGAACATTAGTCCGCCCAGCGCGGCGGTCAACGCGATGGCAAAAATGTAGGCGCGATTGAATTTCGCGTCGTGGTCATCGCCGGTCGTGGCGGAAGTGATGATGGAAGTCATTTGGATTCTTCCTGGATGAAGCCGACATCAATGTATTGCCCGCCGGTGGTCTGGTGGCAATGCACGGCGACGAGGTTTTTGCCCGGTTTCAGCGCGGCCCGGCCATTTTCGTTCAACGGAATTTCGTCGTAGGAAGTGTTCCACGCAGATGCTTTCAACGCCAGCACGCCGTTGATGTAAACTTCCGCGTCCTCGTCGTGGTCCATCCAAGCCTGGAGTTTTTTCCAATCACCGGCGGGGAATTCGATTTCGCGGCGCAGCCAGATGTCAGCGGTGCTCCAGACCGTGCCGATAACGGCACCGGGAGTGCCTGCCGTGCCGAAACCTGATTTGCCTGTGCGCCACTCCGAATCGCTGAAACCGGGAGTTTCCCACCCATTCGCAGGTTGGTTCATGGTGTAGCGCCAGAGCGCGGGCTGCGTGTCCGCCGCTGGCACGACGACGGTCACTTCCGGTGGCGTCGGCTGCGGTGCCCAGCCCGCCACCGGAGTCATGTCACGGGCCGCCCACTTCTTCCAGGCCGGCGGATCGGCAAGCAACTTGATGAAGATGCCGCCCACGACGGGTCGTGCCTGGAAGCCGGTTTGCTTTGCATTCCCGGTGTTGAACCAGTCCGCGAGCGGCACGCGCGACGGGGTTTCATTGGCGTAATGCCAGATTGGTGCGAGCAGCGCCTGGAAGTCCGCGTCGTTGCGGGCCAGCGCGATGCTCCAGAGCGCCCAATCAATCAAGCTGGTGTCGGTGCGGTGATCCACGGGCAGGCCGTATTGCTTTTGCACCTTCAGATACCAGGCGATCTCGGCGTCACCGACGGAATCAGGGAAGAGCTTTGTGCCGAGGACGCGGTCCCAGATCAGGTTGTGTTTCATGCTCCACGAACCGGGCTGGTCATACGCGAGGCGGGTGTGACCGTCGTCTTTCGCCAGTTCCAGCCACTTGGCCGCGTAATCGCGGGCAATGGCCGAATATTTCTTCGCGTCGTCTGGCCTGCCCGCCAGTTCGCACAACTGGGCATGGCCGCCGATGCCGATAATGGCTTTGAGCGCGAGATTTGCATTGCGGGGCAGATGACCAAACATGTCTGCGGAGCAAAGCTGTTTCTGCGGATCAAGTCCCTCCTTCACGAGATAATCGGCCCACTGGGTCAGCATGGGCCAATACGGCTTCACCCAGTCCGCGCTGCCTTCCTGCTGCGCCAGCGCGGCGAGGATGATCAGCATGTTGCCGCTCTCCTCGACGGGCATCCGTCCGCCATCATCGCCGCCCATACCATAAACCTGGCCGGCCGCCTGCGGGTAAGTGCCGAGGTCGTGCGGGGCATAGCCGTAGGGCCAGTGCGGCGACGCGGCGTAATCTAGGATCGGCAGCAGCATTGCCTTGGTGAGCACAGGGCTGAAGACAAGGAAGAAAGGCGCTTGTGGAAACAGCACGTCCACCGTGCTGATGCAGCCGTTGGAAAAGTTCTCTTTGGGAAACATGAGCGGCTGGCCGTTGGCATCAGCCACGACCTTGTTGCCGGCGGCGGTCTGGCGGCAGGCCAACGCGCAAAGCTGGGCGTATTTTTCGCCGCCGACCCGGCGCAAATCAGCCATCAGCTCGGCGTCAAATTTTCTACAGCGTTGCGTCAGCGCTTCGTATTCAGCGGCGGATTTATTTAGCAGCGCGGCGGCGTCATCACCGTTGCGACGCCAGTAGGGCCGGAGATTTTTTCCAAAGTATTTGACTGAGTATTCATCATCGTAAGCAAGCATCAGCCAACGGGAGACCGGCTGCACGCCTACCTTGACGGCTTTGAATGAAAACAAGGCATTGACGGAATCGGCAGGCACGGACGAAGCTGCGCTGTTCCTGGAGCTTTCCGGCAACTTCGTCTCGGCGAAATGCGCTTCGGCAACGCCTTCCGACTTTGGCGCGGCGAGGTAAAGCCAGCCCCAGTTGATACGCAGGTTGTCACCTTTGCGGCCGAGCACGAACTGGTCTTTCGAGCCGACTTTTAGCACGGCAAGGTTAGTAAGGTCTTGCCGGGTCGGCACGACTTCCTCATTCGGGGTGTTGACGGTGATGTCCGCCGAAGCCTCAAAACGGACCTCCACGTTATGTTCCCTGCCGTCGGTTGCCTGCGATGTCCAGGTGATGTAGGTAACGGGACGCGAATATACCATCAAATCGTCTGGCAGCGCCGGCGTCATAAAGGTGAGCGCGATCTGCACGCCCTCCCCCGCGAAAATGTAAATCGTGCGCGTCGGTAAAACTTCGACGCTGGTCTGCGGCAGCGCCGGAACATTCGCGGGAATTTTGCCAAGCACGCGGAACAATCTGCCGTCAATCTGCACCACGCTGGTGAGGCGGTGCGATTCGCCGGTCCAGTGGACCGTGTCAGCACCGGTTGACTGGTCGGCGGGGGACCAGATGCTAAAATAGGGATCATGCGCCACCAGCGGCACGGACGGCGGACGCAGCGTGGCAATGACATCCGCCCGCGCCGGAATGCAGTGAGTCAGGAAGATTAAAGCTACCGTAGTAGCAAAAGTGACTTTGGAAAAGCGGGAGTTATTGGACATAAATTTGTGGCTATTGGTATTAAGTTTTGCGTGAGTTAAATTGGTAATTGTTGTTTCCAAAAGGTGTCCAAGTAGCGTCGGATTCAACACCCGAAGTTTGCCGTCACCGGGCCGAGGTTTTCAGGCCCGCGCGCAGACGTATCCTGGAATCCAGCCAGCCGAAACGACTGAGAGGCAAAACTTTGACAATTATTCACCGGAGGATACCACGTTAATTTTAAGTTATTTCTCATGTTTTAAATTATCGCCGATGATAAATAACCATAACAGGCAAAAAACTCCACCGTTCGGTTATTATACACAGCGTCATAAGTGTTGCAGCATCTTCTATTGAAAAGGCTGATGTAAAGCAGTTTGCATGTTCCAGATGCCACGACATTTTTGACGTAGTGTATAAAGCATACTGTTAATAAGCAGATGGCAAAATTCGTGGCAAGCCATTGCTTAATTATTTAGGCTAGCCGGAGAGGTCGTATCCAGCCATGATAAATCGTTGTAATTTGCAGAGCCAGCCGGAGGCGTTGGTTCAGCCAAATTAAGGCTTCCGCTCCATTTATGGTAATTTGCACGCCCATCTGCAAAGGACAAAACAGTGCCGTTTGAATGACGATAACCGGGCCGGTTGACCCAACCTAGCGCCGGATCGGAGGCATAGAGAAAACCACCGTTGTCGAGCGTCGAATCATCCTCATCAATAAATACCAACGTGTTGACTGGCTTGCGGATTTGGTTTTGCTTGGTCAAAGAAGTTGCATAAGGTGCGCCGGGGGTCCCAGACGCCAAGTATGTGCTCATAGTAAAACACCGAAGGCGCGGCATGGTGACGGCACCAGATGGCGTATTGATTGCTAAAATTTTTTTGTCATCCAAGCAATGATAGACTCCGATCTGCTTCACATACGGATACAAAGTTCCAAGCTCAAGATCATTGGTCAGGCTGTTGTTGGGCGGCGTAATTTGGTTGGCGTTGCCCATCACCCATGACCCAGCAACACTCGGAACCCCCACCGCCTGCGGGTTCCAGAAGTTGAGGGCCAGGCTATCCTGATTGTCATCGGCATACATGATCCAGGCCAACGCCATCTGCTTCTGATTATTGATGCAGGTCGTTGTGTTCGCCCGCTCTTTGGCCTTGGCCAAAGCCGGCAGCAACATCGCCGCAAGGATTGCAATGATTGCGATAACCACGAGCAATTCAATCAATGTAAAAGCTTTGGGGTTATGATTTGCTTTCATAAGTGACGGTTAACCTTTTCTTTGGATAATCAAAACCGGAGATCTTACCCCGGCTTTGATCCCCACACATGCTCAATCAATTGTCCAAGCGACGACTTACGGATAAACCAAGCGATAAAAAACGCAGCCATTAGCCTGGTCAAGCGAGAATGTCATTTGGTTGGTGGTCGTGGAGTTGGACACATCATACCAATTATTTTTGAGGCCTGTCGAGACTGTATTGGTCTGGACCTGCAACCGCCAGCCTGTGTGGTCGGATGGCCAGCTCAAGGTCAGGTTGCCGCCGCTCACCGCGGAAGTGATGTTTGTCGGCGTGACGGAGATAGCTGGGGCGACGGAGGCCACCGAATGCTTCCATTGACGGCGAGGTTTTTAGTATCCCAGGTGACCGTTTGTCCTGGCGTCTGCGAAACTACACGGTTGAACATTCCGCCATAACTGGTTCCGCTGAAGATCGTGAAGCTGTCGTCCACCTGTAACTCGTTGGTGCCAACATTGACGATTCTCAATGCCCCGTTGTAAGTCAGTGGCGCATTGACGCTTAACAAATCGGCCATCGGACTGCCACTGTCCTTGGAAAGGTTCGCCACGACTGTGCCGTTCAATGTCACCGATCCTACGGTAAAACCGGCTCCGTTGGCATATCCATCACCGGCGCATAGTGCCGCGCCGGAACCGACAGTCACCACACCCAAAATGGAGCCCGATCCTCCAAGTGTGCCAGCGGAGACAGTTGTTGTGCCAGCATAATAATTGTCGCTATCCAGCAAAAGCGTGCCGTTGCCCAGCTTGTTTAACCCGCCGCCGCCACCGCCGTCATACAGGCTTTGCAAGATAGTAATGTCGTTGGTGTAAGTGTCAATGATGGCACCTCCAGCGAGCACGCAGGCAGACGACAGATACGACATGAAATTTGTGTTAGCACCCGGCGCGGCCTTGAGCGTGCCACCGTTGAAGTTGAAAATGCCAGAACCTTGGCCGCCTTGGACTAAGTTCGCGACCAGCATCCCGCCGTCCAGGTTCACCGTTCCGACCCCGGTTGAATCCCAACCGACCAACACTCCATATGCCGTGCTCGCCGAGTTTACAATACCTGTATTGGTGATCTCCAGCGTCCCCGTGCCCGCCTCGCCGACCAGGATGGCAGCACTGCTCGACGTCTGGTTAAAGACGGCATTGCCTGAAACATTGAGGAGGCCAGTTGAACCGGGTTGGCGGCCAATCGAAAGCCAGCCAGGCGCGGCATTGGTTCCGCCACTTTGATTCCAAGTGCCTTGACCATAGCTGCCAACCTGAATTTCCGCAGAGCCTACGCTCGTGACCGTGCCACCAGTCTGATTGACCACGCCGACAGCGCCGCCCATGGTGGTGCCGCCCACATAGATACTGAAGGCGGTTATCTGGGAGTTCCCCTGAAGGTTCCATGTGCCCTGGCTGCCCGTCTGATCTCCGACGAAAATACTGGCCGAGCTGGCATTGCAGCTGGCGTTGTCCTGAAAAGTGGCAATGGCTGCGCCAGAGCCACCAATTGAGATCCATCCGCCGGTCTCGTTGAGAACGGAATTGTCAGCCACCATTAAGATGCCCGTCGAGCCGACGCTGTATCCGGTGTAGAGAAGGTCATTCACGCGCAGGCTGGCATTGTTGGTCAGAACAAAGTTTGCGACCATGCCCGGAACGCTGGCGATCAGCAGCTGACCAGCCACGCTATTGCTGGAATGGTCAGCAAACACGACTTCGCCGTTTTGAATTTCCGAACTTCCGTTGATGCCGTTGCCAAAAACATTGGTGGAAAGCACAGTCATCGTGCCGCTGCCCTCCTTTAAAAGCTTGGGACCAATGATGCTGCCACTCCCGGTAAAAGTGTAATTCTTGATGTTATTGCTGACAGTCAGCATAATGGGAGCAACGATGGTTGTCTCATTCACGGTGGTCGTGCTGGCGGTGTCATCAAACCGAGTGATCAAGCCGTTGGTCCAAACGCTCGGACTGCCAGGATTGCCATTAAGCGAAAGTATCCAGTTCACCGTGGTATTGATGTCCCAGTCGCCAGTTGGCGTGCCGCTCCAAGAATAAACAGGCACGGGTCCCTGTCCTTGGGACGTAATGATCAGCGCATTGATCCAGGCACCGACCGTTAACCCTTGGAACCGTCCGGAAATCGTTCCGGAACCATCCACAACGATTGAAAAACTTGTGTTTATGGGCTGCCCGTTAATTTCCATCTTAGTCTGACTCAGAACGTTACCACCGCTATTGGCCGTGATGATCATCGTGCGCGGGCCGTAACCGCCGATGTAGGTTACAAATTCAATCTGGTTGGTTGAATAAGGTGAAAGACCTGAAATTAGATAATTAAACCCATTCAAGCTGTCCTCACCCCAGAAGAAACTGTTGCAGATATTATCTAGAGCAAGGTCATTGGTGTCGCCGGTTCCAAGCGTCGGCACGCCGGCCTTGAAACCATCCCCTTCACCTCCTGAGAAATCTGTAACCGTAAAATAGAGGTTATTGGGAATTCCAGACACATCGACGAAATTGACCCCCTGCAACGAGTAAGTATTCGTGTCGTTACCGAAGTGGAGTGCGGCAACCACATTGGTTGGGACCAATGTCAATTGAGGACTGGCATCACCGTTGGTCAACACCAAACCTCCGGAAGGAGGGGCCACCGCCCCAGGCACCATGGTCAGGCGGACATTGTCCATACCCCAGTCACCGGCGCTGGAAGTGATTGAATAAAGCCAGATGCCAATGGGCTGGCCCACTTCAGGATCTCCCGCCGAAACCGAAACGGTCAGAGTCTCGTCGGTGAGAGCATTGGGGTTTACTTCACTGCCGACAACGGCGGTAGTGCCAAGCACGTTGGCTCCCCCGGTTCGGGTTGAACGATAGTAAAGCATCATGTCAATTACATTCGCAGCAGGCACCGGGCTGTCACCCCGAGTGAAGAAACCAACCGTCAACGTATAGGTGTAACCAGCCTGCCAGTAAAGATTAGGGTCACCAGAACCGTCATAAGGTGCCGTGTCCTGAAAAAGCCAGGCGGTGCATCCGAGGTCGGCGAATTGCGTGCCATCAATTTCTGCAGGCGATACGTTGTAAGCATTTGGACCTCCGGCTTGAACCGTCGCCACAAAGCCAGCTCCCAACCAAGCACCAACTGTCGCGCCGTCATCGGCCGGGTATTGGACGTAATACGGCGGACTGGCCGCGCTGGGCGATTCAAACGAGCCGTCCGGAACATTTACGGATGTTGTTTGGGCGGCAACACTGCCAGCGGCAAAAGCGGCCAAGACAGCCAAACCCCCGGTGCGGCGGAGGCAAACACGTTCACATTTTTGAGTATAATCGGGTAGATTTTCATAACCAGTTTTTGGATTGATGAGTTGGAGATTAGTTTATTGCACCGGTAGATACGCTGGCTGTTCATTGAACGTGGCAGCTAAAACAAGCAACGAACAGGCTGCATTGAAAAATAAAATATGGTTACGAGCGGATTTCATTTCGGGTAATGATAATCGTTTTTGGAAAACATCATCTACCGCTGGATTGTCAAAAACTACCGTTCTATTGAAGCCGGATTTCACCTTTGCCATTGTTTCCCAGTATAAAATCCATGTTGCCCGGCACATCATCGTGCTTGCAGGTTCACTGGATAGAAATTAAATTGCACGTAGGCCATGCAACTGACTTCCAAAGCTGATTTTGAGTTGATTCCCCGCAGCGAGCTGAATTCCTTTGCCGTCCGAGAATTCAAGCTGCCTGCGTTCTCCAGTCCGTGGCATTTTCATCCTGAATGCGAACTCACCTGCGTCGTGCAAGGCACCGGCAAGCGATTTGTGGGCAACAGCATTGCGCGCTTCGGCCCCGGTGACCTGGTGCTGCTGGGAGCAAACCTGCCACACTACTGGCACAGCGACGAGTCCACCCAAGCTTCGGCCAGCCACGCCCACTCGCTGGTCGTCCAGTTTCGCGAAGAGTGTTTTGGAACGGATTTTCTTTCGCTGCCGGAACTTGCCCAAGTGCGCAAGCTCCTCTTGTGTGCCCGCCGCGGGCTTGCGGTCACCGGCTCCACCAGCCGCAAAGTGAAGTCACAAATGCTCCGGTTGAAAAACGAAAAGGGACTAGGCACGGTCATTGGCATGCTCAACATTCTCAAAACCCTTTGCCAGTCGGATGAAAAACAACCGTTGTCCAGCCCCGGCTTCCACCCCTTCGTGGATGAATTTGCCAGCGAACGCATCAACAAGGTCTACCAATACATATTTAACCATTTCACCGAGGCGATGGACCACGAGGAAATTGCCCGCACCGTGGGCATGAGCCTCTCGGCGTTGTGCCACTATTTCAAACGCGTCACTGGCCGCACCCTGTCTGACTTCATCAAAGAGGTGCGCATCGGCCATGTGCAAAAACTGCTCATGGAGACAGACGCCACCGTGGCGGAAATTTCCTACGCCAGCGGCTTCGAAAGCCTGTCCAATTTCAACCGGCAATTTCAAGAAATCAGCGGTTGCAACCCGAAAAAGTTCCGCCAGCAACGAAAACCAGGCTGAAGATGTTAAGCTAAAATCGGGCAAAGATAGGTTTAAGGACGGTGGCAAATGTGGCACAATGACAAATTAATTCAACTGGAACTAGGTTTCTTGATGTTTGCAATGGGAAAAACATTCTAAATCGAGTTTGGTAAATGGCGTTTAGGATTCCTGAAAAAATTCCACAGATTTTGGCGCTGAGGGAGATCGGCATGTGAACTGCACGGTTTGCATCAAAAAAGAAAGCAGATGCTGATCCGAGCAGGAGAAACGCCGGTGTTGCAGGCTAGTAAGTTTGTCCGCATTGCAACGCCAGGCCTGTGCGCGGCCATGATCATGCACCGGAGCGGTGCTGGCAGCATCTCAACGCGTGCCCGTTGCAATCGGAGTTTGTGTCCGCGCTGCCGCAGGCTCTGACCGGACGGAAGCGTCCGTCTCATATTCGCGCACGAGCCACATGAGCGAGTAGAGATCCACCACTTTAATTTCGTCACCGGCCAGCCGGCGGAGTTCCTGCTCAACCCCGGCATGCCAGGCGGGAGTTTTGAGAATGGAACGGAAAACAAAAAAATGTTGCGATGAATCACGGGTTTGTTTGCGGATGGCGCGGGCGGCTTCCGCCGGGCTGCCGTCAAGATCGGCGCACATTGGCAAATACGGCATACCTTTGTAAACGCCCTGATAGTTGGTCTGATAGTTGACAATTCCGTCCGGCGAAAAGCGCGCGTAGGCATCCAACCCCGTGGACGTCAGTTTCGGTGCATATCCGTCAATGATGAACCCGGTCAGGCTGATGTCCCATTGTTTGTAAAATTGCTCACAATGTTTTTCCCAGACTTCCAAACCGGAAGGCAGTCCGGAGAAACGGCGGGGCGGCGTCAGGTCGCCCGGATTCAGATAGCCGGCGCCTGAATCACCCGCGACAAACCAGTCGTTGGTCGTGCGATGTTCGCGCGCCCAGGCCATGCCAAGCGGGAATCGTTCGCCCAGGTTGGGATTGAACGCCCACGAGAGCGGCGTGCTGCCGCGGGCCGGGTCGCGCCACATGGCGGGAAGCATCCGATAAAGCCAGGCTGCGGAATCGTAGTCGCCCACATAAATGGACACATAAATTCGCGGCACAATTTTGCCGCGGGCATCCAGCAAGCCTCGCGCTGTGAGTGTTGCCCGGTTTGGTTTTGGATTCTGCGGATAGCGGGTGGCCAGGGGGTAGTGCTGGTAAAACGAGGCGTTCGCCATCGCGCCGAGTCCGAGCGCGTCAGCGTCCATGTAGGCGTTGAAACAGGAAAGGATTTCCGCGTAATGCCATTCCGTCGGCACCCCGTCGTGCGTGCCGCCGGCGGACCAGTCGGGGCTGCGGGCCGAAGTATATTTGTAGGCCCAAGGGACAAAGCCGGCCACATGAATGACTCCGTTTCCGTGAAAGCGTTCATAGGCGGCGCGCAGCAGTTTTTTCAACGTGTCGGGATCGGTGCCCGGACGCTGCTGCGGATCATCCACCGGAACCTCATCATCCCAGACGCCCAGATCAAACACCACGCCGCGCCGGGCGATCACGAAGTCCTGGTTGCACAACGTGTTGTTTTCCGGTTGCGAGGCCTTCCAGCAGTTCAGCCAGAACGCGTCAAGGTAGTAGCCCAGGCAAAGCGGATTGGCCTTGCCGGTGCGGACATAATTTTCGATCAGCCACAGGTAGGCGTCGCATTTGGCGCTGCCGGAGGAAGACACGCTGGTTCCGGGAATCATGCCGGTGCCGGTAAAAAGCCGCGCACCGTCCGCGCGGAGCAACCGCACATTGACAAACATCGCGTCCGGCGCTGCGGTCAGGCGGCGGTAGAGTGAATCTGACCGCGAATCAAACCGCAACGGCAGCAGGTCGTCGCAGCCGGCAATGGTGGACGCCAGACTGGCGGTGGCAGGAACGCGCTCATCCCAAACGACGGCACCATGATAAAAACTTTGAAACCGCTTGAGCAATTCATCCAAACTCCCAATCCGCACGATCTCGCGCTTGGCCAGCCAGCCGCCCGGCTGCGTCATCTGCTCCCACCAAAAGTCGTCCGGCTCCGTGACGTAACGGATGAAAAGACGTGGCCGGTCACGATTCACCAGTCCTTCCAAGGCGGCAACCAGATGCGATTCATCCCAAAACCGGCGGCGCTGACGCTCGTCATTCAAGTCGAGGTGAAAAAGATACGTCAGATCGAACAAAACGATCGGTTCAGCAGAAGGTTTCGTCAAAGTCTGGCGGTCTGTTGTTCTTTCAGCCATCAAGCCCATCGGAAAAAAGAGGTTCATCCAAAGTGTGGCCAGCAGCGAAAGGCCGAGCGTCAGACGACGGCACGCGGCTTGGGTTGTAACTAGTTTGAACATCGGGCTGCCTGTCAGTTTGAAAAGCCTGTTCGCCCCCTGCAATGTTTTTTTTGATTTTGGTAACACTTTGCCGTGAGTCAACCCGATGCCGTGTCAACATTCGTGATGGACACCAGCGGCAAGCCCCCGGCACAACGTGGTCCGCGACCTGGGCGTGGCCGAACACCAGAAACTGTTTGAAAGCAAACTCAAATTCGCGTGACAGTTTCGTCCGCCGGAAGCTCCGCAAGCAATTTTGCGACCGTTCTCCCCTGCCCCGGCAAAACCAGTTCCGGCGCAAGCTCGCTCAACGGCTGAAGAACAAATCTGCGTTGATGTGCGCGCGGATGCGGCAAAGTCAGTTCCGGCGAATGGCGGACTTCGTTGCCAAACGCGATCAAATCCAAATCCAGCGGACGCGGCTCGTTGGGAACTTTCTTGGGCTGGCGGCCGAATTTTTTTTCCAGTTCGCGCAGTTTTTTAAGCAGCGATTCCGGCGTTTCACTTTTTCGCGGAACGAGACCGATGACGGCGTTCACAAACTTCGGCGATCCCGGCGGACAATTCACCGGCGTCGTCAGCCAAAGGGAAGCTTTGAGGATTGGCGCGTCAGAAAAATCTTGCAGCCGCGCCATCGCTTCCAAAATTATTTTCCGTGAGTCGCCAAGGTTGGAGCCTAACGCGACAATGGCAATTTCTGACTTCTGGTTTCTGACTTCTGATTTTTCAGACATGCACTTGATGGTTTTCAACCCGTAATCCGCAATCGCCAGTCTGAAATTATTTCAAGCCGAGCACGTCCTGCATGTCGTAAAGGCCGGGCTTTTGTTTGACGAGCCACTGCGCGGCGCGCAAGGCGCCGTTCGCAAAGGTGTCGCGGCTCGAGGCCTTGTGCGTCAGCTCCACGCGCTCGCCGACGTTTGCAAAAATGACCGTGTGATCGCCCACCACATCGCCGCCGCGGATGGAGTGGATGCCAATTTCGCTCTGCTTACGTTCGCCGACGAGGCCGACACGGCCATGCCGTGCGGCTTCGTTCAATTGCAGTTTGCGCACATCCGCCAGAATTTCCGCCAGCGATTTCGCGGTGCCGCTCGGCGCGTCCTTTTTCAGGCGATGGTGCATTTCGACGACTTCGAGGTCAAAGTCCGGGCCGAGGATTTCCGCCGCCTTGCGCGTGAGCCAGAAGAGCGTGTTGACGCCCGTGGAAAAGTTCGACGCCCAGACGATGGGAATCTCCGCCTTGCTTTTCTTGATCTCAAACGTGTCGGTGTCCGTGTGGCCGGTGGTGCCGATGACCAGCGGCTTCTTGTGCCGGGCGCAAAGCCGGGCGACCTCGACCGTCGCCTCGCGCGCGCTGAAATCAATCACCACGTCACCGTCGCGGATGACGGCGGCGAGATCGTCGCCCCGGTCAATTTGCGCGACGACTTCGAGATGGTGGAAATGTTTCGCGCACGCGACGAGCGCCTGGCCCATCCGGCCTTTCGATCCGGTGATGATGACTTTAATCATAGCAGTTAGGAGAAGGCAGATGGAATTTGCTGCTCCCCTGACTTCCAGCTCCCATCTCCTGTCTCCCAAAAATCATTCCAGCGCGTCGCAGCGCTTCAACGTCGTGCGCAGGATGTCCCAGTTCTTCGGGTTCATTGGCACGAGCGGCAGGCGGTATTCCTCCTCGATCAATTTCATCATCGCCAGCGCGGCCTTCACCGGCGTTGGGTTCGTCTCAATGAACAAATCCTTGAACAGCGGATAATACCGCGCATGAAATTGATATGCCTTCCGCGCGTCACCACGCGCACACGCAGCCACCATCTGTGACACTTCCTTCGGAATCACGTTGGACGCCACGCTGACGACGCCGTTCGCGCCGACCGACATGAACGGCACTGTGAGCGAATCGTCCCCGCACAGAATCACGAACTTCTCACCGAGCGCGGCACGCAACTGCGACACGCGGTCGCAGCTCCCGCCCGCCTCCTTGATGCCGACGATGGTTTTGCAGTCATGCGCCAGCCGCTTCACCGTGTCCACGGCGATCTCGATGCCGCAGCGGCCCGGAATGCTGTAAAGCACGATGGGCAGTTTTGTCGCCTTGGCGATGGCCTTGAAATGTTGATACAAACCTTCCTGCGTGGGCTTGTTGTAATACGGCGCGACCTGCAACGACCCGTCCGCGCCCGCCTTCTCGGCCTCCTGCGTGAGGTAGATCGCCTCACTGGTGGAATTGCCGCCCGTGCCGGCGAGCACCTTGAGCTTGCGCGCCGCGAATTTCACCGTCAACGCAACAATTTTGATGTGTTCCTCGTAGCTGACCGTGGGCGATTCGCCCGTGGTGCCGACGGGGACGATGCCGTCCACGCCGCCCTTGATTTGGAATTTGACAAGACGTTCGAGCGCGGCTTCATCCAGTTGACCACCGCGAAACGGAGTGACAATTGCAGTATAGGTTCCCGTAAACATGATTTTATCCAGGCGCAAATAATAGCGGAAAAACGCCGTTTGGCGAGCAATTTCAAAAGGAAATAATCCAATCCTAGCCATAGATAAAACCGGCCGGCCGGGCAGCGCCTCGTCCAAAAAAAATTCAAATAAACCGTGGGGCGCGGCGGAATTTTAGACAGGACATTCCGTCAGCCATGATGAACCGGGAAATTGATTCAATAAACCTTCCGCAAATTCGACGGCAGGATGCCCAGTTCGTCGCGGTATTTGGCGACGGTGCGGCGGGCGATGGTGATGCCTTTGGCGATGAGCATCCGCACGACTTCCTGGTCGGACAACGGGAGGCTCGGATTCTCGCCCTTGAAAATCTCGGTGATCATGTCCTTGACGCTGGTGTTGGAAACGTCGTCGCCATTGGCGTTCTGCAGTCCGGCGGTGAAGAAATATTTCATCTCAAACACCCCCTGCGGCGTCTCGATGTATTTGCCGGAAACGGCGCGGCTGACGGTCGTTTCATGCACGCCAACCACTTCGGCGATCTGCGCCATGGTCATGGGCTTGAGAAACGCAACGCCCTTTTCCATGAACTCGCGCTGGCGCTTGACAATTTCGCGCCCGATGTTGGCGATGGTGGTCTGGCGCTGGTGCAGGCTTTTGATGAAAAATTTCCCCGCGCGGATTTTTTCACGGATGTAATTCTTCACCTCGGCGTTGTTTTCGCCGGCGGACATCAAATCCTTGTAGACATTGCTGATGCGCAGGTGCGGGACCTGCTCGTCATTGGTGGTGACGGTGAAATCGTCCCCGTTTTTCACCACGAAAACTTCGGGCGCGACGTATTGCTCGACGACGGAGAGAAAAACTCGGCCGGGCCGCGGTTCCAGCCGGCCAATGCGGGCGAGCGCCGTCTGAACGTCGTCCACGGACATTCCGGTGCCGCGCGCAATTTCAGGGATGCGCCGTTTGCCAAGGGCGTCCATGTGATCGCGGACGATGCGATATTCCAGCGTTTCCTGCTGGCCGGCGCGTTCGAGCTGGAGCATCAGACATTCCCGCAGATCGCGCGCCCCGACGCCGACGGGTTCAAAACCTTGGATGACTTTGAGGACGTCGGCGATTTTTTCCGGCGGCAGGCTCGTGGACGTGGCGAGTTCCTCGATGGTTGCGCCGAGGTAGCCGTAGTCGTCAATGTTGCCGATGAGCAGCTCGGCGATGCCCTGCTGTTCCTCGTTCAATTTCGTGTCGCGCACCTGCTCGACGAGATGCTGCGCGAGCGAAGTCTCGGCCGTGATCGAGTCGAACATAAACTGCCGTTTTTCGTCGTCCTCGGCAGTGGAGCGGATGGGGGTGTTCGCCTGCGAAAAATGGTCGCGCCATTCCTGGTCCATCTGGACGAGCTTTTCAAATTCCGCCTGAAAATCGTCCACGGGGTCGCCGGAATTTTTCTCCGTGGTGGAATCAAATTTGACGTCCTCCGGCGGCTCGGCAAAATCGGGCACTTCCGGCGTGTCCTCCTCGTCGTTCTCGGAAGATTTTTCGCGCTGCTCCGGATCCTGTTCCGCGACTTCTTCGAGGACGGGGTTCTGCTGGAGTTCGGCCTCGACGAGCGCCTTGAGTTCCAGCGTCGGGGCCTGGAGCAAAGCGAGCGACTGCTGGAGCTGCGGTGCCAGCACCAGCGACTGCGTCAGTCTTTGCGAAAGTTGTAAGCCAAATCCCATCTCTGCATCAACATAACCTCAAATCCAGCCGAAACTCAAGCCATTTTGGCACGAATCTCGCTCTGCAAACTTTATCCGCAGGAAAAACTGGATTTTTCGGCCAAGTGATAGCATCCTGTTTATCATGAAGCTGATTTTATCCACGCATAACATAACGCTCACGAAAGCGATTGAAGACCACCTCATCGCCCGGCTCGACAAGCTGGATCACATGGATCAACGCGTCGTGGAGGCGCGGATCACGCTCGAGCACGACCACACCCGCGTGCCGGAAAGACAGTTCATCTGCTCCATACGCCTCGGCGTGCGCGGCCCCGATCTCTTCGCCAAGGACGTTGAAAGCGACCTCTACGCGGCGATTGACTTGGTCACCAAAAAAATTGAACAGCAGATCCGCAAACGCCACAACAAGCACAAGGCTAAAAAACACAAGGTGGGCGCCCGCACCAAACGCACCCGGCAGGACACCGCCGAAGAATGATCCTGCGGGCGAAAATTATTCTTCCTGTCACCGCGCCGCCCATCGAGGATGGCGCGGTTTTCGTTGTCGGCAATATAATCCGGGCCGTCGCGCCATGGGGAAATTTGCGCCGGCACCTCCGTGAAAAAGTCTTTGATCTCGGCGAAGTCATCCTGCTGCCCGGCCTCGTCAACGCCCACTGCCATCTCGATTACACCGACATGGCCGGCGAACTGTCGCCGCCCAAGGCATTCACCGACTGGATCGCCGCCATCACCGCCGCCAAAACCGCATGGAGCTATTCCGACTACGCCCGTTCCTGGCTGCATGGCGCGCATCAACTGCTCAAGACCGGCACCACCACCGTCGGCGACATCGAGACCATGCCGGATTTATTGCCGGAAGTCTGGGACGCCACGCCGCTCCGGGTTTTTTCGTTTTTGGAAATGACCGGCATCAAATCGCGCCGCTCGCCCAAGGAAATTCTCCGCGAAACCGTGGAAACCATTGATTCGCTCCACCACCCGCGCAACCGCGCCTGGCTTTCGCCGCACGCACCCTACTCCACTTTGCCTGAACTCCTGCAACGCACCGCCCGCACCGCGCGAAAACGAAAATGGCGCGTCAGCATCCATGCCGCCGAGTCCGTGCAGGAATTTGAAATGTTCCAGCACGCGCGCGGCACGATGCACGACTGGCTCAAGCGCAATGAACGTGACAACTCCGACTGCGGCCACGGCTCGCCCGTCGCGCACCTCGCCCGCCAGAAACTGCTCGGCGAAAATGTGCTCGCCATCCACGTCAACTGCCTGGCGCGCGGCGACGCCACCCTGCTCGCCAAAAACCAAACCACTGTTGTCCATTGTCCGCGCAGCCATGATTATTTCAAGCACCCGTCGTTCGCGCGCGCGCGCCTCGCCAACGCCGGCGTCAACCTCTGTCTCGGCACGGACAGCCTAGCCACCGTCCGCACCACCGGAAAACAAAAACCGGAGCTGGACCTGTTCGCAGAAATGCGCGCCCTGGCCGACAAGGACAAGACGGTTTCACCCGCTGAAATTTTGCGGATGGCCACTGTCAACGGGGCCCGTGCCCTCGGACTTGCAGGAAAAGCCGGGGAACTTTTGCCCGGCGCATTTGCCGATTTGATCGCGCTTTCGTTCGCCGGAAAAGCTGCCTGCGCACACGAGGCTGTCGTGGAACATTCCGGCAATGTCGCCGCCAGCATGATTCAAGGCCGCTGGACGATTCCTCCAAAATAATCGGTCCGCCCGCTCAAATGACGCCAAACGCCGCCAATGCCAGCCGCGTTTTCTCCGGCGACTCGTGCAGAATGGCACGCCAGCCGCGCGCCAGGCCGGCTTCGATATTTTCCGCGCGGTCGTCAAGGTAGATCAAATCCGCGCCTTGCCGGCCGGTCAGCGCTTCCATCGCTCCGTAGATTTTCGGCTGCGGTTTCAGGCCGCCAACCTCGTAGGAAAAAATGTAGCCGTCGAAATCTGCAAAAAACGGAAAATTCCGGCGGACGTGTTCGATGGCGAGGTCGTTGGTGTTGGAAAAAATGTAAGTTTTGAAACCGCGCCGCCGCAGCTCCGCGTGGAGCGCAATCGTGCCGGGCATCTCCGTAAAAATATCGGCAAAGTAGCCGCCAAACTCCGCGAGGCCGCCTTGAAAACCAACGGCGGCGCGAACAGCGTCGTAAAATTGCCGGCGCGTGAGCAAGCCGCTTTCGTATTGAACGAGCAACGGCGAACTGCCGAGGAAGGCCTGCAAAGCCGCCGGGGCTTTGGAACTGCGCGCCGCAATCTTCCGCGCGGCGCCGGTGTAGTCAAAATCCACCAGCACCTTGCCGAGGTCGAAAACCAAGACGGGAGAATTTTTCATGACATTTCCCGCCGGCCTTCCAGCGCGCGGTTGAGCGTGAGTTCGTCGGCAAATTCCAGCCCGCTGCCGGCCGGCAGACCGAAACCGATGCGCGAGATTCTCAGTCCGCTGCGCGCGAGCCGTTTCGCCAGATAGTTGCTCGTGGCATCGCCTTCCACATCCGTGCCGAGGGCGATGATGATTTCACGGACCGGTTCGGTGGCTAGCCTTTTTTCCAGCTCGCCGATGCGCAGGTCGTCCGGTTCCACGCCGTCGAGCGGCGAAATTTTTCCGCCCAGCACATGGAACTTGCCGCGATAGCTGCCCGATTTCTCGATGCTTAAAATGTCCACGGCCGTTTCCACCACGCACACGAGCGAGGCGTCGCGCCGCGAATCGGCGCAGGTGGCGCAGGGCGATGGCTCCGTGAGCGCGCCGCAGGTTTCGCAGAAGCGGATGCGTTCACGCGCAGCCAGCATCGTTTCCGCCAGATGCCGCACCGCCGCCGAATCCGCCTGCACGAGATGCAGCGCGACCCGCTCGGCGGAGCGCGGCCCGATGCCGGGCAGTTTGCTCAACGCCGCCGTCAGTGCAACGATGGGTTCTGGAATGAAAGCCATGGTTCGTTCTCGTCCTCGGTCTCGGAATCCGGTTGCGAGGCCGAGGAGGATAAATCACATCAGTCCCGGCAGATTGAATCCCGCCGTGGCCTTGCCCATTTCCGTGTTGGAAATTTCCCTGGCCTGGCCAAGCGCCTGGTTCGCAGCGGTGAGAATCATGTCCTCAACGAGCTGCGCGTCGGACGGATTCAGCGCCTGCGGATCAATCTTGATGGAGGCGATGGAGCCGTCGCATTTGGCGACGACCTTGACCGCGCCGCCGCCGCTGGTCGCCTCAACCGTGCGCGCGGCGAGCTGCGCCTGGATCTGTTCCATCTGCTGCTGCATTTTCGCAGCCTGTTTCACGAGTTTTCCGATGCTGGACATTTTAGTTGATGGTTGAAAGTTGATGGTTGATGGAAAATGAAAAATCAGGCGCGGACTTCGACGATCGTGCCCTTGAAAATCTCCAGCGCCTTCTGGATGAGCGGATCGTCCTTGAAATCATCTTTGCTGAACGCAACCGGCGCAGTTTTCTTTTCTGCCGGAGCAGCCGGCGCGGCTTCAACCGGTTTGTCCGGCGCAGTTGACGGCGCGGCTTGGGCGGCAGCCGGTGCTGGCGGCGGCGGGGCGGCAACCGGCTTGCGGTCCCAGCCGGCGGGCGCTTCGGCCTTGACGAATTTGATCATCGCGTTCGCGTGGCCGAGTTCGGCCAGCTTGGTGGCGAGCAGCGTGTGGTTGTGCGAATTATCCACCAGGCCGAGCATGTCGGCAAATTCAGGGTCGAAACCAATGGTCAGAACATTTTTTTCAAACGCCACCGGATGCGCGCTCTTGAGATAGCTTTGGGTGAACTTGCTGGCCCGGCCAACGGCATCCACAAGCTTGCGCCAGAGTTCGCTCAAATCGCCCGGAACAGATGCGGAGACGACGGTTGCGGCAGGCGGAGCGGATTTGGAACTGGCCGGCGGCTGGTCATCAAGAACCAGCTTTCGTTTTCCCATTTCTCCGAATGTTGAAACCGGGCGCGGCGCGGCTTGGGCGGGAGAGGCGGACTGGACATGCGAGGTCGCCGAACCGCCTTGCCTGCGCAACTGGTTCAATTGCTTCAGCACGGCGTCGAGCGGCAAGGCGTTGCGCGCCTCGATGGCGCGGAGCAGCGAAACCTCGAGGAGGATTTTTTTGGACGCGGCATCGCGCAGGCGAAGTTCGGCATCGGCCAGCACTTCGAGGATGCGCGTGAAGGCGTCGGCGCTGGCGAGCGAAGCCTGTTCCTTGAGCGCGGCCACTTCCGTTTCGGAGGCTTCCAGCAAATTCAAATCACCGTTTGAAACCTGGTAGATCAGCAGGTTGCGGAAATGATTCAGCAGGTCGCCGAGCAGCCGGCCCAGGTCTTTGCCGCCGCGCGCAAGCTCGTCCAACTGCGTGAGCGCGACTGAGATCTCCCCGGCGAGAATCGCGCGGCTCAATTTGAGAATCTGGTTTTGCGCGGCCAGGCCGAACATCGAGAGCACGTCCGGCTCCTCAATTTTGTCGCCGCAAAAACTGATGAGCTGGTCCAGCGTGGATTCGGCGTCGCGCATGCCGCCGTCGGCACCGCGAGCGATGGCGTGCAGCGCGGCGGCGTCAATCATCACTTTTTCCTTGCCCGCGATTTCCGCGAGGTGCTTGGTGATGAGCGCGCTCGGAATCCGGCGCAGGTCAAACCGCTGGCAGCGTGACAAGATGGTCGGCAGGACTTTTTCCGGGTCGGTCGTCGCGAACATGAATTTCACATGTGCCGGCGGCTCCTCCAAAGTTTTCAGCAGCGCGTTGAACGCCGCCGTGGAGAGCATGTGGACTTCGTCAATGATGTAGATCTTAAACGGTGAATTGGCCGGTGAGTATTTGCAGGTTTCGCGCAGTTCGCGCACCTGCTCGACGCCGTTGTTGCTGGCGCCGTCAATTTCCAAAACGTCAAGCGACCGGCCGTCGGTGATTTCCTGGACGCGCGGGTCGGCGTCGTCAAAATCAATTTTCGGTCCGCCGGTGCAGTTCAGACATTTGGCAAAAATGCGCGCAATGGTGGTCTTGCCGGTGCCGCGCGGGCCGCAAAACAGATACGCGTGCGCGATGCGCTTCTGCGCAACGGCGTTCGCCAGCGTCTGCGTGACATGCTCCTGCCCGACAACGTCGGCGAAACGCTGCGGGCGGTATTTTCTGGCGATGACCTGATAGGACATTTGTGATTTAGAATTTACGATTTACGCGTTGCTTGCAATTGCGTTTGCCATCGTAAATCGAAAATCGCCGATCGTAAATGAAGATGTGCCAGGGTGACTGCGGCAATTGCAAAGCAAACTACCGTTGCTGCCTTCCGGCCCTGGCGGGATTTGTAAGTCCACACTCCGCAGGCCCTGGCAAAAAAATTCTGCCGGACTGGCCGCCGGTTGTCGAGCCAAAGCGCAGATTAGAATAAACAGCCGGTAATTATTTTGTAGCCAGAGGGCAGAACTTTTCGTCATTGTTTCCTGACCACCAAAGTTCAACTCATGAAAAACCAACTTTTCTCCGCCGGAACGCTCTCAGCCCTGCTGGCCAGCCTGTGCGGCATCCTGAACGCCGCCGGCACTTCGGGCCAGAATTTTTTCAACGTCCGCAGCTTCGGCGCGCTTGGCGACGGCACCCATCTCGACAGCCCGGCGATTGACCGGGCGATTGACGCCGCCGCAAAGGCCGGTGGCGGAACGGTGCTCGTGCCGGCGGGAACTTATTTGAGCGGCTCGATCCATCTCAAGAGCAGCATTCATCTGCTCATTGACGCCGGCGCGACGATTCTGGGCGCGCCGCAGGACATGAAGGTTTATGACGAGACCGAGCCGTTCACGCTTGGTGGTTACCAGGACGGCGGCCATTGTTTTTTTCACAACAGCCTGATTTGGGGTGAAAATCTGACCAATGTTTTCATCACCGGCGACGGCTTGGTCAATGGTGGCGGTCTCGTCCGTGCGGACAAGATTCTTGATCAAATGGTCGGCTTCGATCATTTCAATCCCCCGGTCACCAATCCCGCGCCGCCCGTCCGGCTCGGCAACAAAGCGATCGCCTTGAAACTTTGCCGGAATGTTTTGATCCGCGACGTCACAATTGTTCACGGCGGACATTTTGCCATCCTCGTCACCGGCTGCGACAATCTGACGGTGGACAACGTGACGATGGACACCGACCGCGACGGCATTGATATTGACTGCTGCCGCAACACCATGGTTTCCAACTGCCGCATCAACTCGCCCAACGACGACGGCCTCTGTCCCAAGAGCACCTATGCGCTCGGCGAAATCCGGCCCACGGAAAATCTCACCATTGTCAACTGCCAGGTCTCCGGTTTTGAGGAAGGCACGCTGGTTGATGGCACGATGAAGCCGAGCAAGATCCACAATGGCCGCATCAAGTTCGGCACCGAGTCCAGCGGCGGCTTCCGCAATTGCACCGTGGCGAACTGCACGTTCCGATCCTGCAAAGGCCTGGCACTGGAGGAGGTTGACGGCGGCATCATGGACAACATCACCATCAACAACCTTGCCATGATGGACGTGCCCGACTACGCCATTTACCTCACCACCGGCAAGCGCAACCGCACGCCGGGTGCGCCCGCAACCAGCCGGGGCCGGAACATTTTGATCTCAAACGTCATCGCCGACGGCGTGGGCAGGATGAGCGGCATCCAAATCATGGGCCTGCCGGAACAGCCGGTGGAAGGCGTGCGGCTGGAAAACATCCGGCTCACGAGCAACGGCGGCGGCACGGCGAAAGACGCCGCCATCAACCCCAAGGAACTCGGCGCCGGTTATCCTGAGCCGGGAGGAATCGGCCGGCTGCCAGCCTACGGAATTTTTGCGCGCCACATCAAAGGCTTGGAACTGGCGAACATCACCGTCAATTTTCTCACCAACGACCTGCGTTCCGCCGCGTCTTTTGCGGACATTCAGGGGCTGGAGATTGACAACTTCAAACCGCAGCTTGCGCCCGGCGTGCGCGCCGCCGTGTTCGCCAATGATGTGGGCGGCCTCATTATCCGCAACTCGCCCGCCTTGGGAAAATGACCCTTGCCGGCAAATTCTGGCCGCCATGTTTGACGTGGCCCCGTTTCAAGCGGTCGCCGGAAAAAGCGGCGGAGGGCCGCCGCAGTCCAAGACTGCGGTGAAGATTGGCGGTAAGATCAACTCTTTTACCAAACAAAAACGGCGACCCGTGCGGGCCGCCGTTTTGAACTGCTGCGGAAATTAAATTCCCTTGGCCGTGATGTATTTCACGAGGTCAACGACGCGGTTGCTGTAACCCCATTCGTTGTCATACCAGCTCACGATCTTGAAGAAGCGTTTCTCGCCCTTCAGATTGTTCTGCAGCGTGGCCAAGCTGTCGTAAATGGAACTGCGGTTGTCGTGAATGAAGTCGGTGGAGACGAGTTCCTCGTCGGTCACGCCGAGAATGCCCTTGAGATAGGTCGTGCTGGCCTTCTTCAACGCGGCGTCAATCTGCTCGATGCTCGTGTCCTTCACGGTGCGGACGGTCAGGTCCACGACCGAGACATCTGCCGTCGGAATGCGGAACGACATGCCGGTGAGCTTGCCCTTGGTGGCGGGCAGCACTTCGCCGACGGCCTTGGCCGCGCCGGTGGTGGAAGGAATGATGTTGATGGAGGCCGCGCGACCGCCGCGCCAGTCTTTCTTGGACGGGCCGTCCACGGTCTTCTGCGTGGCAGTCATCGAGTGAATCGTGGTCATCAGGCCGGTTTCGATGCCGAAACCGTCCTTGAGCAAAACGTGAACAATCGGCGCGAGGCAGTTCGTGGTGCAGCTCGCGTTGGAAACGATGTTGTGTTTCTTCGCGTCGTATTCGCCTTCGTTGACGCCCATGACGATGGTTTTGACCTCACCTTTGCCGGGGGCGGAGATGATGACCTTCTTGGCACCGGCAACAAGATGGCCCTTGGCCTTTTCGCTGTCGGTGAAGAGGCCGGTGGATTCGATGACGATGTCCACGCCGAGCGCCTTCCACGGCAGCGTGGCCAGATCCTTGACGGCGGCGACGCATTTGATCTTGTGGCCGTTGACGACGATGGTGTCGGGGTCTTCAAGCGCGGGACTGCTCTTTTCCGTGGTGACGGCGTGCTTGAACTTGCCGTGGATGGAATCGTATTTCATCTGGTAGGCGAAATAATCCGCGTCGGTGGACACGTCCACGACGGCGACAACGTCAATAGATTTGCCGAGCAAACCTTGATCACAGAGCGCCTGAAAGACCATCCGGCCGATGCGGCCGAATCCGTTGATAGCTACTTTGACTGCCATATTTTTCATTTGTTTTTTTTGGTGGAATTAATTTCCTGAAACCGCTTAAACCGATGCGTGATTTTAACCGGGAACGACCGACCGTCAATGAAGAATTCGGAGACAATCTTGCCAAAAGCACGCCACTTTTTGCCACAAATTTTTTACATTGGCCACCGGCTGGTCCGGGCAATCCGGGCGGTCTAAAATTCCCCGCTGGACAGGAGCGGCGTCTCCGCCTAGGCTGTGGAGTGGTTCTTATACTAATAATTAGAAAATTATAAACCAGACCATGTTGCAGTGGAGCGAACAATTCGAGACCGGCCATGCGCTGATTGACACCCAGCACAAGATGTTGATCAGCTATATCAACCGGCTGGAAGGCATGGCCCTGACCACCAATCCAAACCGGCGGGAAATTGAGTTCTTTCTTCAGCTCGTCAGCTTCATGGACGCCTACATTGCGGTGCATTTCAAACATGAAGAAGAGTGCATGGCCAGCCATAAATGTCCGGCGTATAAGGAAAACCAGGCGGCGCACCGGGAGTTCCTGCTTTTCTTCAGGAAATTCAAGTTGCGTTTTGAAACCGAGGGCTTTCGCCCTGAAGTCGTGAAGGAACTGCACGAATCCTGCGACGCCTGGATTCAACACCACATCATGCAGATTGACGTGCAGCTCAGGCCGTGCCTGAGCCGGCAAGCGTCCCCGGAAAATCAGGGATGAATCGCTTTCCGCCCGACGCCGGCGGTTTGTGATTGTTCTGGACAAAGGTGCCCGCCGGTAAAAAACTGCGGCGTCACCAGGCCTTGGCCGTGACGAACCATTGAACCGGAACCTCCATGCCCAAACGCGTTTGCCAACATTGCGGCCATCCTTTTGAAATCCCCGACTCGCTGGTCGGCGAAGCCCACCCCTGCCCCAAGTGCGGCCAGAACATCCTGAAACCACGCCAGACCCGCGACCCGAATGAAAAAATCCGGCTGACCGTCACGCCACCGCCGGATGAAGTTTATCCGGCACCACGGCTGGCCGAAATCGCCGGACAAATAATCGCCAACATCCAGCGCGTAATCGTCGGCAAGCCGGATCAGGTGGCGCTCGCCGTCGTGGGCTTGTTCGCGGAAGGCCACATTCTGTTTGAAGACGTTCCGGGCGTGGCGAAGACCATGTTGTCGCGCGCCGTGGCCCAGAGTGTTGGCTGCTCCTTCAAACGCATCCAATGCACGCCGGATTTGCAGCCGGAGCATGTCGTGGGAGATTTCATCCTTGATCCGACCACGGGCCGGAAGGATTTCCGGTTCGGCCCCTTGTTTTCGCAGATGGTGCTGGTGGATGAAATAAACCGCGCCAGTCCGCGCACGCAGTCCGCGCTGCTCGAAGCGATGGGCGAAGGCATGGTGACGATGGACCGTGTATCCTATCATTTGGAAAAGCCCTTCATGGTCATGGCCACGCAAAACCCGATAGAACAGGAAGGCACCTTCCGCCTGCCTGAAGCACAGATGGACCGTTTCATTCTCCGCTTGAGCCTGGGTTATCCCGGCGCTGACGAGGAAAAGGAAATGTGCCGGCGGGTGCAGCAGCAGCATCCCATCGAAATGCTCACCGCCGTGGCGACCGCCGACCAGATCGTGAAATGCCAGCGCGGGGTAAAGGAAATACCCGTCGGCTCCAAAGTCTGCGATTATCTGGTGGCCTTGACGCGGGCGACGCGGGAGCATTCCGCGCTGCGGCTCGGAGCCAGCCCGCGCGGGTCGTTGGGATTATTCCGCGCGGCCCAGGCACTCGCCGCCGTCCAGGGACAAAGTTCCGTTTCCATTGACCATGTCAAAGCCGTGGCCGAACCCGTGCTCGCCCATCGTCTCTTGTTGCGACGCGAAGCCCAGAAGGATTATTTGGACGGCTCGTCCGTCATCAGGGAGATAGTGGCCAAGTTCGCCACGGCTTAGTTGATTTCTGACTGGCGCAAAAAAACGGAGTTGAAAAATTGTTTTCTTTGGCTGCATGAATCTCCGCCCAGCGCGCCTTTTGCGCCTCGTGAATCTTGGAGCGCGAAAAGCTGTTTGAGTTGGTTCATCCGGGCGGCTATCATTTCCAACAACGAAACCAACGCTGGCAATGCTCTAAAATTTATCCATGAAAAAATATTTTTCCCTCATCATCACGGCAGCCTGGCTGACGGTCCTGGCCGCGCCGGCGCAGGAAACCAAGCCGCCCGTCCGCTTCGCGATTGTCGGTCTGGTGCATGACCACGCGATGGGCTTCATCCCGCGATTGCAGGGCCGGACGGACGTGCAACTGGCCGGCATTGTCGAGACCAACGCGGCGCTCATCGGGCGTTATACGCAGCGGTTCAACCTGGATTCAAACCTGTTTTATCCGAGCCTCGAAGCGCTGTTTGCCCACACCACCGTGCAGGCGGTGGCGACGTTCACCTCGACGTTTGACCATGAGCGCGTGGTGGAGACCTGCGCCGCGCACGGCGTGGAGGTGATGATGGAAAAGCCGCTCGCGACCAACCTGAAACAGGCGCGGGCGATTGAGGCCGCCGCCAAAAGCGGCGGCATCCAGGTCATCGTCAATTACGAAACAAGCTGGTATCCCGGCAATCAGGCCGCCTACACCATGGTTCATGACGAACATCAGATCGGCGACATCCGCAAGATCGTGGTGCATGACGGCCATCGTGGGCCAAAGGAGATCGGCTGCTCGACAAATTTCCTGGCGTGGCTGACCGATCCGATTCTCGACGGCGGCGGCGCGATCAATGATTTCGGCTGTTACGGCGCGGATCTGGCAACGTGGCTATTGGACGGCCAGCGACCCACGTCGGTCTTTGCGGTAGCGCAGCAAATCAAGCCGGACATTTATCCCAAAGTGGAAGATGACGCGACGATTGTGCTGACTTATCCCAAGGCACAGGTGATTCTTCAGCCGTCCTGGAACTGGCCCTTCGACCGCAAGGACATGGAAATCTACGGTCAAACCGGCTATGTGCTGGTGCCGCAGGCGGACCTGTTGCGCGTGCGCACGGCCCAGATGCGAGAGGCAAAAGAAATCACGCCGGCACCCGTCACCGGTGCCATGGCCGACCCGCTGTCCTATTTCGCCGCCGTCGTGCGCCATGAAATCAAACCCACGGGTCTCGCCTCGCTGGACGTGAACGTGATCGTGGTGGAGATTCTGGACGCCGCACACCAGTCGGCGCGGACGGGCCGAAGGGTCAATTTCTAGCCAGACATATTCGCTGGAAGCCACGCGCGTTCTCGCCACTGCGTCGGACGTGTAAATAGCGCAGGCACTGGCAAAAGCCAGACTTGACTTAGAGTGAAACAATTGTCAGTATGATTGGTGGAAGTTTCTTTTATGAAAACCAAATCATTCACGGTTTTGGTGAAACTTGCTCTCCTTCTCTGTCTCCTTCTGCCCGGCACTGCGGGCGCGAACAACATCGTCACTTCGCCGGATGAAGCGAGCCTGCGCGCGGCCATCGCCCTCGGCGGCTGGATCGGACTCGGGTTCAATGGCACGATTACCATCGGGAACACCATCGCCATCAGCAAAAATGTGATTCTGGATGGCAGCGGCGTCGCGGCGACCATCAGCGGCGGCAACGCGGTGCGGCTGTTTTACGTCGCGCCGGGTGTGACATTTAGCGCCACCAACCTGACGCTGGCCAACGGCAGTTGCCTGGTCACCGACGGCACTGCCGATGCCGGGGCGATTTACAACAATGGCGGCACAGTAATGTTGACCGCCTGCACCTTGACGAATAATTGCGCACAGTCTGTTATTACTGGTTATCAGTGGACCGGACTGGCTCGCGGCGGCGCCATCTTCAACAACGGCGGCGGCGTGTTATTAAATCAATCGGGCATTTCAAACAATTCAGCCATTGGCGGAGGAATCGGAACTGGCTTGGGCGGGGCGCTCTACAACACCAACGGGACAATGACGATTACGGGATGCAACGTGAGTAGCAATCTATGCGAAGGCTTATGCGTATCCTCGGCTTTTTCCGAAAGCGGTTTGTCCATGGGCGGTGCGGTGTATCAAGCTTCTGGTTCCTTAACGATTACCAACAGCAGCTTCGCATTCAATCAGGCCTTGGGCGGTATCAGTTACGAGATTGGAACCTCTCCTTCCAGCCCGGCGTATGGCGGTGCAACTGCGATCACGGGCGGCGGCGTAACAATTGATCACAGCCAGTTTTGTGCGAATATCGCGAGAGGCGGAGACGCCAGCAGGAGTGGCAACGCTGGTCCTGCTGCTGGCGGCGCGGTATATTCGGCTTCTGTGCTGACAGTGAGAGACAGCTCATTCTTTGGAAACCAATCAGTCGCCGGCAATTCCCCGTTTTCTACTTATACCGTCGCCGGAATAAAAGCGACGGATGGATTCGGTGGAGCCATCTATAATTCCGGCACAGTCGTGTGAACCGCTGCTCGGTCTATTCCAATTATGCTCAAGGCGAAAGTTTCCTCGGGTCTGGGGTGCCTGGGACTAGTTATCCAATCGAAAATGGCGGTGATGCATTTGGTGGCGGAATTTTTAACGCGGCACAATTGGCCGCCACAAACTGCACCATCGCACTTAACTCCGCCAGCGGCGGCACCGGTGCTGGCAATAATCCTATTGGCCCAAACTCCGAAGGCGAAGGTGGTGGCGGTAATGCCATTGGCGGCGGGGTGTTCAACAATACCAACGCGACGTGGATTGCGCTGAATCTCACCATCGCCAGCAACAATTGCAGTTCACCTTTTGGATTTTTGAGTCGCACTTCTCCTGTTTTTACCAATGGCATGGCCGTCGGAGCCGAAGTCGCCAACACCAACGGAATGTTGCGCCTGCACAATACCATCATTGCCTACGGCGGCGCCGGCAATGCCTATGGTTCCATCACCGATGACGGCTATAACATCAGTTCTGACGGAACAGCGAGTTTGTCCAGCCCTTCGAGTTACAACAACACCGACCCGCAACTCGCGTCGCTGGCCGATAATGGCGGACCGACCTGGTGCATGGCTTTGCTACCAACCAGTCCGGCCATTGATTCCGGCGACAGCGCCGGCATTCCCAACACCGACCAGCGCGGCTTCGTCCGCCCTATTGGTGCCAGCCCGGACATCGGCGCTTACGAATATGGTTCGTATCTTCTGATCGGTCCGTATTTGAACATCACCGCCATCGCGAGCGATGTCCTGCTCTCTTTCACCGCTTCTCCGCCCAGCATGTATCGCCTACAGGCCTCCACCAACCTGACCACTTGGACCGACTTGACGACCTACGGATCATTTGCCAGTCCGACCAACATCAGTCAAACCATCAGCCGGTTGGCATTTGATTGCCTTTACTTCCGGCTGCTGGTGCAATAGCTGGAAGAACTGGACTTCGCAGTGGCCGGACTGTTTGCCGCCAGACCAGTTATCGCCGACACTTTTCCTCGTGGGCAGGCAAGCCCTCTGATCGGAGGTTGACGGCGGCGGGCATTTCTTGAAAGATTCGCGGCAAGGCAGAATGAAACCCGCCATGAAATTTTCCATTGTGCTCGTCACCGCGCCGGATTTGAAGACGGCACGCACGCTGGCCAAAGCCGCGTTGCAGGCCAGACTCATCGCCTGCGCCAGCCTCGTTCCCAAAATTGAATCACACTATTGGTGGCAGGGGAAAATCGAATCGGGCGCGGAAGTGCTGCTGGTTTTGAAAACCCAAAAATCGAATCTGGCCGCGCTGGAAAAACTGGTTCTGGCCCGGCATCCCTACGACACGCCGGAGTTTCTCGTCCTGCCGGTGAGCGCGGGCAGCCGGAAGTATCTGGCCTGGCTGGCGGCAACTTGTCGCTGAAAATTGTTGCACCCGGCGCAGGCGGGCGTAGATTCGCTGCGTGCAGAATCCAGACAATTTGCCTGCATTGATGCTGCTTGCGCTGCAAGGCCTGGCGCTGGGCTTTGGATTTCTCATCCTCGGCTGGATGCTGGCGGTGCATCGCCGGGCGCGGCGGGAACAAAAATCTTTCCCGGAGGCGTTCAGTTTCTTTTCACTCAAGGCCGATTCCCCGCCCCGCCCCGCCTGCTGGCTGGCGGTGCGCTCGGCCTCACCAGAGGCGGTCAAGGTGGCGCTGGGCTTGAACCGCGCGGCGCCGTGCTCGTGGGTGGAAGGTCTCGCCGGCAGCCATGAATTTTTCATCAGCCCGCGCGTGCATGGCTGGGTGATCGTCACCGGCCTCGGCCTGCCCAATCCCAGCGACGATGTGGACGCGACGTTTCTTTTTCTCACGGCCTTGAGCCGCAAGCTCGGCCATGTGCAGTTTTTTTATGCCGAAAAATTCTCGCGGCACCACGGCTGGGCGCGGCTGGATGACGGCTGCGTGACACGCGGCTATGCCTGGACGGGCGAAACCGTCTGGAACCAGGGGGCCAGGACGCGGCCGGAAATCGAGGCCGGCGTGAAAACCTTCAATTACGGCGAACAAACAGCCACGATTCTGGATGCGGAAACGAATTTTGAAAAAGTGCCGCAACTGGCCGCGCGCTGGAGCCTGGACCCGGCGGAAGTAAAGCTGGACTCCACCCGGCAGTCCATCGGCCTTGCGGGGGAATCGGCGTTCATCTGAAAATTTTTGTTGCAGTAAATTCCCGGCTGGCGCAAAGTGCGGCCAGGAAAGGATCACCATGTCATTCAGCATCGAGCTAGAACTGCAGAAATTTCCCAAGCACATCAAACTGAAGGACGGCAAAAAGGCCGTGCTGCGCCAGTTGCAGGCGGATGATGAGAAGGAACTGCACCAGCTTTTCCAAGGCATCCCCGAACGCGAACGGATGTTCATCAAGCATCGTGTGCAGGACATCAAGGTCATCCGCGAGTGGTGCCGGAACATTGACTACGGCCGCAACCTGCCGCTGCTGGGCCTGATTGACAAAAACATTGTCGGCGTGGCCACGCTGCACCAGCAGCTCGGCGGCTGGAAACGGCACATTGGCCGCGTGAGCGTGCTGGTGCATCCCGAATTCCGCGGACGCGGCCTCGCCCGCGCGCTGATCTCGGAAATTCTGGATCTCGCGCGCCGTGCCAGCCTTGAACGTGTCGAGGCGGAATTCATCGGCGGGCAGGAGGCGGCGGTGAAAATGTTCGCGATGCTCGGCTTCAACCAGCTCCTGCGGCTCGAAGAATATGTGAAGGACATGCAGGCCGTCGCCCATGACTATATCTTGATGGGGCTTGATTTGCGCACTGACGAAGAATACGCCGGCGTCGGCGGATGAAAAACAAATGAAGAAAGTTGAATGCAGAATGAAGAAATGACCGAAACGCACTGCTGGAACTTTTGCTTCATTCATCATTCTACCTTCCGTCTTTCAAAATGCCTCCCGAAACCTGCCCCAACTGCGGCGCGGACGTGCCACGCAACGCGAAAGCCTGTCCCGGCTGCGGCGCCGATGAAAAAACCGGCTGGTCGGATTCTGCCTGCGCCAGCAACCTTGGCATTCCCGACGAGCATTTTGATTATGGCGAATTTGTGAAGGAGGAGTTTGACACCGCGCGAGTCAAGCCGCGCGGCATACACTGGTTGTGGTGGCTCACCGCCCTGGTCCTCGTTTTGTTATTTTTGTTCTTCTGCCTGCATTGAAAACAAAAAAACCCGCTCAATCGAGCGGGCTTGGTGTTTCAATCGAAATTACTTTTTCTCTTCCGGCTTGGCTTCCGCCGGTTTGCTGGCTGCCGGCTGGCTGCCTTCCGGCTTGCCCGCCTCGGGCTTGATTTCCGTCGCCGCAGCCGTTTCGGCGGGAGCCGCAACCACGGGAACAACGTTGTCCACCCATTCCAAAATTGCACACTGGGCGGCGTCGCCCTGGCGCTGTCCCAGCTTGATGATGCGGGTGTAGCCGCTGCGGCGGTCCTTGAACGCCGGCGCGATCTCCTTGAACAGGATTTTCGCGGCGTCTTCCTGATGCAACCGAGCCGCTGCAAGGCGGCGGTGATGAAGGGTGCCTTTCTTGCCGAGCGTGACCATTTTTTCGGCGACGGAACGGGCGGCCTTGGCCTTGGCCAAAGTCGTCGTCACGCGCTTGTGTTCGATCAGGCTGCAAACCAGATTGGCGAGCATCGCATTGCGATGTTCCGAGGTGCGGCCCAGTTTGGCCGTGCGCTTCAAATGTCTCATGGCAATTCCTTATTCCGCTTTCGCTGCTTCTTCCTTCGGCGCCTCGACGAGGCCCGGCTCGAAATTCATGCCGAGCGAGAGGTTCAGCGAGCTTAATTTGTCTTTGATTTCGTTGAGCGACTTCTTGCCGAAGTTGCGATACTTGAGCATCTCCTGCTCGGTCTTCAGCGCGAGCTGGCCGACGGTGGTGATGTTGGCGTTGTTCAAACAGTTCGCCGCGCGGACGCTCAATTCGATTTCGTTGACGCTCATGTTCAACAGTTTCTTGAGCTTGGCCTTCTCGTCGTCCTGCTTGTCGGCGGCCTCTTCAAATTCCACCGCGTTCTTGTCGTAGCCGACGAACACGTCAAGGTGATGCGCCAAAATTGCGGATGCCTGCGTCAGCGCGTCATCGGGCGTGATGCGTCCGTCGGTCCAGATTTCGAGGACCAGACGGTCATAATCCGTGCGGTTGCCGACGCGCGCGGCTTCCACGGCGTAACGCACGCGGGTCACCGGCGAGAACAACGAATCAATCGCCACGATGCCGATGGCCTGGCCGGGTTTTTTGTTTTCATCGCTCACACAGAAGCCGCGGCCGATTTTCACGGTCAGCTCCATTTCAAATTTTTTTTTCTTGTCCAGCGTGCAAATGTGCTGGGTGGGATTGACCAGCTCGACATTCTGGTTGAGCTGAATGTCAGCGGCCGTCACGGCACCCTCCTTGTTCACGGAAAGCAACAGCACCTGCTCGTCGCGCGTGTGCGCCTTGAACTTGATTTTCTTCAGGTTCAGGACGATGTCGGTCACGTCTTCGGTGACACCGTCAATCGTGGCAAATTCGTGCATTGCGCCGTCCACTTTCAACGAGGTGATGGCTGCGCCTTCCAGCGAGGAAAGCAGCACGCGGCGGAGCGAGTTGCCGACGGTATGGCCGTAACCGGTTTCAAACGGGTCGGCAATAAACTTCGCGTAGGTTTCGGTGGCAGAAGCTTCATCCTTCTGCAACCGTTTGGGCATTTCAAAACGTCCGAGACGAACTGGCATATTTTCCTTTCAACAATTTTAATCTGGCTTCCCCGGCTGAATTTATTCCCGGCCGGAAAAGCCCGTGTAATTGTTTTTTTGTTTACGGTTTAACGGGAATAAAATTCAACGACGGCCTGCTCGTTGGCAATCGGCTGGATCTCGTCGCGCGTCGGGATGCGCATGACCGTGCCCTTGAACTCTTCCTTGTTCAATGACAGCCAGTCCGGCACCGCGCGGCTCGCGGAGACTTCCAAATTTTTGGTCGCAAGCTGGCGCGACACGTTGTTGTTCTTGATGCAAATGACGTCGTTCACCTTCAGGGCGAACGAGGCGATGGCGGCCTTGCGGCCGTTCACCGTCACATGCCCGTGGTTGACCAACTGGCGGGCAGCGGCGCGCGTATTGCCAAAACCAAGGTGGAAAACGACGTTGTCCAAACGGGTTTCCAGAATCTGCAACATGGTTTCGCCGGTGACACCACGGCGGCGCAGCGCTTTTTCATAGACGCCGCGAAACTGCTTCTCCATCAATCCATAGTAATAACGGAGCTTCTGCTTCTCATTCAGACCTTCGCCGTATTCGGTGGTCTTGCGGCGCGACTTCGGGCCGTGGACGCCGGGACCGTAGTTGCGGCGTTCGAGATATTTCGTCGGGCCGAAAATCGGAATTCCGAAACGGCGGCTGATGCGGACGCGGGGACCTGTATAACGAGCCATAAAATTGATGATTACGATTTGCGATTTGCGATTTTACACGCGGCGTTTTTTGCGCGGACGGCAGCCGTTGTGCGGCACCGGCGTCACGTCTTTGATGGAGCTGATTTCCAGACCGATGGCCTGCAGCGCGCGAATCGCGGATTCACGACCGGAGCCGGGACCTTTGACGCGGATTTCAATTTCCTTCATGCCGTGAGCCATCGCCTGACGAGCCGCGTCTTGAGCGACCATCTGTGCGGCGTATGCCGTGCTCTTGCGCGAGCCTTTGAAACCCACGCGGCCGGCGCTGGACCAGCCGATGAGATTGCCCTGCGCGTCGGTGATGGTGACTTGCGTGTTGTTGAAGGTGGCCAGAATGTTCGCAATTCCGGCGGCGATGTTTTTCGCGTGCTTGGCCTTGACAACTTTCTTCGCGTTCGGATCTTCACCGAGCAGTTCGGCGGCGGTTGGCGCGGCAACAACCACCGGTTCAGCAGCCTTGGTCGGATCGGCCACGGCCACGGCTTCAGCGGCAGGCGCAACTTTTTTCACGGGCTTCGCTTCCGGCGCGGTGGTGGCGGCGGGTTTCGCTTCTTTTTCCTTCTTCGGCGCGGCGGGCTTTTTCTTTTCTTCGGACATATCGTTATTCAATTTCAAATCTCAAATTTAAAATTTGAAATCTCTTTAGTGGATGCCGGTCTTGGCGTTGGGATTGCGCTGCACGCCGACTGTCTTGCGCGGGCCTTTGCGCGTGCGGGCGTTGGTTTGGGTGCGCTGGCCGCGCACGGGCAGGCCGCGCAGGTGGCGGATGCCACGATAACACTTGATGCCTTGCAGACGCTTGAGATCCATGCCCAGTTCGCGGCGTAGATCGCCCTCGATGACATATTTGCCTTCCTGGATCGCATGAACGATCTGTGAAAGTTGTGCTTCGGTCAGATCTTTCGCGCGAATGGACGGGTCAATGTTTGCGCGTTCAAGAATCACCTTCGCATTGACCGGGCCAATGCCGTAAATGTAGCGGAGCGCGATATCAATGCGCTTGCCGGGCGGAACTTCCACACCAATGATGCGTGCCATAAATTTTAATTAACCTTGACGTTGCTTGTGGCGTTTGTTCGTGCAGATGACGCGGATCACTCCGCGCCGCTTCACGATTTTGCAGTGCTCACACAATTTTTTAACCGACGCTCGGACTTTCATGCTTCAATCTTTTTCGTTTCGACTAAAATACGCCCCACGCTCAAGTCGTAAGGCGTCAATTGCAACTTCACCATGTCACCGGCGTTCGCGCCGGCAAAAATCTTTTTGTCCCGCCCGGTCACAAACGCCGTCAGACGGTGGCCGTTGCCCAGTTCCGCGCGAAACGTGCCGTTCGGCATCGCCTCAATCACGCGGGCTTCGACGCGGAAGGCATCTTCGCCCATGTCAAAATCTCCGGCTCGCCGTCCGTGACGAGGATGGTATGTTCAAAATGGGCCGATAGTGAACCATCTTGCGTCACCACTGTCCAGCCGTCTTTCAGGATTTTTACGTCGGGCCGGCCCGCGTTCACCATCGGCTCAATCGCAATCGTCATCCCCGGCCTCAATTTCGGCGAAGACTTCCTGCCCTCGTCAAAATTTGGCACCTGCGGCTCTTCATGCATCGCTCGTCCGACGCCGTGGCCCACAAATTCCCGCACCACACTGAATCCATTTTGCTCGACGTATTGCTGCACCGCGATTGAGATGTCCAGCACCCGGTTGCCCGATCGCGCCTGCGCGATGCCCCGATAAAGCGACTGCTCCGTCACGTCCAGCAACCGTTGCGCCGCGACACCGCAACCGCCCACCACCACCGTGCGCGCCGTGTCGCCGACAAAACCATTGTAGGTCACACCGACATCCACACTGACGATGTCACCAAATTTCAACTCGCGCTCCGACGCGATGCCGTGAACCACCGTGTCGTTCACCGACAAACACGTGTGGCACGGAAAGTTGCGGTAGCCGAGAAACGCGCTCTTCGCATCATAACTCTTGATCCGCTCCGCTGCAAAATTGTCCACCTGCCGCGTCGTGAGGCCGGGTTTGATGAACGCGGCAATCTCGTTCAAAACTCTGCCTGCCACGTTTCCCGCCGGACGCATCAATTTTAACTCGTCCTCTGATTTGAGCTTTATCCCGCCCACAAAATTTTAGAAACGGCCTCGGAGACGGCCTTTTTTCAAAAACCCGTCGTAGTGGCGCATCATCAAATGCGATTCGACCTGCCGCATCGTGTCCAGCAGCACGCCGACCGCGATCAAAATGCTCGTGCCGCCGAAAAATTGCGCCACGTTCTGATCCACCGACATCTGCCGGGACAAAATGATCGGGATGGTGGCAATGATCGTCAGGAAGATCGCGCCGGCCAGCGTGATGCGGCTCATGGCGTGGTGCAGATAATCACTGGTTCCCAGCCCTGGACGCACGCCGGGAATGTAGCCGCCGTTCTTCTTCAAGTCGTCGGCAATCTGGATTTCATTGAACTGCGTCGCCACCCAAAAATAGGAGAAAAACAAAATCATCAGCGCATAGGTTGACAGATATAACAGGGAGCCGTAACTCAACTGGATCGCCATGGCACGGCAGAAATCCTGCAAAAATTTCAACGACGGCAACGTAATCCAGTTCGCCAGATTGGTGAACAGCGGCTGCGGGAACATCAGGATGGACTGGGCGAAAATGATCGGCATGACGCCCGAGTAATTCACCCGCAACGGCATGAAGGACGTGCCGCCGGCATACATTTTCCGGCCAACGGCGCGCTGGGCGTATTGCACCGGAATTTTCCGCTGTGCCTGCGTGATGGCAATGACGCCGCCAATCACAAAAATCATCAAGATGACCAGCATCACGCCGGTGCCAAAAATATTGTGCGTGGCTTCGGTTGTTCCGCCGTGCGTCGAAAACATGTCAATCGCGCCCTGCACCGCGTTGGGGAGACGCGCCAGGATGCCGATGGTGATCACCAGCGAAACCCCGTTGCCGATGCCGCGGTCGCTGATTTGTTCGCCCAGCCACATCAACAGCATCGTGCCCGCCGTCATCACCGTCACCGTCACAAAATAGTAAAGAAAATGGTTTTCCGTCACCACCAACTGACCTTGAAAGCCGCGAAACGCCGTTTCCGGGGTCAGCCAGTTATGGGCGAAATACCAGCCCTGACCGAGGCAAAGCGCCACGGTGAGATAGCGTCCATATTGAACGATCTTCGTGCGACCACCTTCTTCGCGCACCAGCTTGCTCAGGCGCGGCACCACTGCTGACAACAACTGGATGATGATGGTTGCGCTGATGTAAGGCATGATGCCCAGCGCACCGATGGCGCAATTGCCGGTCGCCCCGCCGGCGAACGTGTTATACATCACCAGCAACCCGCCCTGCGAATTTTCGCTGAAAAATTTGGCCAGCGCCTGACCGTCAATTCCCGGAATGACAATGTAGGCCGTCAGCCGGCAGACGGCGAGCAGCATGATCGTGAACAAAATCCGGGATTTCAGCTCCGGGATTTTGAAGCAGTTGCCGAGGGTGTTGGCGATGGAGCGGAACATTCTTCTGCCGGATTATTTCTTGGCCGCAGCCGAGGATTTTTTGGCGACGATTTCCACCGAGCCGCCCTTGGCTTCGATCTTTGTTTTCGCCGAGGCGCTGATGGCGCTGACGGCCACAACCAGCTTTTTGGTCAGTTCGCCGCTGCCGAGAATTTTGACGCCGTCAGAACGGCCGTTCGCCAGGCCGACCGAACGCAAGGCCGTTTCATCAACGCGGGCACCCTCTTCAAACCGGTTCAGTTCGCCAACATTCACCGCGACATATCGCGTGGTGAACTCGGCGTTGTTGAAACCGCGCTTGGGAATGCGGCGGATGAGCGGCATCTGGCCGCCTTCAAAGCCGATGCGGATCGAGCTGCCGGAACGTGCGGTCTGTCCCTTGCCGCCGCGACCGGAGGTTTTGCCGTGGCCGCTGGATTCGCCCTGGCCGAGCCGTTTGGTGCGGTGCTTCGCGCCGGGACGGGGTTTAAGATTGTGCAGTCGCATAAAATTTTAATCAGGCCGCCACCGCTTCGGGAGCTTTCGGCGTTTCCACTTTTTTGATTTGCAAGCCGCGGCTCTGGTAGATCTGCTCGCGGGTGCGCAGGCTCAATAATGCATTCAAGGTCGCCTTCACGACATTCGCCGCGTTTTTGGAGCCAAGCGATTTCGTCAAAATGTCCTTGATGCCGGCGGATTCCAAAACGGAACGGACCGTTTTGCCGGCGATGATGCCCGTTCCGGGCGAGGCCGGCCGCAGCAATATCTTGGCGCCGCCGTAGGTCGAATAAATTTCGTGCGGAATCGTCGCATCTTTCAACGAAACCAAAACCATCTTGGCCCGGGCCAGCTCGCCGCCGCGACGAATCGCGTCCGCGACTTCCGCCGCCTTGCCGAGCGCCATGCCAACCCTGCCTTTTTTGTCACCGACGACGACGAGCGCGCTAAACTTGAAGCGGCGTCCGCCCTTGACAACTTTCGAGGAACGGTTGATGAAGACCACTTTTTCGACGGTCTCATCGCCGCCTTTTTCAAAGGCATTTTCACCGACGTCTGACGGACGCCGGCCACGGCCACGGCCACCGCCACGCCCGCCACGTCCGCCACGCGGACCGCGCAACTCCGGCTGCGGTTTCGGCGCCTCGGGAGCGGCGGGAGCTTCTGGAATAATTTCGTTTTCAGCCACAATAAAAATCTCCGGTTCAGGTTAAAATTTCAATCCGGCTTCACGCGCGGCATCGGCCAGCGCCTTGATCTTGCCGTGATACCGCGTGCCGCCTCGGTCGAACACCACCGTCGTGATGCCCTTGTCCATCGCGGCCTTGGCCGCAATCGCGCCAACCTTTTTCGCGCCGTCCACGTTGGCGGACAGTTCCCGCACCTTGCCCTTGGTCACGGTTGAGGTCGCGGCAAGAGTCTTGCCGGCAACATCGTCAATGAACTGGACATGGATGTTTTCGTTCGTAAAGCGGACGCTCATGCGCGGACGCTCGCTCGTGCCGCTGACGCGCTTGCGGATGCGCCAGTGGCGCAACTGCTTCAACTTTAATTTTTTTTCTGTTCTCATCTCAATGTGTCCACGGATTCAGCCGTGGACTAAAATTATTACTGGACGGTCTTGCCTTCCTTCCGAGTGACGTGTTCGCCAACGTAACGGACGCCCTTGCCTTTGTAAGGTTCCGGCGGATAGAAGGCGCGGATTTCGGAAGCCACCTGGCCGACCACCATTTTGTCCGGCCCTTCAATCGTGAGCTTGGTGTTTTCCTCGACCGTGACTTTGATCTGGTCGGGAATGTTGTAATTGACCGGATGCGAATAGCCGAGCGCGAGGTTCACAACCTTGCCGTTGACGGCAGCCTTGAAACCGACGCCCTGGATCTCCAGCTTCTTCACAAAACCTTCGGTGACACCCTTGACCATGTTGTTGACAAGCGCGCGGCTCAAGCCGTGCAACGCCTTCGCCTGCGCGTCTTCCCCGGCGCGGCTGACGATTATTTTGCCGCTTTCCACTTTCAAGCTCGTGCGCTTGGGCAGTTCCCAGGCGAGTTTGCCTTTCGGTCCCTCGACAGAAACATTCTGCCCCTTCACTTCCACCTTCACTTTGGCGGGAATGGCAATCGGTTGTTTTCCAATACGCGACATAAAAATATTACCAGATGTAGCAGAGCAGTTCTCCGCCGAGGTTTTTCTTGCGCGCCTGCTGGTCGGTCAACAGACCTTCCGAGGTCGAGACAATTGCCACGCCGAGTCCGCCGCGCACGCGAGGGATTTCCGTCGCGCCCACATAGCGGCGCAAACCGGGCTTGCTGACGCGCTTGAGACCTTCAATGACGCTCTTCTTGCCGTTGAATTTCAGGCGCATTTTGATTTTCTTCTTGGTCTCGCCTTCGACGGCTACGTCAGTGATGTAACCTTGCTGTTGCAGCAGTTTCGCCACGCCTTCCTTGATGCGGGAATGCGGCAGCTCCACGGTCGGCAGGTGCGCGGCACCCGCGTTGCGGATGCGCGTCAACATGTCAGAAATCGGATCACTCATATTTGCTTTTTCACTTACGTCCTGCGTTTCGGCTCCCGCACCATTGCGAAACCGACAGCCAGCACGAATCAAATTTTCACCAACTGGCCTTCGTCACCCCGGGAATCAAACCGTTCAACGCCGCCTCGCGGAACGTCAAGCGTGACACCCCGAACTTGCGCCAATAACCACGGCGGCGACCGCTCATCGCGCAGCGGTTCACCACGCGCGTTGGGCTGGCGTCACGCGGCAACTTCGCCAGACCGGCGTAGTCGCGTTTCGCCTTCAATTCGGCGCGGATCGCGGCGAATTTCTTCACCGTTTCTTTTTTGCGGTTGTTCCGCTCTATCCATGCTTTCTTGGCCATAACAAATTATTTCTCTGCGAACGGAAAACCCATCAGCTTCAACAGGTCGAACGCCAGCGGATCTTTCCCGGCGGTCGTCACAATGGTGATGTCCATGCCCTGCTGCCGTTTGATCTTGTCCAGTTCAATTTCCGGAAAAATCGTCTGATCCGCCACGCCGAACGTGTAGTTGCCGCGGCCGTCAAACTTGCGCGGCGACAAACCACGGAAGTCACGGATGCGCGGCAGTGCGGCGGCGACCAGGCGGTCGAAAAATTCATACATCGTGTCCTTGCGAAGCGTGACATGGCAGCCAATCGCCTGGTTTTTGCGCAGCTTGAAATTGGCCACGTCCTTCTTCGCCTTGCTGATGACCGGCTTGCGGCCGGTGAGCTGGACCAAATCCTTGGCGGCGTCTTCGAGCGCGCCTTTTTCCGACGATGCGTTGATGCCCATGTTCACGACGATCTTCACGAACTTCGGAACCTGGTGGACATTCTTGAAGTTGTGCTTGGCCTTCAAGGCCGGCACCACTTCCTCGTTGTATTTTTTGTAAAGTCTGGATTTCATTTTTCAGTTCACGGATTTGGCCGTGAAAAAACATTTACGCCGCGGCGACCGCCTCCGCCTTTTTCACATTCGAGATGTGGATGGAACCTTCGCGCTCGACAATCGCGCCGTTCGGGTTCTGCTGGCTCTTGCGCGTGTGCTTCTTGATCATTTGCAGACCTTCGACCACAACGCGCTGCTTGTCGGTCATCACATGGATGATCTTGCCGCTCTTGCCTTTTTCCTTGCCGGCCAGCACAACGACCTGGTCGCCTTTTTTAACATGAAATTTTGACATAACCTTCAAATGACCTCCGGCGCGAGTGAAATGATCTTCATGAACTTCTTTTCGCGCAGCTCGCGGGCGACCGGGCCGAAAATGCGCGTGCCCTTCGGATTTAATTCCTTGTCAATGATGACGCAGGCGTTGCTGTCGAAGCGCAAAACGGAACCGTCGGCACGCTTGATGATCTGGCGGGTGCGGACAATCACCGCGTCATGCACTTCGCCTTTTTTCACGGAACCATCCGGCGCGGCTTCCTTGATGTGAACCTTGATGACGTCGCCGATGCCGGCATAACGCTGGTTGCGGCCGATCACACCGATGTTCCAAGCAACCTTGGCCCCGGTGTTGTCCGCCACATCCAAACTGGATCGAACTTGCAACATAAGATTAAAATCAGGCTGCGACTGCGGTTTCGGCCACGCCGCGCTCGACCACCTCGACGAGCTTCCAGCGTTTCAACTTCGACAGCGGGCGCGATTCCTCGATGCGCACCGTGTCGCCCACCTTCGCCTCGGCCTTTTCGTCGTGCGCGTAAAATTTCTTGTAGGACGTGACGATCTTTTTGAACTGCGCGTGCGGGTAACGGCGTTCCACGCGCACCACGATCGTTTTCGTCATCTTGTTTGAGACGACTTCGCCGACGCGCTGTTTGCGCTTGCCGGTCGCCGCCACATTGGTTGTTGCTTCAGCCATACAAATTATTTTGCCGCCGGTTTGGCCGCCTGGTTGCCCAGCGCGGAGATGCGCGTTTCGACGCGGGCAATGTCCTTGCGCAGCGTGCGCAGGCGCGCGGGTTTTTCCAACTGCGCGCTCGCCTGCTGCAGGCGCAGGTTGAACATCTCGTGCCGGAGGTCGCGGCTCTTGGCCGCCAACTCCACCAGCGTCATGTCTTTGATTTCAGCAAATTTCATTGGCTCTCAAATCGCGCGGTGATGGCGCGAAATAAACTTGGTTTTGATCGGCAGCTTGGTCGCGGCGAGGCGCATGGATTCGCGCGCTTCCGCCTCGGTGATGCCGTCCACTTCAAACAAAATGTTCGCCGGACGGATGACCGCCACCCAGCCTTCGAGGGGCGCCTTGCCCTTGCCCATGCGCGTTTCCAGCGGCTTCTTCGTGTAAGACTTTTGCGGAAACACCCGGATCCACATCTTGCCTTTGCGCTTCATGAAGCGGGTGATCGCGACGCGGCAGGCTTCAAGCTGCTTGCCGTCCATCCAGCAGCGCTCCAGCGCCATCAGGCCATACTCGCCGAACGCAACGGTGTTGCCGCTCGTCGCCAGCCCCGTGCGGCTGCCGCGGTGCATTTTGCGATACTTTACTTTTTCCGGCTGCATTGCCATAACAAGATTCTTTCTAAAAAATTAACCGGCGACCGGCGCTTCGACCTTCGCTTCTTTTTTCTGCGGTTTGTTGTCGCCCTTGCAAATCCAGCACTTGATGCCGAGCTTGCCATAAACCGTGTTCGCTTCCGCGAAACCGTAATCAATGTTCGCACGGAGCGTGTGCAGCGGCACCCGGCCCCAGTGATACATTTCGACCCGCGCGAGTTCCGCGCCACCGAGCCGGCCACCGGCACGGAGCTTGATGCCTTCGGCACCGAAATCTTTCGCGGTCTGCAAGGCCTTCTTCATCGCGCGGCGGAAGGAGACCCGGCGTTCAAGCTGCAACGCGATGTTTTCCGCAACCAACTGCGCGTCGAGTTCAGGCTGCTTGACTTCGACGATGTCAACGTAAACTTCCTTGCCAGTCATCTTGCTCAACTCTTCCTTGAGCTTGTCTATCTCCGAGCCTTTGCGGCCGATGACGACACCGGGACGCGCGGTCAGAATCGTCACACGGCAGCGGTTCGTCGCGCGCTCGATCAAAATCTTCGGCACCGAGGCCGTTTCCAGCTTCTTCTTGAGCAGCGTGCGAATGACGCGGTCTTCCGTGAGCAGCTTGCTGAATTCTTTTTTGTCGGCATACCACTTTGAGCGCCAGTCTTTGTTGACCGCGACGCGTAGGCCGATTGGATTGGTTTTTTGACCCATATGTTATTCGTCGGACAAAGTGATTTTGATATGGCAGCGGCGTTTCAAGATCGGACCAGCGGAGCCGCGCGCCTTGGGTTGAAACCGCTTGATGGTCGTGGCCGTTCCCGCCACCGCTTCCTTGATGCGCAAAGTTTCCGGGCGAAGCTTGTTGTTGTTTTCCGCATTGGCAATGGCCGAGTGGAGCGTCTTGGCGGCATAGCGCGCACCTTTGCGCGGCACGACCGCCAGCACCGCCTCCGCCTGCAACGCGGGCAAACCCTGGATCTGCCGCACGACTTCGCGCATTTTCTGCGCGGACATCGGGATATTTTTGGTGATTGCGAAAACTTCCATAAAACTATTTGGCTTCCGCCTTCGCGGTGTGGGCACCGTGCTTCTTGAACGTGCGCGTGAGCGAAAATTCACCAAGCTTGTGGCCCACCATGTTTTCCGTCACGAACACCGGGTTAAAAACTTTCCCATTGTGGACGGTGAACGTCAGGCCGACAAAATCGGGCGTGATTGTCGAGCGGCGCGACCAGGTCTTGATCGGCGTCTTTTGATTGGCCACCTTCGCCTTCTGGATTTTCACCAAAAGATGATCTTCTACAAACGGGCCTTTTTTAATCGAGCGTCCCATAAATTATTTGATCTTCATTGGCAGACCGTTCCGCTGCACCACGATAAAACGGTTCGAGTGTTTATATTTTACGCGGGTTTTGCCACCCTTGGCCACCTTGCCCCACGGCGACATGAGCTGCTGCCAGCCGCCACCGCCCTTGGACTTGCCCTGGCCGCCGCCGTTCGGATGGTCAACCGGGTTCCGCGCCATGCCGCGCGTAATGCCACGATGACCGCGATGACGCGTGCGGCCCGCCTTGCCCAAAATCACATTCTCATGCTCCGTGTTGCCGACCTGGCCAATCGTCGCATAGCACTCCTCGTTCACGCGGCGGATTTCACCGGACGGCAAACGAAGCTGCGCATACCCCTCGTCGCGCGACATCAACGTCGCCGAACCGCCCGCCGAACGAACCATCTGGCCGCCGCGCCCGGGCGTCAGCTCAATGTTATGAATCGCAATGCCGACCGGAATCGCCTTGAGCGGAAGCGAATTGCCGACTTCCGGCGGAGCCGTGGGACCACTGGAAATGGTGACGCCAACCTTGATGCCGACTGGCGCGATGATGTAACGCTTTTCCCCGTCTTTATATTGGAGCAGCGCCAGACGCGCCGAACGCATCGGATCATACTCAATCGCCGCAACCGTCGCATCCACGCCGTGCTTGTTGCGCTTAAAATCCACGAGGCGGATTTTCTGCTTATGGCCACCGCCGATGCCGCGGGCCGTGACGCGACCATAACTGTTGCGTCCGCCAGTCTTCTTGCGAATTTCGACAAGCGACTTTTCCGGCTTCGTCTTGGTAATGTCGCTGAAGTCCGCGATCGTAATGTATCGCGTGGACGGCGTCAGCGGTCTAAATGTTTTAACGGGCATAAATGCTAAAGTTTTTGTCAGCAACTTTTTGAAGTTGGCAGGCCATCAATCCTGTCCCTTGCCGGGAAATCAGTTATCGGTCTGCAAACATGCTGTCCTTTCGGCCTTGCGGACGACGAGGAGCGCATAAGCTATCAAAGTGAAAACCGAATGCAATACCTTTTTTATTTTTTTTACGTCAAGAGAATGAAACCAAAAATCACGGGCCGGCGGCTTTGGAGCTGAAGCCATTCCGTCCCAAAACTCAACCTGGTCTTGGGCGTCCAAACGCGCAGGAATGCCAGCCGAACGGAGTGCGGCGCAGACGGTTTGAAATCCAATCGAGCCACGGACGCCTGAAATCATTTTACAACCTGTGCGGCCGCGCGGCCGTCACAAGAGCTTTGCAGGCGCATTCACATTTCATTAAACTTGCGAAATGGCGAAACCCAATTTCATTGAACTGCCGGGCTGCGAGCCGATCCGCATTTTGTTTGAGGACCGCTCGGTCATTGCGATTGACAAGCCGCGCGGCTGGATGCTCGTGCCGGATTCGTGGCGGCAGACGAACTGGAACTTGCAGGCGGCGATTGATTCGTCCATCCGGGCGGACGACTTCTGGGCGCGCGCGCGCAACCTGCGTTATCTCCGGCATGTTCACCGGCTGGATGCGGACACGAGCGGCGTGATGCTGTTCGCCAAAAGCGAAGGCGCCCTGCGCGCGCTGGGCGACATGTTCGAGTCGCGGCGGATGGAAAAAACGTATCTGGCCGTGGTCGAAGGCGTGCCGAACGAACCGGCCTGGACTTGCGAACTGCCGCTGGGGCCGGACTCAAAAAAATTTGGGAAGATGCGCGTAGATACAACTGAGGAGGGCAGAGAATGCGAAACGCGATTCCGTGTTTTACAAAGCAACGGACGGTTTACATTAATTGAGGCATGTCCGCTGACGGGGCGCACGCATCAGATCCGCGTGCATCTGGCGCAGTCGGGCAGTCCGATCATGTGCGACGAGCTTTACGGGCGGGTGGAAAAAGGTTTTCGCCTCGGCCTGCGCGCAGTGCGGCTGGCTTACAGAGACACGTTCACGCGGCGGCCTGTGAACATCCTTGCGCCGGCGGAGTCCTTTCTGAAGGAATTCGGCTTCAAGCTCACGCCAGCATTGCAACAGGAAAAATGGGCGCAGCCTCCGTTTGTGAACCGAGGGGAAAAAGCGGCGGCACCGCCGCCCCGCCCGGCAAAGATCTTTCCGGCGCGCACCGAATGACGCGTCCTTGCAGCCCGTTTGGGTTCTCTTCTTGCTGCTCGAACTGCGCAAAATTTGCGTGTGTCATGTGACGATTGGACGTTCACACGCTGTTGAATGAAAAAAACCGGCTGTCAGGACATTTTACAGGAGGCCTTCCTGTTCAATTGGCATAATGCACGGCGCAGCCATAGGGCTTCGTCTGCGAAACTTCAACGGGTTTTCCCGCCAGCAAATCGTTTACAGCTTCGCGGACGTAATTTCTCGCGGTGCGCGGGTCGCCGAACGGCTGCGGACGGTTGTCAATCGCGCCGTCATAGACGAGCGTGCCATCGGCGGCGATGACGAACATATGCGGCGTGGTTTTCATGCCGTAAAGATGGCCGATGCCGCCGGAGTGATCGTCAATCCACGCCGTCGCGGCGATTTTCAGATCCGCCAATTCCTTGCGCGCCTGCTCCGGCGGGCGGTAGCTGAAATTTTTTGTGTTCACGGAATCCACCAGCAGCCAGACGACGCTTTTGGCTACGAGATCGCGCTGCAATTCCTGCATCGCGCCGGTCGCGTAATGGTTGTGACAGAACGGGCAGTCGGAATTGTAGGACTCGATGACGACAATTTTGCCCTTGTAATCCGATAGCTTGACGGTTTGGCCGTTGATGGCCGTGCCGGTGAAATCCGGTGCCGATTTGCCGATTTCCACGGCGAAAGCGGAGGCGGTCAAGGCCAGCGCGACGAACAGAGTTAAAACATTTTTCATAGTCCAATTAAGTCGGGTTGATGACTTTCAAGCTATGGATGGTGACGGAGTGAATTTGGTTCAAAAAAATATCGGGACGCTGCCTTGTAAGCAGTCGAGTTGGAAGCGGCTGACTGCGAAATGCGTGAAAATTTCACGCAAGAAGTGTGAAAATCACGCGCTTCGACTTGCTGGTCCGGCGAAACACGCGGATTTGCAGTGGAAATCCGCGTGGCACAAGATGTGCTTAATAATCGGCGTCCAAAGTTAAGCATTAAACTTCTTAGACTATGAAACTAAAATGTTTCCTTCTCTCATTCGGCATTTTGGTCTTGATTCACGGCTTAACCGCTGCTGTTGCGCAGACGTGGACACAGGCGAGCGCGACAACAAACTATTATTGGTGGTCGGTTGCCATGTCCGCTGATGGATGCAAATTGGCGGCGGTTGGTTCGACCGATCATCCGATTTTCTCGACTGATGCCGGCGCTACTTGGCACACGAATCAATCGTCTCCCCATGCTTGGAACAGCATTGCGTCATCGGCGGATGGGACAAAATTAGTGGCACCAATGGTTATCTCGAATAACTATGCAAGCATCGGAATTTTCGTTTCAACCAATTCCGGAGGCACTTGGACTCAAACAACTGCGCCGCTGTCAAGTTGGCAATATGTAACTTCTTCCGGAGCCGGCGATAAGTTGGGCGCAATTATGTCCAACGCTAATAGCTTGGGCTCAATTTATGTTTCCACCAACTCAGGTTTAAGCTGGAGCAAGATCGGTTCGCCGTTGAAATACTGGACTTCGCTGGCTTGCTCGGCCGATGGGACGAAATTTATAGCGACTGCGTCGGGCGACAAGATTTATGTTTCAACCAATTTCGGAACCACCTGGACGGCGACAACATCTCCCAATGCCAAGTGGATTTCCGTTGCTTGTAATGCGGATGGAACGCGATTGATCGCGTCGGGCAGTGGCACTTATACTTCAACCAATTCCGGCGGCAGTTGGAGGCTGGCAAGCACAAACACCGGTGCCGTGGCTTCTTCAGCCGATGGCACTAAACTGATTATTGCCGGGAATTCGACCTTCACTTCAAACGATTCTGGCGTTACTTGGATTTCCAACAGCGCACCTTATTCCTTGAATTGTGTTGCCTCTTCGGCGGATGGTTCCGAGTGGATGGTCAGCGCTGAATATCAGACAGGAATCTGGATTGGCCGAACTGTGCCATCGCCGCAATTAAACCTGGGGTTGGTATCCAGCAACCTTGTGTTGTCATGGCTGGTGCCTTCAACCAATTTTGCCTTGCAACAAACAGCGGATTTGAAAACGCCGAATTGGGTGCCGCTGACCAACGCGCCGTCCTTAAATCCTGTAAATCTTCAAGAACAGGTCACACTTTCGCCTGCGAACGGTGGCGGGTTCTTTCGGCTCATCACGCAATAGCCATGACCCTCACTTTGCTGCCCGGTCGAGGGCATCAAGGACAATGCCCGGCGTCAAAATTTCGGGCAATACAATCACTGCGGCATCGGCGTTCTTTGGATAAACCAAAACCAGCGGAACGCCGGCACGGTTGTAGCGGTTCAACTCCGTCGTGATGGCGTCGGGAAAATGCGTGTAATCGCCAAGCAGCGCAACGGCGTTCAGCAACTTGAGTTTTGCGCGGACGGATAAAATTTCAAGGCTTGTTTTTTTATTCACCTGGCACGTCAGGCACCAATCTGCCGTGAAATCCACCAACACCGGCTTGCCGGCGGCGCGAGCTTGCGCGACAGCTTCGGGACTCCAGCGCTGCCAGTCAATGCCGTCCGCCGATTCTTTCAGCGAACAGGTGGCGCTGGTCTCCGGCATCGCGGCGCGCCAGTCTAGTTCTTTTTCCAGCGCGAACGCGTAACCGCCGGTAAGCAGAATGAAAGTGATGGCGAGCGCGCCGCCTTTGTGCCGGCGACCGCGCTGGAAAAATTCGCCGAAAATCCACGCGGCAAACGCGATCAACACGAGAAAAATTCCGAGCCACAAAACATTTTTGCCATAGCTGCTGGCGGCGACGTTGAACAGCCAAACGACGGTGGCGAGCATTGGAAAACCCATGGCGATCTTGAATTTTTCCATCCACGCACCGGGCTTGGGCAAGAATTTCAGCCACGCGGGATTCCAGCTCAACAAAATATACGGCGCCGCCAACCCAAGGCCAACGGTGAGAAAAATCAACACGATGACGGACGCACTTTGCGCAAACGCGAAGCCGAGCGCGGCTCCCAAAAACGGCGCGGTGCAAGGCGTCGCCAGAACCGTGGCGAGCACGCCGTTGAAAAACGCGCCCGCCGCGCCGTGCTTCGACGCCAGTTCACCGGCCATGTCCAGCGCGTGCCCGCCGAGCGTGACTTCAAAAATGCCAAACAGGTTCAGCGCGACCAGCGTGACAAGCGTGGTGAGGCAGACGATGAAAACGGGACTGCCGAACTGCATTCCCCAGCCGGCGTGATGTCCGGCGGCCTTGACGCCGATGACCACGGCGGCCAGCGCGAGAAACGAGAGCAGCACGCCGAGCGCATAGATCAAGCCGAGCTTGCGGACGCGGCGCGGCGCGCTTCTGGCCTCGCTGACGAAGCCGAGAATTTTCAGCGCAATGACCGGCAGCACGCACGGCATGATGTTGAGAATAAGTCCGCCGATGAAGGCGAAGAACAACATTTGCCAGAGCGGTTGCGGCGGCAAAGCCGGCTGATTTGCTGTTGCAGAAATCATTTCACTGGTTGATGCCCTGTCGGCAATTTTGGAATTTACTTCTGTTCCTTGCCGTTGACCACGAACCTCTGTGGCCAGCACGCCGGAAATTTCATCTGGCCATTCGCCGGAAAACTTTTTGACCAGTAAACGCAATTTAATATCGCTCGTGCTGGCAGCAATTATTTCAGTTGCTGGCTGAATTTCAAATTGATCGCTTGCGTTCGGGAAAAAATCCGCCCCATCGAACGGCACTGCGGCGGCGACAGCCCCCACTTGTTGGCGTTCAACAATCAAAGGACGGCTGTTATCGTTGGCGGGTTTTTCCCACCATGCCGAATTCATGTAATTTAAGTGAAGGATTGGCCCGTTGCTCGTTGGCACTTTATTTTCCCATAACTCTATCGTCGCAGCATCAGCGGAATTTTTGGTTTCGCCGCCGACATTGAGCGTGGCTTGAACATTCGCGCTCGCAGGAATGCACGACTCCTTGCATTCGAGCCATGATACTTTGGCGGTGAGATTCAGCGGACCGGCTGGCAGGTTCGGTGCGAGCGTGAGCGGCACGAGCAAAACAACTTCGTTTTCATAGCCGTAAGTCGTAACTTCGGCGGGCGGTAGTTTTTCCGGCAGCGGCCATTGGATTTCGCCGGCAGAAATTCCGGGCGGCAGTGTCCACTCGATTTTCGTCGGTGAGCCGGCGTCGCCGGGATTTTTCCAGTAGGTGTGCCAGCCCGGTTCCATTTTCAAATCCAAGCCGGCCCAGATGGTGTCGCCGGGCTTGGCGGTGTCGGCGGACAAAATCAATTTTGCCTGCGTGTGATGCGCGGCGAATGAATCGCCAAGCGATGGCAATGACGCTTGTGCGGGCGCACAGCGCGGCGTGAAAAACGCCAGGCAGATGATGGTTGAAAGAATGGCGGCGGTTGATCGCACAGGGATTAGATGCCACAGCCGGCGGTTTATTTGAAATTATTTCTTTCCGTGCAACGCGGGAAAATCGGCGTGAACAGAACATTCAAAGACATTCAGAACAACCCATGACCATCGTGCGAGCAATTAATTGAGCCAGTTCTCACTGGGTTCATGACATTCGGTTTGTTGTATGCCATCTCAACCGATCAACGTGCGGACTCCGTTAGCCGGTATTTTGTGAGTCGCAAACCGGTGGAATGGTGGGCCTGCCCGGACTTGAACCGGGAACCAAAGCATTATGAGTGCTCTGCTCTAACCATTGAGCTACAGGCCCGCACAGGGCATGGTTTCAGAACCAACCACGAATTTCAATAAAATCAACGCCTGGCTGGAATCAAACTGCTGGTCAAGCAACTGGCTTCGCCCAGATTTTGAAAGCTTCAGCAACGCAGTTTTGCCGGCACGTTTGCGCCAAAGCCGATTGAGGCGGCCTGCGGCAACCATTTTTCATCCCGCAGATTCACGTTTTCCTTTCGTAAAAGGGCGCGCTATAATTTTGGCATCTCGTTTTCAAAAACATTTCGTCCCGGAATTTTAGCCGGCCTGTCGCTGTGGTTTATACTTCTCCGGGCCGGTGAGTTGTCCGCAGGTGCGGATGCGATGACTCCGCTGATGCGGGATTTCATCGGCATCAACGGACACACGGTGCTGTTCAAGCCGGAGCTTTACCGGCCGGCGTGCGGTGTGGTGCGGGACTATCATCCGGTGGCATGGGATTTGGGCACGAATTCCGCCGGATTGCCGGCTTTCCCATTCGCCAAAAACGGTGTGGATTGGAGCAAGGTTTATGGTTCCTGGCGTGCGAAAGACTGGAACATTGACGCCTGCCTGATGTTCGAATCGGTGAAGCAATCCGACTGGAAAAACCTCGAAGCCGACGTCCGGAATTATGGCCAGGCGTTTGCGCGGGAATTTGGGCCGTCGGGCAAACGGGCGCTGGTGGATTCGGTGGAGATTGGCAACGAGCCGGGCAACTGGAACGATGCGGATTACACGCGGATGTTTCAGGCGATGGCTGCGGGAATTCGTGCGGGCGATCCAAAACTGAAGATCGCGACTTGCAATCTCACGACCGGCAAAAGCGGCGATTACGAAAAGAGTGTTGATTGCGTCGCGGGATTTCCGGGGTTGTTTGATGTGCTGAACGTGCATAGCTATGCCCAGCTCGAAGGCTGGCCGACATGGCGGCGGAGCTTTCCCGAAGACCCGAAGCTGCCGCATTATCTTCAAGACGTGGAGGCGCTCTGCCGCTGGCGCGACGCATACGCGCCGGGCAAACCGGTCTGGATCACGGAGTTTGGTTATGACAGCAGCACTCAGCCGCCGGAAAAGACGGGTGATTTTTCCAAATGGACCGGGGTCAATGACACCCAGCAGGCCCAATGGCTCGTGCGTTCATTGCTGGTGTTTTCGGCGATGCCGGTTGCGCGGGCTTATGTTTATTTCTTCAATGACGAGGACCAGCCGCGTCTCCATGCCAGCGCGGGCATCACCAGACATTTTCAGCCGAAACCCTCCTATCATGCGCTCGTTCACTTGCAACGCGTGCTCGGTGAATACCGCTTTCAAAATGTCGTGACCAACGAACCCGGTGGCTTGCGGGTGCAGGAATACCGGAATGATTCTGGGAAAATCATCTGGGCCGTGTGGTCGCCGACCGGCGATGGACGAACTTCCACCCGCACGCTCAACCCTGTCCCAGGCCGGCTGGTGGACGCACAACAAATGCCGCTCACCGCAACGTCGTCGGACCGCCCGGTCGCGGCTCAGAACAGCGCCGGATCAGTCAAAGTTCAAGTGGAGGAGAGACCGGTCTATTTGATTTTTGAAAAACCGTGAACTGGCGGTCGCCTGTCATTTTGCAACTGTTTCATTTTTCTCTCCAAGCACGGCCGGCTTTCAGTCCGCGCGCCAGCCTTGTAACTGAGCTGAAAAACCGTCCTGCCGGTGGATGGAAAGGAGACACGCCGGGCGGCGGCCGCCAGACCGCAGGCGATGAACCGCCATTTGACACGGTGGTTCCCCCGCGCAGTTTTGCTGGCACGGATTTCGCTGGCATTCGGGCGGCGACAACTTATTTTTGCATCATGCTTGCGGTGGTCATCCAAAAAACAACTCCGTGGTGGCAGCATTTTACGTTCAACTGGTTTGACGTGGCGCTGGTGCTCGTGCTGGCGTTCGGCTTCTGGCGCGGGCGCAAGCGCGGCATGACCAAGGAACTCCTGCCGTCCGCGCAATGGCTCGCAATTCTGCTCGGTGCCGGCTTCGGCCATGTGTTCGTCGCCGACTGGCTCCAGCAGCATGGCGTCATCCAGCAGGTGTTCGGCAATCAATTTAATGAACGGACGGCGGCACTCATGTCCGGCTATCTGTCCATCGCGCTGAGCATTTTCATAATTTTTACGGGGCTTAAACGGAAGTTGAATCCCAGGCTGGAAGGCAGCAGTTTCTTTGGCGGCAATGAGTATTATTGGGGCGTGGTCGCGGGCTTGATCCGTTACCTCTGCCTGGTGCTCGTGGCACTGGCCCTGCTGAACGCGCCGTTCTACTCGGCGGCGGACATTGAGAAGGCGAAAGCCTACAACAATCGCTGGTATGGCGGCGGGCTGAAGAATTTCAGCGGTGATTTCATTCCCAGCGTGGATGAGGTGCAGGTGAGCATCTTCAAAGAATCGCTGGTCGGTCCGTTCATCAAGGACAACCTGTCCATGCTGCTCATCAACACGACCGAGACGGTTAAAAAATCCGGTCATCACTGATCGCGTCGCAGCATGGCCGTCCTCCTTTCTCCCGCCACGCGCGAACAAATTCGCGCCGCCAGTGACATCGTAGACATCATCGGCTCCTACTTGCCGCTCAAGCGCGCCGGCGCGAACTTCACCGCGCTCTGCCCGTTCCACAAGGAAAAAACACCGAGCTTCAACGTCAATCCGCAGAAGCAAATCTTCCATTGCTTCGGCTGCCACAAGGGCGGCGACGTGTTCACCTTCGTCAAGGAATACGAAAACATCGGTTTCATGGACGCCGTGCGCCGGCTCGCCGAGCGCGCGAAAATTCCGCTCGAATTTGAAAACACGCCCGGCGCGCAGGAGTCCCGGCATCTCAAGGATCAACTGCTGGAAATCCACGACCAGCTTGCGACGCGCTGGCAAAATTGTCTCGCCAACGAAGCCGCCGGCCGGCTGGCGCGCGATTATCTCGCCAAGCGCGGCGTCTCGGCGGAGGCGATAAAATTATTTCGCATCGGCGCCGCGCCCGAAAGTTGGGACGACACAGTGAACTGGGCGCGCAGCAAAAATTACACGCCGGAACTCGTCGAGAAAGCCGGGCTGATTATTCGCAAAGAAGAAACGGGAAATTACTACGACCGTTTTCGCGGCCGGCTGATGTTTCCGATTTGCGACGAGCAAGGCCGCGTCATTGGTTTCAGCGGCCGGGTTTTGTCCGGCGACGAAAAAACGGCGAAATACGTCAACTCGCCGGAGACGCCGATTTTCACCAAGAGCAAGATCTTCTTCGGCCTCGACAAATCCAAGCGCGCGATTCTCGATGCCGGCTGCGCCATCATCTGCGAAGGCCAGTTGGATTTGATCGCGTGTTTCATGAACGGCGTGCAGAACATCGTCGCGCCGCAGGGCACGGCCTTCACCGAGCAGCACGCGCGGTTGCTCAAGCGCTACGCCAACGAAGTCGTGCTGTGTTTCGATTCCGACAACGCCGGTCAAAACGCCGCCGTCCGCGCGCTCGACCATCTGCTTACCTCCGGCCTTGCTGTGCGCGTGGCCGTCGTGCCCGCGCCGCACGACCCGGACAGCTTCATTAAAGCCAACGGCGGCGCGGCCTTCAGCGATCTCATCAAAAACGCCGAAGGATTTTTCGACTATTACTTGAACCGGCTCTGCGCGACGAATGAAATCACCAGCGACAAAGGGCGGCTGGCGATTTTGCGTTCCATGGCCGAGGCCGTCCATAAGACTGGCAATGGCGTCTTGATTGACACGTATGCGCAAAAAACCGCGCTGCGTCTCGGCGTCGCGGCGGAATCCGTTCGAGCCGAGTTCAAGAAGAATCCCACGTCGCAAGCAGCGACGCGCGAGGACAAAGAGGAATCCTTTGAATCCGCCGAGCCGGTGGCCGAACTCGCGCGGCCATCGCCCGTCGAATTTCATCTGCTAAAACTGCTGCTGTTGCAAGATGAACTTGTCGCGACCGCCGCGATGAATTTGGATGCGAACTGGATTTCACATCCGCACGTCCGGCAGCTTGTGGATCTGCGGCTCGCCGCGCAGGAACACGAGACGTGGCACAGCCTCGCGGAGTTTCTCGACAGTTGCGAATCGGCGGAACAGCGCAGCCTCATCACCGAGGTCGGGGCCGGGGACCGGAAAATTCCCAATCCCGAAACGCAGCTCGCCGACATGACGCTGAAATTGCGCAACCAGTTTCTCGACCGGCAGATCGGCGCGCTCACCCAGAAAATCAGCCAGCCGGAAATCACCGATGATGAAAGGGTTGCGCTGCTCCGCGAACAGATGAAGCTCAAGAAACAAAAGCGTTTGCCGCTTGCGCGGCTGGAAAAATAACAGCTATGGCGGCTGAACGGCGGATGATCTGGCCGGCGGGCGTTTTTCAACTTTTAACAGGACCGTAAAATTGCTACCCTGCTTTCATGGTTAGAAAGCCGGACGATGTTCTCAATCCCAAGAACGGTTTGAACGATGTCATTGGCATCGCGCTGCTGGCGCTGGCGCTGCTGCTGCTGGTCGCGCAATTGTCGTTTGACCGCTACGACCTCTCCTCCGTCCGCATCCCGCCCAACAAGGAAATCCACAATTGGATCGGTTCCATCGGCGCGCATCTGGCGTGGTTCACTTTTTTACCGCTCGGCGTGTCGGCGTATCTGCTGCCGTGGATTATGGCGGCCTTCGGCAGCGCATACCTGCTGGGTTTTCCCGGCCACCTTCGCGAACGCGTGCGCTGGTGTCTGCTCTGGACCGCCATCTTCTTTGTCTCGCTCACCGGCCTGCTGCACCTCGCCAACCGCATGGATTTCATCAACGACTGGCGCATCAGCATCTACGCCGGCGGCTGGCTGGGCTATCTCACTTACGGGCGCGTGGACCGCTACGATTACGGTTTCGTGCTGTTCGGCCATCTCGGCGCGACGATTGTGTATGCGGCGCTGGGGTTAATCAGCCTGCTGTTCCTGACGAATTTTCATCTCGGCAGCTGGATTCGCGCGCTGTGGCAGAAGGAAAATGCCGCGCCGGAAGACGCCTTCAAATCCGAAGAGGAACTTGCCCTGGACAGACGGGCGCGTGAACTGGAAAAACAAAAGCGCAAACTGGAGGAGGAGGCCGGGCGCCCGGAAAAAATCGAAAAATCTCCCAGCGGCCTTGGTGCCGATTTGCAGCCCGTGCCGGAGCCGACCGTGCGTGATTTGAGCGTGCCGCAGCCCAAAGGCCCGCGCCTCCGCAAAACCACCCTGCCGCCGGAGACTCCGAAGGAAATTGAACCGAAGCCCGAACCGGTTGAGGTGGGCGACGCCAGTGGAAGCCATCCGGCGACCACCGAGGAGATTCTTGGACGCAAATCCGCTGCGCCGGAGAAACCGGCCGAAGCCCAGGCGGAAAAAGCTGGAACGCCCGCCGCTGAAAATGCGGAACCGGGCAAGCCCGCCGGGCTGAAGCCTGAACCGGTTGTCATCATCGCGGACGGCTCGGTGCCGCCGCCGCGCCCTAGACCCGCGCACAAGCGTCCGAAGCCGATGACCGTCGCCTCGGTGCCGATGATCGGCAACTACCAGTTGCCGCCGATGGATTTTCTACAGCATCCGGACATGACGGCCAAGCCGACCGAGTCGAAGGAAGAACTGATGGCCAACGCACGGCTCATGCAGCAGACGCTCGCACAGTTCGACATCGAAGTGTCGCTCGGCGACATCACCAAGGGGCCGACGATCACGCGCTATGAACTGCATCCCGCGCCCGGCGTGAAGCTGGAAAAAATCACCGCGCTTTCCAACAACATCGCGGCCGCGCTCAAGGCCGAGCGCATCCACATTCTCGCGCCGGTGCCGGGAAAAAGCTCCGTCGGCGTGGAAGTTCCAAACCTAATCAAGACCAAGGTCATCATGCGCGATCTGTTCGAGTCGGACGAATGGCGCAACACCAAGGCCCGCATTCCCATCGCGCTGGGCAAGGACGTCTATGGCCATCCGATTGTCGCCGACCTCGCGGAAATGCCGCACTGCCTCATCGCCGGCAGCACCGGTTCCGGCAAGTCCGTCTGCATCAATTCCATCATCGCGTCGCTGCTTTACCGCTTTTCACCGGACCAAATGCGCTTTGTGATGATTGACCCGAAGGTCGTCGAGTTGCAGCAATACAACGCCCTGCCCCACCTCGTCGTGCCCGTCGTGACCGATCCAAAAAAAGTTTTGCTTGCGCTGCGCTGGGTCGTGAACGAGATGGAGAAGCGCTACAAAATTTTCGCGCGCGTCGGCGTCCGCAACATCAAGTCCTTCAACGAGCGCCCGAAAAACAAGCCGCTGCCGGATCGGGAAATGGAGCTGCCGCTATCCGCCAAAAAGGAAAAGGTCGAGCCGGGTGCGGACGGGTTTGCCGTCGAGGTGGACGAGGAAATCATCGTGCCGCGCGAAGAAGACATCATCATTCCCGAAAAACTTTCCTACATCGTCGTCATCATTGACGAACTTGCGGACCTCATGCTCGTTGCGCCGGCGGATGTTGAAATGGCCATCGCGCGCATCACGCAGATGGCGCGCGCGGCGGGCATCCACTGCATCGTCGCCACGCAGCGTCCGTCCGTGGACGTCATCACCGGCGTCATCAAGGCCAACATCCCGGCGCGCATCGCGTTTCAGGTGGCGAGCCGCGTGGACTCGCGCACGATTCTCGACGCGATGGGTGCGGACAAGCTCCTCGGCAAGGGCGACATGCTTTACCTGCCGCCCGGTTCCGCGAACCTCAAGCGCGCGCAGGGCGCGCTCATCACGGACAAGGAATTGCAGGACATCGTGGACTTCATCGCCAAGCAGGGCAAACCCAGCTACGAAATGGAAATCCATCAGCAGCTTTCCAAAGCCAGCGCCAGCACCGACATCGAGAGCGGCATTGACGAGGACGAAGACCTCATCCAGCAGTGCATTGAAGTCATCCGCAGCGAACAGAAGGCGAGCGTCTCGCTGCTCCAGCGCCGGCTGCGGCTGGGCTACACCCGCGCCGCGCGCATCATGGACGAACTCGAAGGCCGCGGCATCGTCGGCCCCAGCAAAGGCGCCGAGCCGCGCGACATCCTGATTGACCTCGACGAAGGCGGCGCCGACGGCGGCTCGCAAAGCGCGGTGTGACTTGATCTCGCTAACGGCTGCACCGCCAACGACGAAGTTCTCTTGTCTAACTTCCAAAACCGTTTGGAAAAGTCGTTTCAAGAACGGCAAATCGGTAGCGAGACTCGCGCTGCCCCGGTCATTTTTTGCGCTACCAGTTTGAGGAAATGACCGCGGCACAAAGTTCATCTTTTATGGAACGGCATTTCAAACACCGGGTTTGAAAAACGGAAAAAATGGTGAGACTCAATTAAAACCAGCCCCGGGCTGACCTGCCCGCCGAAAACTTAGTGGCTCTTGGCCTGACTGAGCGCGTAGAGGATCAAACCCACGATGATCACGCCGACAATGATGCCGCCGATGAGGAAGTAGGTGTTGACCTTGTTGGTTTTTTTCGAGAAGCCCGTGGTTTTGGCGTCAAATCCGGGTGCCCGCGTGCCGCCTTGTTCGAGCTGTTCCAGGCTGACGCCGCGCGGTATGACCATGGTGCCTTCCATGGTTTTTTTCGGTGCCGGCGCGGAAGCCGGGGCGCTGGCACCGGCAGGCTGGGGCGACGCGGAAACCGGTTTGCCATCGTCAATCTTCAGTTCCACCTGGCCAAACCGCAACGTCTGGCCGGGCTTGAGGAGGGTCTCGGAAATTTTTTCATTGTTGATGAACGTGCCGTTCGTCGAGTTGAGATCCTTGATGACAATGTCGTTGCCATGCAAAATAATTTCGGCGTGATGGCTGGAAACCGAAGGGTCGGCAATCTGAAAAACATTGTCCTCCACACGACCGACGGTGGTGCGTTCGATGTTCAACTCGAACGTGCGCCCGGTCATGCCCTGGTTCAGGATAACGAGTTTCGACATAGATTATTTCAGCGATTATGAGCGCGACGGCTTTCAAGTCAAATGCAAATCCAAGATTACCGCATTTTTTCACCCGTGCTTTTCAATCATCTTCCGGAATTCGGCGAACAGCGGCGTCGAATCGTGCGGCCCCGGCGACGCCTCGGGATGATATTGCACGCAAAACACCGGCCTGGTCTTGTGCCGCAGGCCTTCGACGGTCTGGTCGTTCAAATTGATGCGCTGCACCGCGACCGCTGGCGGCAGGGATTTTGCATCCACCGCAAAGCCGTGATTTTGCGAGGTGATTTCCACTTTGCCGGATTCCAAATCTTTCACCGGCTGGTTGCCGCCGCGATGGCCGAATTTTAATTTGAAGGTTTTTCCACCGAACGCCTGGCCGAGAATCTGGTGGCCGAGACAGATGCCAAAAATCGGGATGCCGGTGTCGAGCAGCGTCTTCACTTCGCGCACGAGGTAGGCGAGCGCGGCGGGATCGCCGGGGCCGTTCGAGAGAAAAATTCCGGCGGGCTTGTGCCGGAGCGCGTCGGCGGCGCTGGCGGTGGCGGGCAAAACCTGCGTGGCGAATCCATGCTGTCGCAGCCGGCGGAGGATGTTGTATTTCATCCCGTAATCAAACGCGACAATCGGAATGTCCGCCGGCGGGAGCGGCTTGCGGAAATTGCGCGCGTCGGTTTTCGCGTTGCCGCGCACCAGGTCAAACGCCGCGCTCTGCTCGTCCTTTTCGTCCCAACGAAACGTCTTTTTATGCGTGACTTCCTTGACGTAATCCACGCCGAGGAAAACAAATTCCTTCGCGCGCTTCACGGCCTCGGCCTCGGAGATTTTTTCGGTGGAAATAAATCCATTCATCGCGCCGCGCACGCGGAGTTTTTTGGTCAGCGCGCGCGTGTCAACGCCCTGAATTCCTGGAATCCCGTTTTGCTCCAGATATTCGGCGAGTGAAAAATCCGCGCGCCAGTTGCTGACGACCGGCGACAGCTCGCGGATGACGAAGCCCGCCACGTGCGGCCGCCATGATTCAACGTCCTGCGAATTCACGCCGTAATTGCCGATGAGCGGATAGGTCATCGTGACAATCTGGCCTTTGTAGGAGGGGTCGGTGAGGATTTCCTGGTAGCCGGTCATCGAGGTGTTGAAGCACACCTCGCCGCCGGCCGACGCCTTCGCGCCAAAACCTGTGCCGTGAAAAACCGAACCGTCTTCGAGGGCCAAAATTGCTTTCATCAAAAAGTGTGAAAATTTAGGCGAAAAAATTGCGCGAAGCAAAGTTTTTAGGCGGCGGCCAGCTCGGTGTTTTCCGACCAGACAACCTTCCCGCCGACGATGGTCGCCACGGCTTTGCCTTTGAGCTGCCAGCCGAAAAACGGACTGTTCTTCGATTTGCTCGCGGAATCTTCACGGTTGAAAACCCATTCTTGTTCCGGGTCAAAAACGGTCACGTCCGCATCCGCGCCAACATTCAGCGCGCCTTTGTCCAGATTCAACAGTTGCGCCGGGTTGACCGTGAATTTTGCCAGCATGGTCATGAGCGGAATTCTTTTGGTGTGGACGAGCTGCATGAGCGCCAGCGCGAGTTCGGTTTCAAGGCCGGTGATGCCGAACGGCGCATAGTCAAACTCGACTTCCTTCTCGTAATCACAATGCGGCGCGTGGTCGCTGCACAAAATGTCAATCGTGCCGTCGGTCAGACCTTCGAGAATCGCCTCGCGGTCGCGCGCGGAACGCAGCGGCGGATTCATTTTGAAATTTGTGTCGTAGGCCGGCCAGACGGGCAAAGGCTGCCGGTTGCCGGTTGCCGGTTGGGAATGGAAAATTTGCTTTCCATCGTTCGCCCAAAACTTTTCGCTGCCGGCGACGGCGGCGTCAGTCAGGACAAAATGGTGTGGACAGGCTTCGCCGGAAATTGGGACCCCGCGTTTTTTCGCTTCACGAATCAAGGCCACGCTGCCGGCGGCGCTCAAATGCTGGCAGTGAATTTTTGCGCCGGTCAGTTCCGCGAGCAGAATGTTCCGCGCCACGATCATTTCCTCACCCGCTGACGGCCAGCCGCGCAGGCCGAGCGCGGTGCTCCAATAGCCTTCGTGCATGACACCGTCAGTCACGAGCGAATAATCCTGGCAATGATCCATCACCGGCAGGCCAAACATCTTGGCGTATTCGCACGCGCGGCGCATGAGATCATTGTTCTGCACACAATGGCCGTCGTCGGTGATGGCCACGACGCCGGCCTTTTTCAAGCCGCCGATGGGCGCGAGTTCCTCGCCCGCGATATTTTTGGTGATCGCGCCGGTGACAAAAACATTCACGGCACCGTCGGTTTTTGCGCGTTCGTGAATCAGCGCCACCGTGCCCGCGTTGTCAATCGCCGGCGATGTGTTGGGCATGCACACGATGGAAGCAAATCCGCCGCGCGCGGCGGCGGCGGTGCCGGTGGCGATGTTTTCCTTGGCCGTCTGGCCCGGTTCGCGCAAATGCACATGCAGGTCAATCAAGCCCGGCGAAACAATTTTCCCAGTCGCGTCAAAAATCTCGACGCCGGCAGGCGCGGAAAGTTTTTTGCCGACGGTGGAAATTTTGCCGTCCAGAATGAGAACGTCAGCGGTGGAATCAAAATTGTTGGCGGGATCCACCACGCGACCGCCGGCGAGAAGCAGCGAATTCATCGCGCCGAGTCTAGCGGCGGCAGGCTGGCGACGCAAGCGCGTCAGAACTGGATGATGTCGGCGGCGCGATCGGCATCGCTGACGGCCCAGAGGTTCAGCGGATAAAAAGCTGCGCCGTATTTGTAAAACCGCGCGCTGCCGTCGGCGAAGGTGTTGTTGGAACCGCCGGTTTGCGTCCCCTGCCCGCGGCCGGCGTGCCGGTCCTGGGCGACCGCGCCAGCGAAGTCATCCCCGTTACCCGCGAGCATGTCCATGTAAAAATCACCGCGATACGATTCCTTTTCGCCGAGCACAATTGTGTCGCTGGGATGCACAATCTGGCTTTCCTTGAGGCCGACCGGGCAAATTCCCTGCATGTAAAGCGAGGAAAAATCCGACGCACTCAGATGGCCAAAAAAATAATCGTTCCAGCCATTGATGAAATAACTGCGCGGCGCGGCGTCGGCGACGTTGTTGGACGGTCCGATGGTCAGGGGCGTGTTGGTGACTTCGCTGGGACAGAGCAGGACTTTCAGATTTTTGCCATAAAGATTATAGAATTTATCCGGCCACCGCGAGGCCGTGATGTGCGGCGGCAGCGTATCTTGATTGTCCCCCGCATAAATCTGCATCGCCATGCCGAGCTGGCGCAGGTTGTTGTTGCAGGCAATGCTCTTGCCCGATTCCTTGGCGCGGGCCAGCGCCGGCAAAAGCATGGCGGCCAGAATCGCAATGATCGCGATGACCACCAGCAATTCGATCAAAGTGAAGGCCTGCTCTGCGCGGCAGCCTTGGATTTTTCCAGCGTTCATACCGGTTCAAGAGACGCCCGGGGACGCGCTCCGGTTAAAATTTTCGGGCAGAACGAGCGGCGGGGATTTGCGTGCGGCGGATTGACAAGTGGCGGCTTGTCGTTAGGATTTCCAGGTCGCGGGTGTAGTTCAATGGTAGAACGGCAGCCTTCCAAGCTGCATACGAGGGTTCGATTCCCTTCACCCGCTCCATTCATAATCAACGACTTACAACGCGGTGCAGTAAAAGTGCAGTGAGTTTGCCCCCGCTAAAATATTTTTCCGCTGGCCTTCGCCACCGCTCATTTCATGCCTGCCGCAGCAGTTGTTCCGCCCGTGGCGGCAGATTTGAAACCGTTTTCTCAACACCCGACACCGCCTGGTTTTCGGTTGGCAGCCTGCCCTGATTCCGGCCCGTGCGCCACTGTGCAAAATCCTGCCAGAACACCACGCCGCGAAACACCGGAAAGCCGGGCAGCCGAAACCACTCGCGCGCGATGGAGTAGGAAACCCCGGCGCAGACGGCAAATTCCTTGGCGTTCATCGCCTGATCCAGCCGCCGTTTTTCCAGCACAGCCGCCAACCGGATGCCGCGAAGTTGCTTGTCGCTTGGCATTTTAATCCTGTTGGCTGGTTGGCTTGGTCTGGCTTGCGGGCAGTGCGATGCCAGCGCCGGGTTTGTTGCTCGCACCTTTTGCGTGAAGTCAACGTTGAACCCATCGTCCGTTTCAAGCCGCTGAAAAACGATTCCACCGCCCAGCGCGTGCCACAACCTTTCTGTGCCAGATATGGCTCGCTCATCCGGCTCCGCCAAAATCCGCTCCGTGTCCCATCCGCCCGTTGTTGGGCTGGTTTGATCACGCTTTCGGCACCCCAGTCCAGCCGGCACGGGTCAGGCACCCACATTCCACATCATAACCCGCATCCGCATACAACTTCGCCGGCAAGGTGGCAGCACTGGCCTTGGCCATCAATGCTTGCGCCTGACGCTTGCCGTTGCCAAGTCCCCAGTCCAACACCAGACTTAACGGCAGCAAACTCCCACACAACCCGATGGCCGACACCTTCACCCATTTGCTCTTTGACCAAACTCGTTTCAGACTCTGAACCCTTCCCGGTCCAATCCCGAAACCGTCAAACTCCGGAAGTCTCTCCAGCAAAGCTGGAGGATTTAGTCCGAATTAATAGACCAAATGGGAAATCCCGATTTGGTTTCTTGCCCACAACCAACGTGGGGCTTTTTCGCGATTTTCTTCCCTCACAACATCCGGTTCGCTTTCGGTCATGGCGGCGAAGTTCCCGGCAGTGCAGCCTTTTTTCCACCGGTGGCAATGCCGGATTAAAGGCCGCCACCGGGAATTTACGATAGAAAGATTCGATTCAGCGCTTGAAACTTGAAACTTGAAACCTGAAACTCATGGCCATGCAGATGCCCGCCGATTATCACATGCATACGCCGCTCTGCCGCCATGCCGTGGGCGAGCCGGTGGATTACGCCCGTCGCGCCGTCAAACTCGGCCTGGCCGAAATCGGCTTCTCCGACCACTCGCCGATGCTGCGCGATGATTTTGACGACTGGCGGATGTCCGAACGGCAACTGGATGAATACGTGGCCAAAGTCCGGCTGGCGCAAACGACTTTTCCGCAGCTCACCATCCGGCTGGGGCTGGAAGTGGATTTTCTGCCCGGCCACGAAAAATGGATCCGCCGGCTCGCCGCGCGGCAGCCGTGGGATTATTTCATCGGCTCCGTGCATTACGTCACTGATTCGTGGGACATTGACAATCCCGCCAAGCTGGCCGAATGGAAAAACCGGGACGCTTTCGAAGTGTGGACCGATTATTTTGAGCGGCTGACACAGGCGGCGGAATCCGGCCTGTTCCAGATCATCGGCCATGCGGATTTGCCAAAAAAATTCGGCATCCGCCCCGCGCAGAACTGCCGGAAGCTCTACAGGGAATTTGTCATCGCCGCCGCCAAGGCCGGCTGCGCCATCGAGCTGAACACCGCCGGCCTGCGGAAGAACTGCCGGGAAATTTACCCCTGCGCCGAGCTGCTGGAGCTTGCCTGGCGCAAAAATGTTCCCATCACGTTCGGCTCCGACGCGCACGCGCCCGCAGAGGTCGGAATGAATTTCGCCGAGGCCGTGGCGCTCGCCCGCAGCGTGGGCTACACGGAAACCTGCCGGTTCACCAGCCGCCAGCATGAGTTCGTCAAATTCTGAAGCCGCCGGAGCGCCGGCCGGGAAAAACTGTTTCATGATCATCTGTCTCGTGCTCGCGCTGGGCACGGCGGCGCTTTACTGGCCGATCACCAGCCACCCGTTCATTCTTTACGATGATGAGCAATACGTCACCGCCAATCCCCACGTGGCCACGGGATTGAACTGGACGAATTTTGTCTGGGCCTTCAAATCCTCCGAGCAGGCGAACTGGCATCCGCTGACGTGGCTTTCGCACCAGGCCGATTGCTCGCTGTTCGGCCTTAATGCCGGCGGCCATCATTTCATCAACCTGCTGTTTCACGTCGTCAACACCCTCCTGCTGTTTGTTTTTCTGCGCGGCGCGACCGGCGCGCTGTGGCGCAGCGCGTTCGTCGCGGCGCTGTTTGCCTGGCATCCGCTCCACGTCGAATCCGTCGCGTGGACCTCCGAACGCAAGGACGTTTTGAGCACTTTTTTCTGGCTGCTCACGCTGCTGGCTTACGTCCGGTTTGCGGAGCTGTCCAAAATCCAAAATCCAAAATCCAAAAAATTTTATCTGCTCGCGCTCTTCCTGTTTGCGCTCGGCCTGATGAGCAAACCGATGGTGGTCACGCTGCCGTTCGTTTTGCTGCTGTTGGACTTCTGGCCGCTCAACCGGATTTCCGATTTCCGATTTTCAATTTCCAATTTCAAAATCCTGCTGCTTGAAAAAATTCCGTTCTTTACCCTGTCATTCATTGGCAGTGCGGTGACTTATCTCGTCCAGTCCGGCGGCGGCGCCGTGGCGCAAACGGACTGGAGCGAACGCCTGGCCAACGCCGGGCTGGCCTACGCCCGCTACACCGCAAAAACTTTCTGGCCCACCGACCTCGCCATCATTTACCCGCATCCCAGGCACTGGCCGGTGGCGCTCGCGCTCGGCGCGGCGGCGTTACTCGCCGTCTGGACATTTTTGTGCCTGCGTTGCTGGCGCAAAAGCCCGTTTCTGGCCGTCGGCTGGCTCTGGTTTCTTGGCACGCTCGTCCCGACGGTTGGCCTCATTCAAGTCGGCGCGGCGTCCATGGCCGACCGCTACACCTACATTCCCAGCATCGGTTTCTTTATCGTCGTGGTCTGGGGCGCGGCGGAAATTTTTTCAACGCGGCCGCGCGGGAAAATCATTTTGCCGGTGGCCGGCGGCGTGGCGCTGCTCGGCTGCGTGTTGACAACCTCCCTTCAGATTTCGCTTTGGCGCGACAGCATCACCCTGTTCCGGCACACGATGGAAGTGACCACGGACAATTACGCCGCCGAAAACACTCTCGGCAAGGCCTACGAAAAAGCCGGCGACAACGCGCACGCGCTGTTGCTTTACCGCGCGGCGGTGGAAACCGAGCCGCGCTTTCCGCAAAGCCAGTATAACCTGGCGATGTGCCTGCTGACGTTCGGCCAGACCGCCGAGGCGCTGGAACATCTGCAAGCCGCCGCCGCGCTGGAACGGCGCGATCCCGGCATCCAGTTCACCCTCGGCCTCCATTTCGCGCAATGCGCCAGTTGGACCAATGCCTTGAACTGCTTCAGCAACTCGGTGCTGGTGCGCCCCGGCTATGCGCCGGCGCAACTGGCTTTGGGCGGAGCTTACGCCAATCTTGGCGAGGCCGCGCAGGCGGCGCCGCATTTCCGGGAGGCGTTGCGACTGGATGCCAGTTTGTCAGAGGCCCGGAGAAATCTCGACCGGCTGCTCGCAGAGCATCCGGAACTGCGTTAAAAAAATTCCGCCGGCGGAGGCGGCGGAGTTTTTTTGAAGTTTTTTTGAGCGCCCCACGACTGCAGTTCATCGCGCAACAATTCCACCGGCAGGCCGACGACATTGCTGTAGGAGCCGGAGATTTCGGAAATGATTGTTTCGCCAAATTCCTGGATGGCGTAAGCGCCCGCCTTGTCGAGCGTGTGAACCTTGGATACATATTCCCGGATTTGGGCGGCATCCAGCGGATGAAACAAAACGTCCGTGCTGGCGGCGAAAATCCGTTCCTGATGCTTGCGCAAATGAATCAGGCTGACGCCGGTCACGACCTGATGGGCGCGGCCCTGCAAGCGCGCGAGCATCCGCCGGGCCTCGGCCAGATTGCGCGGCTTGCCGAGGATTTCATTGTCGAGAAACACCAGCGTGTCCGCGCCGAGCACGAGCGCGTCGGGGATTTTTTTGGCCACGGCAAACGCCTTGCGATGGGCGTTGAGCTGGCAGACCTCCAGCGGCGAAAGATGTTCGTGCGCGACTTCCGCCACGCGGCCCGGCACGACTTGAAAATCAACCTTCAGCAGCTTGAGCAGTTTCGCGCGCCGGGGCGAAGCCGAGGCCAGTATGAGTGGCGGCAAATTCACAATGTCAAGCTACCAAAAGTCCGCCGGAGTGTCGAGGGGATGGTTTTGGCGTGCGTTTGCCGCGATTTTCCGCTAATTCATCGCCATGCACAACGGCCGGCACATCGTGAATCTCGCGCTCGTCGGTTTCATGGGCACGGGCAAGACCTCCGTTGGCCGCACGGTCGCCGAGCTGCTGCATTTTGAATTTCTCGACACGGACGACCTTATCCAAACCCGCACCGGACGGATGATTGCCGACATTTTCGCCAAGGACGGCGAGCCGGCCTTCCGCGCGCTGGAACGGCAGACGGTTGGCGAACTCGCCGCGCGAAGCAAGACCGTGATTGCCACCGGCGGCGGTCTGCCGACCAACCTGGAAAATCTCAACGCGCTCAAAGCGCACGCCCTTGTCGTCTGCCTTTGGGCGTCGCCGGAAAAAATCTGGGAGCGCGTCCGCAACCAGTCGCATCGTCCCCTGCTCCACGACGCCGATCCGCGGCGGAAAATCCGCGAGCTGCTCAAAATCCGCGAGCCGTTCTACCGGCAGGCGGACGTGCTGATCAACACCGATTCGCGTTCCGCCCGCGAGGTCGCGCAGCAGATTGTTTTCCAGTTCAAACTCGCCAGCCGCCCGGAGCGATGAAAACCGCCATCCGTCAGCGGGCGGCGGAACTCGGCTTTGACGACTGCCGTTTCACCACCGCCGCCCCGCCCGCCAGCGCGGAGCAACTTCAGCGCTGGCTCGCGCTGAAAAACCACGGCGAGATGAGCTGGCTCGAGCGCAATGCGGAGAAGCGGGCCGAACCCGGGAAAATTCTCGCGGACACAAAAAGCATCATCGCGCTGGCGGCGAGCTACCAGAACGATAAGATTCAAATTCCAAATTCCAAATCCGGCGTGATTGCCCGCTATGCCCGGTTCACCGACTACCATGAGGTGCTTGGCGAACGCCTGAAAAGTTTGACGCAGTTCGTCAACCAGCTTGGCGGCGCGGGAACGCGTTCGCTCTGGCATGTGGACACCGGCCCGGTGCTGGAACGCGATTTTGCCCAGCGCGCCGGCATCGGCTTTGTCGGCAGGCACACCAACGTCATCAGCCGCAAGCTGGGCAACTGGATTTTTCTGGCGGAGATTTTGACGACGCTCGAACTCGCACCGGATGCGCCGGAGAAAAATCATTGTGGCAACTGCGCGCGCTGTCTCGCAGCCTGCCCGACCAACGCCATCACCGCGCCGTTTCAACTGGACGCGCGCCGGTGCATTTCCTACCTGACGATTGAACTGAAAGGGGCAATCCCGGTCGAGCTGCGCCCGGCCATCGGCAGCCGGATTTTCGGCTGCGATGATTGTCTGGCGGTTTGTCCGTGGAACCGGTTTGCGCGCGAAGGAAAATTGATGAAGGCGCAGGCCCGCGCGGATTTGCAGTCGCCCGATTTGATCGAACTGCTCCAGCTCGACGAGGCCAGCTTCAAATCAAAATTTGCCGGCACGCCAATGCTGCGCACGAAACGGCGCGGCCTGCTGCGGAACGTCTCCGTGGCGCTGGGCAACGCCGGCGATGCATCCGCCCTGCCCGTCTTGGGAAAAGCCGCGCGCGATCCCGAACCTTTGATTGCCGAGCACGCACAGTGGGCGATTGGGCAGATCACGGCACGCGGCTGAAGTTCAGCCGCCGAACGCGGAATATTTTTTGATGCCGCGCCGCCACATGAACCGGGCAAAAACATAGGCCGCGACGACCCAGAGAAATTGAAAGGCCAGGCCGCGCCACATTTCCACGCCCGCCGCCTTGCCGAGGTAAATGCTGATGGGGAAATACATTTGATAAGGAAACGGCGTGAGATAGAGGATCTGCTTGAGCAGCGGCGGCAAAATGTCGAGCGGAAACAAATGGCCGCTGGCGAGGTATTCAAACGCGAACAAAATAAAAATGAAGGTGGAAATTTCGAGCAGCCAGAACGCCAGCATGGCCATGGCGTAGGAGATGAAAAATTGCAGCAGCGCCGTCAGCACCAGCGAAACGGGAAACACGAGCGCCGCCGTGAGACTGACCGGCGGCAGAACATATTGCCGGAAGCAGAAAATAAAAATCGCCAGCGGGATTCCGGCCACGGCGATAAACGCGATGCGCCCGGAAAAAAACAGGCAGAGCCGATACCAGAGATAATCCACCGGCTTGAGCAGAAACTGGCTGATGTTGCCCTCGCGGATGTCGGCGGCAATCTGCCAGTCGTCCTCGTTCACGGCGGTCAGCACGTCCACGACGGCGACGAGCAGATAATAAAACATCATCTCCGCCTCGGAAAAACCGGACGCGCTGCCGGTTCCGCTCCGGTGCGCGTAAATGGTGCGCCACAGCGACAGCATGGCGAAGAGCGGGATGAAGCTGAACAGCGTGCGCGTGAGGTAATTGAAGCGATACGCCAGATTGCTCTGCAACCCGATGTTGATGACGTGAAGGTATTTTTTCATGCGTCCATGACGCGGAATCTAAACGACCGGCGGCAAATGGCGAATTGAAAGTGATACCGCAAGAAAAATTGAACGCCGCCCGGTGCCGCCGGTCAGAAATGGGGCGTGGATTTCCGCGTTTGCGTTGTCTGCAGGAGCACCACCGGGCCGAGCAACCCCGACGACAACAGCGGCGAGTTTTTGTGGTAGGGATTCAAAGTGGTCGAGGTGAATTGCTTTGCCGGCGGCAGCGACTGGTCGCCAATAAGCCGGTTGGGCCAGAGGTTGGCAACCTCAATTTCCAACCGGTTGTCACCCGCCTTGATGGCTTCACTGACATCCACGCGCCAGGGGCGACACCAGACAACGCCGAGGTCGCGGCCGTTCAGCCGGACGCGCGCCAGATTTTTCACGACGCCCAGATCCAGAAAACAATTCTGGCCAGCCGTCAGCGTTGCCGCCGGCACGATGAACGATTTCCTATAAGTTGCCAGGCCGGAGTAAAACTTGATGCCGGCTTCCGGGCGCTGGCTCCAATCGTCCAGTTTATCGAAGGTGATTTTCTCCGGCCCGCCCCACTTTGGATCGAAGCTCACTTCCCACGGGCCGGAGAATGGCACGCCCGCATCACGGAAGGCCGGAAAGTTCTTTTCTTGAGTTGCCGCCACCACCGCCGGTGTCCGGAAGATGACAAAGCAGGATTGTTCCGGCTCGAATTGCATGGGAATGGTGGTGCGGCCGGCACTCAAGGTGAATTGTGGCAAAGCCCGCGTCTGGCCGGTCATGGGGTTCCAGAACTCCGGCTGCCGGCCGGCCACGCGAAACCGGCAGACCGTGTCCATAACGCGGTCTTCAGGATTGGCGAGAAAATATATGTCACTGTCGCCGTCGCGCCGGTGCGTGAAACGGATGGGGCCGTCCGAGACAAAATCTGGCGGAACTCCCATTTCTCCCAGCACATTGGTGACTACCGTAAAATCGGCATATTCCGCCTGCGGTTTGACTTCCGTTTCCCGCCAGACCACCCGGCCTTTTCCAAAATGATGAGTGAAGACGGTTTTGCCGTCGCAGTCGCCCCAAAGCTGTTCGGCGAGCTTCTGGATTGTGACGTCGCATTTGGGAAAATTCTGTAGGCTCGGTGATTTCTCCGGCGGCGGGCCGAACACGGTCGCGCCGGCGCGCACGAGCGATTTGATTTTGGCCAGCAGCGCGGGCGTCATCGTTCGTTGCTCCGGCAGGACGAGAATTCGGTAACGGGTGCCGCCGGGGAAGACGACCTGGCCGTCTTTCACCCCGGCGCGTTCCAGCAGCGTTTCCGGCGCGCAACCGTCGAAATTATAGCCGCCGTGGTCCGGCGGATTGCCGCTCGTCGCCGAATCCGGCGGGCGAAAAACATAAGGCGCGCCTTCGCCCGCGAGAAAACAGACATCAGCCACCGTCACGCCACGTTGCAGGAGGAACTGGCAGCGCGCGAGGTATTCGTGATAGGCAGGAACCATGTCCCACCAGGTCTGCGTGCGATCCCAGTGGACGCCATAGGGTCCCATCGTCATGCCCGGCCAGCGGTTGGTCCAGGGCTGGGCTTGAAACCGGTGAAAATCAAAACGGTTCACGCCGGCGCAAAAAGCCCAGTCGCCCTGCGCCTTCAGGGAAGCGGGATCGGCCTGCCAATCTTCGCCCGGGTTGCTCGTGAAAGCTTCGGCCGCGACAAGGTTGCGGCCGCAGGTGTGCGCAATCGAAGCGGCCTCGATGACGCTGTAAGCCGTGTCAAAACCGAGATGCCAGAATTCGCATTGCGGCACGTCGGCCACGCGACCCAGCGTCAGGTCGCCGGCAGGATTCAGGTCGTAGGGTTCAACGGAAAGAGTCAGCCCGTTCTGGTGGGCCAGCTTCTTCAAGTAGCCGACGTGGTTTTCCACGACGAGTTCCTGGGCGGTCCGCCGCAAATCCCACAGGAACCTTCCGGACATTTCCTCGCTGCCCACGACGCGACCAGAAAATGCGGGCAGATATTTCAACGGATCATAGCCACGGCGGGTTTGAAACTCCGCGCGAAATCCAGGCGACCAGTTCTGTGAACTCATTTCCCAACTGTCGAAATGCAGCATCGTCAGCCCGCCGTTGGCGTTGGTGCGCGGCCCGATTCTGGCCAGCAGCTTCTGAACATAGGCGGCAAAATGCGCATCCAGCGCCGCGCGGTCAAACTTGTCGCTCTCGAACCCGAGTCCCGGCGTCGGCGCGGGCCGCGTGGTCTGGCCGGTGAGCGCGCGGCCAAACCGCATGATGGTCCACCGGCCCGGCGGCGCCTTCCAATCCAGCCGACCATCAGGAGAAAGCTGCTTCGTCAGATCCAAGACGTCGGCGGGTTGGATGCAGTTCGCGGCTGGCAGCGCCGGATATTCCGCCGGCACGGGGAGAAACGGCTTTACTCCCGGTTGCGAGGAAAATGGGGCGCGATAGTAAAGCGCCTTTTCATCCACATCGGCAATCCGGTTGGTGCCATCGGGCGTTCGGAAAGCCAGCACGACGGTGTCACGGTAAAAATTTTGCCATTCCTTTTTGAGTTCCGGGGTCAGCGTGCCCTCGCCAAAAAATGGCTCGCGGGGCCGAGGCGGCGGCAGTTCCGCCGAAAATAATCCCGGCCCGGCCACGTTGGTGGCACTGGCGACCAGATCCTGCATCGCGAGTTCCGGCGTAATCCACGGCCCGCCGGTGCCGCACCAGCCCGGCCCGGCTCCCAGCGCAATCTGAATGCCCAGCCGGTCCGCCTCCCGCACCGCGTGGGCGACGAGATCCTGCCATTGCGGACTCATGAAATCCACGGGGCCGCGCGGAATGCCGAGGTTGACTTCCAGAAAAATTGCGCCGCCGATGCCCGCCTGTTTCATGGCCTCCAGATCCGCCGTCATGCCTTCGCGGGACAAATTGCCGTCCATAAAATACCAGTAAACCCAAGGGCGAGCAGCGGGCGGAGGGTTGCGGAAATTGTTTTCCAAATCCGCCGCGACCAGGCAGGAGCAGCCCAGCAGCCACAGACCAATCGAGATGCAAATGTGTTTCATGTTTTATTTCGAGGTGAAGACAGGAATGGCCAATGGCAGATCCAGCCACGCCAGTCCGATATTCCGGTTCATGTGGCTGATGCTGTCGCCGCCCGGCGCATCATAGAGAACCGCCAGTCGCTTGCCGATTTTTATCACGGATGGCATGCCGATGCAATTTTTCGACCATGAGCAGTTCCGGCCATCCAGCACCACCGCCTTGTTCCACTGATCCCACCGGTTCAAATCCTGGCTCCAGTAAACCCAGACGGCATCGGTAAATTCCTCCCTGCGTTCGTTGATGCCGATGTGATTGGTGAACAGAAACCACGTTTTGTTTTTCGGCTCGTAGTAAAGCGAACTGTTTTCGACCTGCTCCGCTGACGGTAGGATCGGTTCCGACTGCACCACCCATGGCCCGTCCAGATTCTTTGCGCGAGCAATACTGAGGGTGCGCTTGATGTCCGGCCCCGGCGTGGAGGCGCTGAAGAACATCAAAAATTCGCGCTGCCATTTCACAATGCAGCCGGGGCTGGCCGTCGCTGAACAGTAAGTTCCAGGCTGCGGGATAAAAGGGGCGTTCGCATATTGTTTTTCCCACGGCCCCGCCGGCGAACGGCTGCGCGCCATGAGCGTCTGATACGGGAACATGGGAATGTGATCTGGCGCCGGGCTCATGTTGGGTGTGCCGAGATAAAACATATGCCACCATTTGCCAGCGTGGATGACCCACGGGGCCGAGGCGCTGGCGGAATCCGGGCTGCCCGGCTTGCCAAAGTCGAGAATAGGTCCCTGTTTTTCCCAGTGAACCAGATCTTGGCTCGTGGCCAGACAGGCCAGCCAGCCCTTCGGTCCTGTGCCGTCGTAATGTAGATAATAGGTGCCTTGATCCTCGAATACGATGGCCTCGCGAGCGCCAAGAATATCGCAATCACCTGGGCCACCGCCGTGCCGGAGGATGACACCCTGATCTTTGGCCTCCAGCCGAAGACTGGCCTGGGGCCGCCCGTCTTCATAAATGGCGGGCGGAATGGAATGCCCTGCTTCGATTGTTCCGACGAGAATAGTCACCACAAGAAGAATTCGCTTTTTCATATTCAACTTATTAGTTGTTTGCTTGAGAAAGGCAATAACCTTCATCGTAATCCGTCCTCCATCCTTTGGTGAGAACCGCTTTCGCTGTCAGCGCGACGCGTGGATAACGGCAAGGCCAATCGCACGTTGCATACCTATCACAACACGCTCCGCATCCTCTGCGAAGCCTTTCAGATTGAGTTTGAAGGTCGCGACCATCACTGCGAACGGCTGCTGGTGCAGCAGGCCTTCAACGTCCATCGCGCCGGCAAAATACTCGTGCCCATCATTGACGACGCCCACCTCATGCCCGCCGACCGCCTCCGCAAACTTCACCTGTTGTGCGAGGACTTTCCGCGTTCGCATAACTTGGTGCTCATCGGCCAGCCGCCGTTGCTCCAGTCCCTGTCTTTGTCCATCAACGAGGTAATCCGTTCCCGCGTTACTTACTCGGCGCTGCTCTCGCGTCTGGCTCCCGAAACGATCGAACAGTTTATCCTGGACCAACTGGATCGCGCCGGTCTGGGCCACAACACCTTCACGCCCGAAGCGCTGGCGCTCATCGCCCGTTCCGGCGAAGGCCTGCTGCGCCGCACCCGCAATCTCTGTCTCGGCGCGCTCATCGAAGCCGCCCGCGACCAGACCCGCATCGTGGACCTCAAACACGTCAAACGGCTGCCAGGCGGCTGATGCTCCAAGTTTTTGCGTTCTTGAGTGTTGACGTCCCTGCAAGTCAAGTTCGTCAGCGCTTAAAGTTGGGGCATAGATTTTTGGAACCACCTGGCCTCCGGCCGCACCATTGCCCTGCCGGAAAATGAACGCCAAACCCGTTCGCACAGCGCAGTCACAGGGATGCGTTCCATTACATCATTCCGCTGCTGTTTAATCATCCATCAACATATCTTGATGCGTTGATTTTATAGTTGCTAAAACTTACCATTTGCATATTCTTGACGCAATGCTGAACCAGGCCGGACTATTGCAAAAGGCACTTCGCGAACGCATCGTCATCCTTGACGGGGCGATGGGCACCACTATTCGCACCTACGGCCTCGGCGAGGCGGAAGTTCGCGGCAAGCGGTTCAAGGATTCCAAGAAGGACCTCAAAAACAACGGCGACCTTTATTCGCTCACGCAGCCGGCGACGATTTGCGACATTCATCGGCGTTTTCTCGAAGCCGGCGCGGACATTATTGAGACCAACACTTTTTCAGCCACGAGCATTGGACAGAGTGAATTCTTCGTGGACGATCCGCGCGAACACGGTGGCCGCAAAGACCCGGCGTTTTACCAAGGCGTCATTCAAAATAAATTTCTCGCTGACCTCGCTTGGGAAATCAACGAGCAATCCGCCAAGCAATGCCGCGAATGGGCTGACCGCGTCGCGAACCAGATCGGCCGTCCTCGTTTCGTGGCCGGTTCCATCGGGCCACTGACGGTGTCGCTCTCCAATTCCCCGGATGCCGACGACGCAGGTTTCCGCGTCTGCACGTTTGACCAGGTCAAAGCGGCTTACACCAACCAGGTTCGCGCGCTCATCGCGGGTGGCTCGGACCTGTTGCTCGTTGAAACCATTTTTGATTCGCTCAATGCCAAGGCTGCGCTGGTGGCCATCCAGGAAGTGTTCGCACAGGACAAAAAGATTCTGCCCATCATGATTTCCGCTGCCGTCGGCAAAGGCGGAGAGACAATGGTGTCAGCTCAAACCGTTGAAGCCTACTGGAACGCTGTAAAACACGTTAAACCAATTTCGGTTGGGCTTAACTGCTCAATCGGCCCAGATTTGATGAGGCCGTTTCTGGAAGAGCTCTCTGAAAAAGCGGACACACTGATTTCATGCTATCCGAATGCAGGATTGCCTGATCCGCTTTCGCCAACAGGTTTTCCGTTGAGTCCGGCTGACATGGGCAAATTCCTCGGCGAGTTTGCGGACAGCGGTTTGATCAACATCGCAGGCGGCTGCTGCGGAAATACGCCCGAACACATCGCGGCGATTGCGAAGGCGTTGGAAAACAAACCACCGCGTCAGCCGAAAAGCGAGACGAAGTTTTCCACCGGCGCGGCGATTCCGCTGTGCCTTTCCGGTTCACAGCCGTTCACGCAGCAGATCGGGCAGTTCATCATGATCGGCGAGCGCACGAACGTCGCGGGTTCGCCCAAATTCGCCAAGCTCATCAAGGAAAACAAATACGAGGAAGCCGTGGCCGTCGCGCGCCAGCAGGTCGAAAACGGCGCGAACATCATTGATATCTGCATGGACGAAGGGATGATTGACGGCGTTGCTGCGATGACGCGCTTCCTGCAACTGCTCGGCAGCGAGCCCGAAGTCGCCAAAGTGCCGTTCATGGTGGACTCCTCCAAGTGGGAAGTTATCGAGGCCGGCCTGAAATGCCTTCAGGGCAAAGGCATTGTGAATTCAATTTCGATGAAAGAAGGCGAGACGAAGTTCCGTGAACACGCGCGAAAAGTATTGAAATACGGTGCGGCGGTCGTCGTCATGGCGTTCGATGAAAACGGACAAGCGGCGACGCTCGTGGACAAAATTCGCATCTGCGAACGCGCCTTCCGTATTCTCGTGGATGAAGTCGGTTTTCCGCCCGAGGATGTTATTTTTGATCCAAACATCCTCACCGTCGGCACCGGCATCGAGGAGCACAACAACTACGCCGTGGACTTCATCGAAGCCACGCGCTGGATCAAACAGCACCTCCCGCACGCAAAGGTCAGCGGCGGCGTGTCGAACGTGTCGTTCGGTTTTCGCGGCAACAATCCCGTGCGCGAGGCGATGCACAGCGCGTTTCTTTATCACGCCATCAACGCCGGCATGGACATGGGCATCGTCAACGCCGGCATGCTGGCGGTTTATGAGAAAATCGAGCCGGAGCTGAAAGAGTTGGTTGAAGACGTTTTACTTAATCGTCGCCCTGACGCGACGGAACGGCTCGTGATGTTCGGCGAAAAACTCAAAGCCAACAGCACCGGCACAACCGAGACGGATAAAAAAGTTGAGGAAGAATGGCGCAAAGGCCCGGTTGAGGAACGCCTCGCACATGCGCTCGTTAAAGGCATTGATGCTTACATCGAGGCCGACACCGAGGAAGCGCGCGCGAAATACGGCAGGCCGCTCGCCGTCATCGAAGGCCCGCTGATGGCCGGCATGAGCGTCGTCGGCGATCTGTTTAGCGCGGGCAAAATGTTTTTGCCACAGGTCGTGAAGTCGGCGCGCGTGATGAAAAAATCCGTCGCGTATCTCACGCCGTTCATGGAAGCGGAAAAAGCCGCGATGGCGGCGCGCGGTGAAGCGGTCAAAGCGCAGGGCAAAATCATCCTCGCCACCGTAAAGGGCGACGTGCATGACATCGGCAAAAACATCGTCGGCGTCGTGCTGGCCTGCAACAACTACGAAGTCATTGACCTCGGCGTGATGGTGCCGTGTGAAAAAATTCTGGAGCGCGCGAAGCTGGAAAAAGCCGACCTCGTCGGCTTGAGCGGTTTGATTACGCCGTCGCTCGACGAAATGGCGCATGTCGCCCGCGAAATGGAACGCACAGGTTTCAAAGTTCCATTGCTCATCGGCGGCGCGACCACCAGCCGGGCGCACACCGCCGTCAAGCTCGCGCCGCATTACCGCGAGCCGGTCGTCCACGTCCTCGACGCTTCGCGCGCGGTGCCCGTGGTCAGCAGCTTGTTAAGCAAAGATGGCAAGGCACCCTTCGTGCAACAGCTTCGCCAGGATTACGAGAGGCTCCGCTTGCATCACGGAAGCCAGCAGGTGAAACTGCTTTCGCTGGCCCAGGCCCGCGCCAATGCGCCGAAGCTGAAATATGACGATCTGCCCAAACCGGCGTTTACTGGCGTCCGCACGCTGTCATCCAGCAATTTCAAACCCGGCAAGTGCGACTGCGGTTCGTCGCACGGCCACGCTGGCGCGTTCGGCGTTTCGCTGGAGGAAGTCGTGCCGTTCATTGATTGGACGCCGTTTTTCCACACTTGGGAACTGCGCGGCGTTTATCCGAAAATCCTCCAGCACGAAAAACACGGCGAAGAAGCCACCAAGCTGTTCGCGGATGCGCAGAAACTGCTGGCGGAGTTCATCGCCAAAAAATCACTGCAACTCCGCGCCGCCTATGGCTTGTTCCCGGCGAATTCCGCCGGCGACGACGTGGAAGTTTACACGAACGGCTCGCGCCAGCATCTGCGGACGACGTTTCATTTCCTGCGCCAGCAGATCGAGAAGAACGACGGCACGCCGAACTGGTGCCTTGCGGATTTCATCGCGCCGCGCGGATCTCAAAATTCAAATTTGAAATCTGAAATTCCAGCCGACCACATCGGCGCATTTGCCGTCACCGCAGGCATCGGCTTGCAGGAAATCGTCGAGAGTTTCAAGGCGCAGCACGACGACTATAACGCCATCATGGCCGAAGCCATCGCCGACCGTCTGGCCGAAGCGTTCGCGGAATATCTGCACCGGCGCGTCCGCGACGAGTGGGGCTTCGGCAAATTGGAAAATTTGACGGTGGCGGACTTAATCGGGGAAAAATATCGCGGCATCCGCCCGGCGGCGGGCTATCCCGCCTGCCCCGACCACACGGAAAAAGAACTTCTTTGGGATTTGCTCGACGTGGAACAACACACCGGCATCCGGCTGACGGAAAGTTTTGCCATGTGGCCGGGCAGTTCGGTGAGCGGGCTTTATTTCGCGCACCCTGAATCGAAATACTTCGCCGTCGGCAAGCTTGGCAAAGACCAGGTTGAAGATTTGGCGCGGCGCAAAAGCAAATCCGTTTCTGAAATGGAACGCTGGCTGGGACCGTGGCTCAATTATAATTCGTGAACAATTTAACAGGGCTTGTTTTTCGCGCGGCACGGCGTAGATTTCAGCCATGAAGCACGATGTGGTGCCCGTTCAGATCCGAGGAATCCTTCCCGCGAACAGCGGTTGCGCCCTGTTCGTCGGCAATGACCAGAAAGTTTTCGTCATCAATGTCGAGCCGCAGATGGGCGCAGTCATCGGCATGTTTCTCCGCGACACGCCCAAGGAACGGCCGCTGACGCACGACCTCATCAACCGGATGTTCCAGGGCTTCGGCATCAACGTCGAACGCGTTGTCATCACGGACTTGAAAAACTCCACCTACTTCGCGCGGATCATTTTGCAGCAGCAAAACGAGCTGGCGCGGAAAATTGTCGAGCTGGACGCGCGGCCCAGCGACTGCCTGGCGCTGGCTGCCGCGCAGAAAAAACCCATTTTTGTTTCCGCGCCGCTGTTCGAGCAGGTCGAGGACATGAGCGAGGTTCTCGACAAGATGAACGAATCCGGCGGCGAGGCCGACTGAAATGGCCGGAGCCAAGTCCAACCCGCTGGCGCTGGTCTGTGGCGATGACGACTTCGCCGTGAAGCAGCGCGCCCGGCAGATTTTCCAGCAGTGGTCGGCGGAACTGGGCGGCATGGATCACGAAACCATCGAAGCCACCGTTGGCAACGGCGGTGACGCGCTGGCGGTTCTTGGGAAACTTCGGGAGGCATTGCAGACACTTCCTTTTTTCGGCGGCGGCAAGGTCGTGTGGCTGCGCGACTGCAATTTTCTCGGCGAGGACCGCACCGCGAGCTCACAAGCGGTCACGGAGGCGCTGGCGGAACTGGCGGAGGAACTGAAACAATTTTCCTGGCAAAACGTCCGGCTGCTCATCAGCGCGGGCAAGGTGGACAAGCGGAAGGTTTTTTACAAGACGCTCGACAAAATCGGCTTGGTTGAAATTTTCTCGGCGTGGTCGCCGGACGACAAGGACTGGGCCGACCGCGCGGAAATCGCGGCGCGGGACGCCCTCCGCAAACAGCAGAAGGAAATTTCCGAGCCGGCGCTGGCCGATTTGATCAACCGCGCCGGCGCGAACGCGCGGCAGTTGGAAAATGAAATTGAGAAGCTCTGTGTGTTCACCGGCGAACGGAAGAAAATCGAGCTGGCGGACGTGACGGCGATTTGTTCGCGAAACAAGACGGCGAAGGCGTTCGCGCTGGGCGACGCGCTGGGCGACCGCGACCTGCCGCGCCTGCTCAAGCGGCTGGACGAGGAACTTTGGGAGACGAAGTTTGACAAGGACAAGTCGGAAATCGGCCTGCTCTACGGATTGATCGGCAAAGTCCGCGCGATGCTGCTGCTGAAAGAAATGCTGCGCGAAGGCTGGGTGAAAGAAACCCGCGATTACAACCAGTTCAAGGCTCAACTGGGGCGCGTTCCGGCCGACAAACTGCCGGCGGACAAGAAATTCAATCCGCTGGCGCTCAATCCGTATGTGCTTTACAAAGCGCTGCCGCAGGTCAAAAAATACACGTCGGTCGAACTGGTCCGCGCGATGGACGTGCTGTTGCGCTGCAACCAGCGGCTCGTCTCCAGCGGGCTGGACGAGGTGCTGGTGTTGCAGCAAGCCCTGGTGCAAATTGTGAGGCCCGGCGCGGTCGCTTGAAAATTTAACCGAAAATCAAGATGGCATCTGCGAACCTGTCAGTTTTAGTTGGAAAAAATTTCGCCTGCATCAAAATTTGCGGGCGCGGCAATTTTGTGTCCAGCCCGGATTTCAAAACACTGTTGAGCGAACTGGTGCAAAAAGGCTTCTGTCATTTCATCATTGATTTGAGCGAGTGCGTGCTGATGGACAGCACCTTTCTCGGCGTGCTGGCGGGGCTGGGCATGAGGTTGAATCCCAAAGGCGCGCCCGCCGAACGCGGGATCGAGCTGCACAATGCCTCGGCACGGGTCGGCGAGCTGCTGGAGAATCTTGGCGCCGCACACCTGTTCAAAACCACCAGCGGTCCGTTGCAACTGCCGGCGGATGTGAAAACCTGCATGCCGGAATCCATCAATCCGTCGCACGAAGAAATCACACGGACGAGCCTGGAGGCGCATCAGACGTTGATGGCGATAAACCCGGAAAATGTCGCGCGGTTCAAGGACGTGGCGCAGTTTCTGGCCGAAGACTTGAAGAACGTCGAAAAATCCTCCTGAGGTCCGGCGCATTTGAAAAACAAAAAAAGCGGTGGTCCGACGACCACCGTTTTTTTGTTGAAACACTTCAGCCCGCCGGCGCTGGCGCCGGGGTTCCCAGGCCGGGCAGTTTCGGCGGCGCCGGTTTGGGCGGATTCTCCGGCAGCGGCGTCCCCGCCGGCGCGCCCATCATCGGGCTGGCGTTGGCCGGCGGCTTGGGCGGCGGCGTGAAAGTTCCCGTGCGGATAATGTCGGCCACCTGCGTGCCGTCCAGCGTTTCGTATTCGAGCAGACTATTGGCAACCATTTCAAGTTTGTCCCGGTTGTCCTCAATCAACTTCTTCGCGGTTTGGAAAGCGCCGTCCACGATGCGTTTCACTTCCGCGTCAATGTCTTGCGCGGTCGCTTCGCTGTAATCCTTCGTGCGCATCATGTCGCGCCCGAGAAAAACATATTCCTGCGCCTCGCCATAAAGCACGTTGCCAAGCTTCTCGCTCATGCCCCAGTGCATGACCATCGCCTTGGCAAGCTGCGTGGCCTGCTGGATGTCCATCGCCGCGCCGCTGGAAATATCATCGGTCACATACTCCTCGCCGATGCGTCCGGCCATCGTCATGATGATCGTGTCAATCGCCTGCTTGCGGCGCATGTTCAGCATGTCGTCCTTCGGCAACGACATGGTGACGCCCAGCGCCCGTCCGCGCGGAATGATCGTGACCTTGTGCAACGGATGCGTGTGCTTGAGCAAAACATTGACGAGCGCATGGCCGGCCTCGTGCCAGGCGGTCGCGCGTTTTTCCTCGTCGCTCATCGCCATGCTGCGGCGCTCACGGCCCCAGCGGACTTTGTCGCGGGCTTCTTCCAGTTCCGGCTGGCCGACGCCTTTCTTGTTGGTGCGCGCCGCCAGCAGCGCCGCTTCGTTCAAAAGATTGGCGAGTTCCGCGCCGGAATAACCCGGCGTGCCGCGCGCGATGATGGACAAATCCACGTCCGGCAGCAGCTTCACGTTTTTGGCGTGAACCTTCAAAATGCCTTCGCGTCCGCGCACGTCCGGCAAATTCACCGTCACCTGCCGGTCAAAACGTCCGGGCCGCAGCAGCGCGGGATCCAACACGTCGGGCCGGTTCGTCGCCGCGATGATAATGATGCCTTCCTGCGTGTCGAAGCCGTCCATCTCGACGAGCAGCGCGTTCAACGTCTGTTCACGTTCGTCGTTGCCGCCGCCGAGGCCGTGACCGCGCGACCGGCCGACCGCGTCAATTTCATCAATGAAAATCAGGCACGGCGTGCTTTTGCGCGCCTGCTCGAACATGTCGCGCACGCGGCTCGCGCCGACGCCGACGAACATTTCCACAAAGTCCGAGCCGCTGATGCTGAAAAACGCCGCGTCCGCCTCGCCGGCGATGGCCTTGGCCAAAAGCGTTTTGCCGGTGCCGGGCGGGCCGACCATCAAGACACCTTTCGGAATGCGTCCGCCGAGGCGCTGGAATTTTTTGGGGTCTTTCAAAAACTCGACGAGTTCCGAAACTTCCTCAATCGCCTCGTCCACGCCGGCCACGTCTTTGAACGTGGTTTTATTCCGGTCTTTGGCGAGCATCCGCGCCTTGCTTTTGCCGAAGCTCAACGCGCCCTTGCCCGCCGCCTTGATCTGCCGGATAAAGAAAAACCAGAACAGCACGCCCAGAATCAAGAACGGCGCGATGCCCCAAAGCAGGTTCATCACCACCACATTCGGCGCGCTGATGGAAATTTTTTGGGAATGCGTCAGCGCATTCAGCACTTCCGGCGTGAGCCAGGCGTTGTGCACCACGAAGGGAATTTCGTCCTTGGTCAGCTTGCCGTCCTTCTCGACCCGGAAATAGGAGCCGGTGATTTCCGTGAGCGGCAGCGACTGCTGGTTCACGACGATGGTCGCGCTGGCAATCTGGTTGGAGTCAAATTTTTCCAGAAACTGTGACTGCATGAGCGGCGCGGCGGGCGTCGTGTTGTGCTGTTTCATCATCAGCAACACCACCGCCGCCGCTATGATCCCGGCCCAGGCCAGCAACGTGAAGACGGGGATATTGCTATAGCTCTTGACCGGCGGCTTTTTCTGGCCGCCGTTTTCTTTCAAATTGGAATCATCATCAAACATTTTGATTGCGCCAAACTATCACGCCGTTACCACTTTCGCAATCAATGAATTCCGCTACCATCTGCACGATGCGCCTCGGCCCGCTCCAGCTCGAATCCAATCTGTTCCTCTCGCCGCTGGCGGGTTACACCAACCTGCCCTTCCGTCTGGTTGTGCGCGAACTCGGCGGCGTCGGCCTTTGCACCACCGACCTGGTCAACGCCCGCTCGCTGGTCGAGAAACGCGAGAAGGCGTTCAAGCTCATCGAAACGCGCCCGGCAGATTCACCGCTCGCGGTGCAACTGTTCGGTTCCGTGCCGGAAGAAATGCGCGACGCCGCGCTCATGGTGGAAGCGCGCGGCGCGGCTTCGGTGGACATCAACATGGGCTGCCCGGTCAAAAAAGTTGTCAAAATCGGCGGCGGCTCCGCGATGATGACCGAACTCGACAAAACCGCCGCACTCGTCCGCGGTATGGTCGGTGCCGTCAAAATTCCCGTCACCGCCAAAATGCGGCTCGGCTGGGACGACGGCAACCTCACCGCGCCCGATCTGGCCCGCGCGCTGGAAGACGCCGGGATCGCGGCGATTTTTGTCCACGGTCGCACACGCGAACAGGGTTTTGGCGGCACGGTGAATCTCGCGGGCATCCGCAAAGTCGTCGAAGCCGTGAGAAAAATTCCCGTCATCGGCAATGGCGACATCGTGACGCCGCCGGCCGCGAAAAAAATGCTGGATGAAACCGGCTGCGCCGGCGTGAGCATCGGGCGCGGCGCGTTTTACGACCCGTGGATTTTCAAGCGGACGTTGCAATTCACCACCACCGGCGAACTGCCGCCCGAACCCATTTTCGCCGAGCGCGTGCGCGTGATGCGCCGGCACCTGGATTTGATGATTGAAGTCTTTGGCGAGGAACCCGGCTGCCGGATGTTCCGCAAGGTCGCACCGTGGCATGCCAAGCGCTTCGGCCCCTGCCACGAATTCAACAAGCAAGTCGTGCGCGTCGCAACCCGGGCGCAGTTTGACGAGATTCTGGAAAACTACATCCGCTGGCGGCGGCAATTTCTCGACGACCACGGTGAATTGCAACCGCGCTTCCGGCCCGCGCCGCTGATTGCGTCCTTCATGCGCGATCCCGCCGCGCCGCAGGGCGGACACATTCCGGTGCCCAAAGGCCCGGTGGAAGTGTGGTAAAAACTTTGCAGGTTTTAACTTTTACTAACGATTCAGATTTGTTTTACTGTTCGCCAGTCCCATGAAAAAACTGCGCGCGCTGCATTTGTATTTCGGCTGCATTTTTGCGCCGATGCTGGTTTTCTTCGCCGTGTCCGGCATCTGGCAGACGCTTGGGATTCGTTCCGGAATTTATGTTTGGCTGTCCACCATTCACACCGAATGGGCGTTGAAAAACGGCAGTCACTTCGGCAGTTGGCCCCTGCGGATTTTTGTGGTGGTGATGGCCGCGAGCTTTGTCGTCTCAACGATTCTTGGCGTGGTGATGGCGTTGAAGCACGGCAGCCGTCGCCAGGCGATTTATTGTCTCGCGTGCGGAGTCATTGTGCCGTTGGGCATCATTTTCATTTTCCGCACGGGGCCGCACGCGCGTGGAAACCCGGATTCATTAGTCATCAGTCTGGCAGAAGCCGCTGCGAGTGGAAATACCAATGCCATTGAGCAATTGGAATCGCTTTGCCAAGCTGCTTCGCGGCAACCCGTCACGCCGGACGACCGCGGCGACAAATTCCGCGAGTTCCGAACGGCGTTTGAAATGCTCGGCGCGCGCGCCGGCGAAGGCAACGATCACGCAGTGGACGCATTGCTGCAAGCCATCAAGCTGCCTTATGTGCAAGGCTTCGCCGTGGACGCGCTTGGCCAGGCCGCGGGCCTCGGCAATCAAAGGGCGCTGGAGCCGTTGCTGCGTCCGACGGAATTTCACATCCTGCCGTCGGGCTCGATTCCGGCGCTGCAGGCCGCCGCAGAAAACGGAAATCAAAAAGCAATTGAGGCTTTGGCCGGTTGGGCGGACGATCCAAGTTTTCAATACAACGTCGCCACCGCCCTGCAAAAAGCCGCGACGCTGGCCGGCAACACCACGGCGCTTGACGCCTTGGCCGTCATCGTCCGGAGCGATTCCTCCAACCGCGTATTCGCCCTCGGCCTGCTGAAAACCGCCTCGTCCAATCATATTGACCGGGCGACGGAAATTCTGCGGCAGTTCGGAGAAAAGTAGCTAGAATTACGTTGCGTATAATTTTGGCTTGCCGTCGGTCGGTGACGCTTCTATCGTGCGAGGCGTTCCGACCTAACACCAAACCAAAGGAATCATCATGCGCATGTTAATGAACGTCACCCTCCCCTACAAACCCTTCAACGCCTACGTCAAGGACGGCACGGTGGGCGCGAAGCTGAACAAAATTCTGGAAGCCACCAAACCCGAGGCGGTTTATTTCACCGAACAGCACGGTAAACGAGGTGCCGTCCTCATCGTGAACCTGCCGGACGACACGCAAGTCCCCGCGCTGGCGGAACCGTGGTTCCTGACGTTTGAGGCCGATGTCGAGATTCGCATCGCGATGACTCCGGAAGATTTGAAGCACAGCGGCATTGACACGATGGGCAAGGCATGGTGTTGAAGCCAGCAGACGCTTGGACCAAGGGCGGCCCCAATCCTGTGCCAAGGCGCTGACGGAACCATCAGCGTTTGGGCCGCTTGGGTTTTTCGCCAAAGACCTGGTCAATCACCTTTCTAAACTTGCTATCCGGCATCGGTTGCTGCGCGGCCGGGCCGGCGATTTCCTCCTCCAGATCGAGCACAAACCGCTTCAGCCGCTCGCAGCGGGCCTGGAGTTTTTTGATCTCGATTTCCAGATGCCCGACTTCGGTCCGCAAGCTGGCCGCGATTTCTTGTTTGTTCATGATGTCAAGTTCCGAGTTAAACGCCGGGCAATGGCCGGCCGGATGGTTTGAATCTTGGTCAAATCGCAAACGGTTTATCCAGCAAAATTGATCAAGACCGGAACCCGCCGCCATAAAAATAATTAAAGTGTTTCACGCTTTCAACACCTCGACAACCGCCTTGCCGCCACTCGGCGCATATCCCAATTCCCCCTTCGCGCAGCGGAGAAAACTTTTTGCGCGGCCGACGGAGCTGGTCTCATTTGACGATCTCCCATAAAATCTTCCGCGAGTCAAACACCGGGCCTTCGGTGCAGGTGCGCTGATATTCCCAACCGGTGCCGGCCTTGACCGGAATTACACACGTCAGGCAGACGCCCGTGCCGCAGCACATATGCTCATCCATGGAAAGTTCCGCCGGGACGTTGAAATCCTCCGCGATTTTGCCGACGGCCTTGAGCATTGGTGTCGGGCCGCAGGCGAAAAGCTTGCGCCTGGCAGCCGGACGCTTCAATTCCGCCAGCAGCGGCTGCGTGACCCAGCCTTTTTCGCCGTGGCTGCCGTCCTCGGTGGTGGCGCGGACTTCCCAGCCGAGCGCGGCGAATTCCTCTTCGCACAAAATGTCCACGCGGCGGCGGCCGCCGACGAACACGATCCCTTTTTGCGGTGAGCGTTGCGCGAGCAGAAACATCGCCGCCATGCCATAGCCGCCGGCGACGAGCAGCGGAATTTCCACGCCGGCCGACGGCACGGTGAAGCCGTGGCCGAGCGGAGCGATGACGCTCAATTCCTCGCCAGCGCGCATTCGCGAAAGCGCGTCCGTGCCTTTGCCGATGGTTTTGTAGAGGATGGAAAATGTGCCGCCCGCGACCTGAAAGATGCTGAAGGGCCGCCGCAGCAGCGCGTCCTTCAGCGGCAAAATGCGGACGTGCGCGAACTGGCCCGGCTGGATGAGCGGCGCGATTTGCGGCGCACGCAGCACGAGCCGGAAATACTGGCCGGCGTCCCGCTCGTTGGCGGCGATGGTGACGGTCTGCTCAAGCATTGGAAACAGGCGCGCCGTTTTTTTTGGCGGCGGCGCGTTCGGAGATTTGTTTGTAAGTCGCGAGCGCCAGCAGCGGCCAGGCGTTGCGATACATGTCGTATTTCAAATAAAACACTTTTGGGAAACCGGTGCCGGTCGTCTCGCTTTCCGTCCACGAACCGTCGGCGTTCTGCGTTTGTGCGAGATATTCGATGCCGCGTTTGAGCGCGGGATTTTCGGGATCGTCGAACGCGCACAGGCCCATGACGGCCCACGCGGTCTGCGACGCGGTGCTCGGCCCCTGGCCTTTGAATACCGGATCGTCATAAGTGTTGCAGCGCTCGCCCCAGCCGCCGTCGTCGAGCTGGACGCTTTCGAGCCAGGCGCGGCCGCGCTGGAGCCAGTCCGCCTTCATGTCGAGGTTCATCGCGCGCAACCCGCGCAGCACCTGCCAGGTGCCGTAAATGTAATTCACGCCCCAGCGGCCATACCACGAGCCGTCCTCCTCCTGCTGGGACTTGATGTAGTCGAGCGCCTCCTTCACCTGCGGGTGGTCGGTTTTCCAGTTTTCATGACCGAGCAACTCCAGGACGCGCGCGGTGATGTCGGCGCATTCGGGGTCGAGCATCGCGTTGTGGTCGGCGAACGGAACCTTTTCCAAAATGTTTTTCGTGCAATCCTTGTCGAACGACGCCCAGCCGCCGTCCTTGCACTGGAAGGTCAGCATCCACTTCAGGCCGCGCTGGAAGCATTCGTCGCGCTTCGCTGGATTGTCCGTCGGGATTTTGCGCAGCGCGAGCAGCACCATGGCGGTGTCGTCCACGTCGGGATTCCATTGGTTGTTGTATTCAAACACCCAGCCGCTCGGCTCGACCTTGGCGGGGTTTTTGTGGGTCCAGTCGCCGGCGAAGCGGATTTCCCGTTCCATCAGCCACCCGGCGCATTTTTTCATCGCCGGATGCTCTTCGGACACGCCCGATTCGCGCAGGCAGACCGCCGCAATCGCCGTGTCCCACACCGGCGAGAAACACGGTTCGATGCGCACGCTGTCCGCCGTCTCGTGTTCGAGCTGTTTCAACTTGTGCGCGGCGCGGATCACTTGCGGATGATCGTCGGCATAACCGAGCGCTTTCAACGCAATGAGGGAATTGAGCATCGCCGGGAAAATGGCGGCCAGCCCGTCGCTGCCCTCGCAACGTTCGAGCATCCACTGCTCGCATTTCTTCAGCGCCATTTTGCGGAACGGATGGATGCCGTGCTCGGCAAACCATTCCGCGAGCTTGTGCAGGCGGTCCAGCCACAGGAAAAAGTTGCGGAACGAAATCATGTCCGGGTCGGGCGCGAGCGCAAGGTCGCGTTCGTGGATGCCTTCGGGAAAAAGCTCGTCCAAATTGACCTTCGCCGGGCGCGTCGGCTTGAAGTGGCTGATGATGGCCAGCGGCACAATCATGCCGCGCGACCAGTTGCTCATGTCCCAGAAATTCACATGGAACCATTTGCCGATGAGCAGCACCTCGCACGGAATCGTCGGCACATATTCCCACGGAAACAGACCGAGGAGCGCGAGATACAATTTGGAAAACGTGTTCATCCGCGGCACGCCGCCGAAATGCAGCGCCACCTCGCGCGCCTTCAACAGGCGCGGGTCTTTCACCGACACGCCGGCCAGCTTGAGCGCGAGATACGCCTTGATGGTGGCGTTCACCTCCGACGGCCCGCCGTGGTAAATGTTCCAACCGCCGTCCGGCAGTTGCATGGAGAAGATGTGGTTGACCGCCTTGCGCTGCCATTCGCGGTCAATTTTGCCGTTCCAATGATGATATGCCACCGTGTCGGAAACGAGCGTGGAATCCACCATCAGTTCGCCCACCCAGAAGCCTTCCGGCTTTTGTTCGGACAACAGGAAATGCTGCGACCGCTGAAGAGCGGCCTGATAGCAGGCGGAAAAATCATCTGGCACGCGGCGGGCGGCGGAAGCCACCGGCTGGACGCGTGAATCACTTTCAGTCAACACGCGCATACTCTGCGGATTTGTAAAAAAACTGTAAAGATTTTAGTCGCGGGATTCAGGGCGGAGCGCAAGTTGTCCCCATCCAGACTGTTTTCAGCCGTAGCGGCTGGACGGTCAGCGCCTTGTCCACCGTCCGCCCCACGCTGCGGGCGACCACGCAGAAAATTCGCCCGGCCCGGTTGCGCGAACGTTTTTGGTTGCCGCGCCGTTTGCCCGCTTTCCCGCTACACCGCCGGTCGCTGACGACCAGTCACAGGCGGTCCTGACGCGAGACCAGGTTGTCGGATAATTCAGCGCAACGATGCTATTGTAGTAGTGGCAGGTGATTTCTTTTACCAGCTTCGCCGACCATTCCTTGCAGGCATGCGGGGTGATTCCATTCAGGCGCAAATCCCAGAGTTCCGGCCAGGTCTTTTGCAGCTTGCCCAGGCATCAGAGGCGATACTGTTTGCTCTGCGGCTTGATTATCGTGTCGTGTTCAAGCTCCTGCTTGAATAATTCCACCGCCTCGCTGAATTTTGGCGGGTCAACCTTGTTCCGGTTTTTCCGGTGTTCCTTGAGAAAATCGTTCAGCCGCAATTGCGCGGTCGTCCAGACCGACGTTGGCAACCTCTGCCGGACCGTTCGACCGTTAATTTTAACTTTCCCAAAGCAGTTCCCGCTGATAACGTATTGAAGCAGATGCGGCACTTTCGGAAACGAGCGCCACTTGCCATCCTTTGACAAGTGTTCCTCGCGTTTCCGGGAACTCAGTTGCTTAACCAGTAGAGATTGCACGATTAAAATCTACGGGGTGCAATGGGAAAAATGAAAGTGACGAAACCGCAGAAAGCATTGTAAACACAAGTTGCCCACGTGGCGGAATTGGCAGACGCGCTAGATTCAGGTTCTAGTGAGTAAAATCATACAGGTTCAAGTCCTGTCGTGGGCACCACTTCAAAACCCCTGTTAAATCAGGGGTTTTTGCGTATATGCCGCCTCAAAAAGAACTTGCAGTAAATATTTGCCGGGTAGAAGCATGAATCCAATCAAGCCGTTAAAGACGGGTCGTCGCCTGTGGCGCAGCCAGGCGGCGGGCCGCACCGAGCCAGAAAAAATTCCCGGCTCACCGCCGGCCCCCTGATGGCGGATGCTCTTTTGCCAACCAACGACCTGGCGGAAATAATTCAATTGTTGCAAACGCATCGTCCTTACGCCGGACGACCTGGATGAATTCTTCGGGTGGCAATTCATTTTGCCGGGCGGTTGAGCCGCCTGCCATTTGCGTCCGCGCCGCAAAAATAACCTGTTACCTTTCCGCCGCTGCGTAAATATATCTGTGAAATGCTGAATGACGACCTGACCCTGCTGCGGGAATACGCCCGGCGCAATTCCGAGGAGGCGTTCGCCGCGCTCGTCTCGCGCCACATCAATCTCGTTTATTCCGTGGCGCGGCGGCAGGTGCGCGATCCGCATCTGGCCGAGGAAATCACGCAGGCGGTCTTCATCATTCTGGCGCGCAAGGCGGGTTCGCTTGGCGACAAAACCATTCTGCCCGGCTGGCTGTGCCGCACGGCGCGCTATGCGAGCGCCAACGCGCTGACCATTCAACGGCGGCGGCAAGGCCGCGAACAGGAGGCGCACATGCAATCCATTTTGAACGAAGCTGAACCCATGCACGAAGAAACTTGGAATCAAATCGCGCCGCTGCTGGACGGCGCGATGGAACAGCTCGGACAAAAGGATCACGACGCGCTGGTGCTGCGATTTTTTGAAAACAAGAATTTTGCGGAGGTGGGCGCGGCCCTGGGCGCGAGCGAGGACGCGGCGAAGATGCGCGTGAGCCGCGCACTGGAAAAGCTGCGGAAATTTTTCACGAAACGCGGCATCAATTCCACCACGGCCATTCTGGCCGGGGCGATTTCCGCAAACGCCGTGTCGGCTGCGCCGGTGGGCTTGGCTGCTACCATTTCCGCTGCCGCTACAACTCTTGCGGGAACTGCCGTCACCACCACCATCATTATGACCACCCTCCAAAAAATTGCCGTGACCGCCGCGCTGACCGTGACCATTGGCGGCGGCCTTTACGCCGCCAAACATGCGCACGACGCCAAGAACGAAGTGCGCATGCTCCAAGCGCAGCAAGCGCCGCTGGCCGAACAAATCAAGCAGTTGCAAGCGGAACGAGATAAGGCCACAAACCAGATTGCTTGGTTGAATGAAGAACTGGCGAAGAATGAGAAGAATATTTTGGAGCTTTTGAAACTTCGCGGCGAGGTCGGCTTGTTGAAGAACAAGGCGGATGCTTTGAGCAAAGTGAATCAGGATTTGCAAAAGCAGCCTGCGAATGCCGGCACGAACGCGGCGGCGGTCCTTCAAGTCCACGTCAAGGCGCGGTTCGTCTCCGTGCCGAAAGGAACGACGGCCGGTTTGCAAACATCTATGGGTTCGCAAAGCGCCGATGGCAAGAGTTTCACCGGCATCCTGAACTACCAAAGCTTTACCAATTTGTATGCCCAAATCAGCCGGCGGCAGGACGTGGAAGTTTTGGGCGAGCCGGAAGCCACCACGCTCGACGGCAGGCAAATCCAGATGCGTGCCACCCAAATCATCACGGTGACCACCAACGTCGCCCTGTTGGAAACCGACGGCATGGTTTCGACGAACTACGAAACCACGCAGGTTGAGACTGGCCCGATTCTTGACATCACGCCCAGCATCCTTCCGGACGGTTCCACCATCGCCTTGCCGGTCATCGCTTCGCTGACCGACTTTTTGGGCTATGCGCCGCCAGCCAGCACCGTGCCAGCTTACACGAAATATGGCGCGCAGGTTGATTTGCCGGTGATGTCGCCGCAATTCAGCGTTCGGGAATCAACCACCTCGGCCAATGTGTTCGACGATCAAACCTTGGTCATCAAACTGGAGGACAAAACTACTCCGGCGGACGACACGCTGCAAAAGTTGACTGGCGAGGCGGTGAAGGTTCTTAACGGCGATGTGCTGGTGTTTGTTACGGCCACTATTGTTGATCCAGCCGGCAACAGAAAAAATGAATCATTTGAGGCGGAAGGCATCCCCGACCAATCCCCGCCGGCATCGAATTGAGCGGCACTGACGCCGTTTCGCGCGGTTCGCGTCCGGCGCGATTTCATCTGTGGCTAAAAATAATTTCAAAAAGTCTGTCCGGTTTTCGGTGGCGGCGCGGGCCAAAGCGCCAGGGGACTGGCGCACTCCAGGACGCTCCGCGCATACGGGGGCCGTGGCTGTCGCGCCAGCGTTTTGGAGTGCGGCGGCCCTCCGCCGCTTTTGAATCAGCCCAAGCCTTCTCGCCGCCATGATGCCGGGGGGTGAAGAAAAATTAAATTTTCCTGTCCCGTTTTGCTTTCGGCGGGCGTTTATGGATGAATGTTGCCGATGGAAGACACCGCCCTGCTTCAGGAATACGCCCGCACCGCCAGTGAACCGGCCTTTGCCGCGCTGGTGGAGCGCCATGTCGGACTGGTTTATTCCGCCGCGCGTCGGCAGGTGCGCGATCCGCAACTGGCCGAGGACGTGACCCAGGCGGTGTTCATCATCCTCGCGCGCAAGGCCGGAAGTCTGACGCGGCATCCGGGGCTGTCCGGCTGGCTGCTCCAAACCACGCGCTATGCCGCCAACGCCCACATCCGCGCCGCCATCCGCCGGACGCGCCGCGAACAGGAGGTCGCCATGCAATCCGAACTGAATGAATCCTCCCCCGCCGTCTGGACGCAACTGGAGCCGCTGCTGGACGAAGCCATGTCATCGCTCGGCGAGACCGATCGCGCGGTGCTGGCGCTGCGATATTTTGAAAACCAGACGGCGGCGGAAATCGGCCGCACGCTGAAGCTGAATGAAGAGGCCGCCAAGAAACGCGTGAACCGCGCGCTGGAAAAGCTGCACCGGTTTTTCAACAAACGCGGCATTTCCTCAACCACGGCCATCATCGCCGGGGAAATCTCCGCCCGCTCCATGCAGGCCGCGCCGGTGGGATTGGCAAAATCAGTCACTTTGGTGGCAATGACAAAGGGCGTTGCCGCCAGCGGTTCAACTTTAACCCTCATCAAAGGAGCATTGAAAATCATGGCTTGGACAAAAATGAAAACGGCAATTGTGGTCGGCGCGGGCATGTTGCTCGCAGCGGGAACGGCGACTGTCACCGTCAAAGAAATTCAGGAGCACCGGACTTGTCCGTGGCAGGTTCACGAAGGTAATATCACCGTCGAGCAACTGAACCAGCCGCCGCAAGTTAGAATCCTCCCCAGCAAATTTCACATACCCGACGAATTTGCTGGCGATAAATTGCTGGGAACGGGCGTGCGCGCACAAGACGTGGTCGCTGCCGCTTATGGTTTTCTTACTCCGGCAAGAATCATTATCCCCTCCAAGCTGCCGGCAACCAGGTATGATTTCATCGCCTGTTTGCCTGGCGGAGCAGATGCCAATGAAAAAGCCCTGCAGGCGGAGGTAAAAAGAAAATTCGGCGTGGTGGGCAAAACCGAAACACGCGAAGCCGACGTCTGGCTTCTTAAAGTAATATATCAGAATGCCCCGGGCTTGAAGCTCAATACAAAGGACGGGGACAACGGCAACGGGTTTTCCCCCGATTCAGGCAGGTTCCACGGTTGGAATGAAACAATGTTTGGCGTTGCCGCCGGTTTGGAGTATCTGGCCAATACTCCGATCATTGATGAGACTGGTCTGACGAATCGTTTTGATTTTGATTTGAACTGCAAACAAACCGACGTGGAAAATAAAAATTGGGATACTGTGAACCAGGCGCTCGACCAACTCGGCCTCGAACTTGTTCCCACCAATATGCCGATTGAAATGCTGGTTGTGGAGAAAACACAGTAGCATTTCCTTAAACGCGCTTCGCAAACCATGTTACACGCCGCCCGCGCCTTGTATAAGGTCCTTCTGTAAATTCGCAAACGCGTCAGCGCGTCGCCGGCGGCAGGCGCGGGTGGAGGTTAGAATTTAATTTTTTGTCCCGGGGCGGGGCTGGCGTTGATCCCGCCGGGCGGGGCGAATTTGGATTTATGGAAAACCAACGGGCAGGACGGCGGGAGCCGACGGCGGAAATGCTGACGGACCGGGCATCCGCCACCCGCGCGTTGCCGGGCGTCTTCCGCCGGCAGCGCGAACGGCGCGGATTGTCGCTGAACCGGCTGGCGGGGTTGTCGGGCGTTTCCCGCACGATGCTGGGCTATGTGGAGGCCGAGAAATATGTGCCCACGGCGGAAACGATGGCGCGCGTGGCCGCCGCGCTGGGAATGACCTTCGGCCAGTTTTGCGCCGAGGCGGATGCGTGGCTGGCCGGCCTGCCGACGCCTTGCCGGGGTTGTCAGTATGCTTGCATGGTCAAAGGGGAATTAATTTGGTGGAATCTTTCGCGGGGCTGCACCCGGTAAGTTTGAACTGGCGGCGGCCCGGATAAAACATCCGATTGCCGATGAATAGTTTCAGCCAGTCTTTCCGCAATTGCCGCCTCCAATCCGGCATCTTCGGTGAACGTCCCGGCCGGGCGCGCAACGTCGTCGGCAACTTATTTAGCCGTTCAAACAATTCTTTGGATCTCCAAAATAATTCTTTCAGGCTTCCAAAGAAATCTTTCAGCCTTCCAAGCAACTTCTTCAGGGTCTGCCGCAACTTGTGCAGCCTTCCAAAGAAATCTTTCAGACTCCCAAAGATTTCTTTCAAGGTTCCAAAGAACTTATTCAGAGGCTGCAAGAACTTGTGCAGCCTTCCAAAGAATTGTTTCAGGCTTCCAAAGAATTTATTTAACGGTCCAAAGAATTCTTTCAGCCTTCCAAAGAATTGTTTCAGCCGATAAAAGAAATCCATGAAACCGCCCCAAAAACGCCGTAACCGCCGTCCAGCCAAGGTAAAAGCCTTGCTCATACCCGCGGCCGGCCCCGCCCGGCGCGCCTGGCTGGGCCGCTTCTGCGACCGGCTGCCGGAATTCGCCGCCCAGCTTGGCTGGACGGCGACGGAAGCGCGGCAGCAGGCCGACGCGATCCGGTCCAAATTGATGAAAACAACCAGTGCAACCTCCACCCCCTGAAACCTCATGCCTAAATCCTATTTTCTGCCGTCCAGCGAACCGGGCCGCCGCAAATGGCTCAAAAACTTTGCCGGCAAGCTGCCCACCTACGCCACCACCGTGGGCGTGACCCCGGCGGAAGTCCTCCAGTTGACCGCCGATGATGTGTTCTTTAATTACGTCTGCGATTCACACGCGGCGCATACCCAGACGACGCGCGACTGGACGGCCTACAAGCACCAGGCCGCCCACGGCGACAACCTGGGCGACATCCCGGTCACGCCCACGCCCGGCACGCCGCCGCCCGTGGTGCCGCCGGATATTTTTGGCCGCGCCACCAAGCTGGCGGTGCGCATCAAGAAACATCCCAACTGCACCGACGCCATCGCGCAGGACCTCGGCATCATCGGCGCGGAGGTGATTGTGGACCCGACCACCTACCAGCCGGTGCTGGCGCTCTCACTCACCGCCGGGCATCCGCACATCGGCTGGCCCAAGCAGGGCATGGACAGCCTGGAAGTCTGGAAGGACTGGGGCGATGGCAAGGGCTTTGTGCAACTGACCATCACGACCAATCCCGATTACGCGGACAACTCTCCCCTGCCCGCCGCCGGCGTCAGCGCGGTCTGGAAATACAAGGCCATCTACCGGCTGAACGACCAGCAGGTCGGCCAGTGGAGCGACGTGGCCACCATCGGCGTGATCGGATAAGCAGAACGTTCAACAGCATTCAGCCGCCGGGTCAGAAGGTTTGGATCCGGCGGTTTTTTATTTTGCCGGGCCGCAGAAGCAACTTGCCCGCCGCCGGCGCAGGGGGAGATGTCTACAAATAAATTGTCCGCTTTGACCGGGCGGCGCACACTTATCACTGAGTGCAACCCACGGACGACAGCGTGCTGCTGCGGCAATTCGCGGAAAATAATTCCGACGAGGCGTTCGCCGCGCTGGTGACGCGGCATGTCAACCTGGTTTATTCCGTCGCGCTGCGGCAGATGGGCAATCCCCAGGCCGCCGAGGAGATCGCGCAGGCGGTTTTCATCATTCTGGCAAAAAAGGCGGCGCAATTGCGGCATGACAAGGCGCTTTCCAGTTGGCTGTTTCAAACCACGCGCCTCACGGCCAGTAATTTTATCCGCAGCGAAACCCGCCGTCATCGCCGCGAAGAGGAGGCGTATATGCAATCTGTTTTGGATGAAGCCGGAACCGAAATCTGGCCGCGCATCGCGCCGCTGCTGGACGATGCCGTCGCGGGTCTGCGCGAGAAAGACCGCCAGGCCATCGTGCTCCGGTTTTATGAAGGCCGGAATCTGCGCGAAGTCGGCCTGGCTTTGGGCACCAGCGAGGACGCGGCGGAGAAACGGGTCAGCCGCGCGCTGGAAAAGCTGCGGAAATTTTTCACGAAACGCGGCGTGAGTTCGACAACAGAAATTATTGCCGGGACGATTTCCGCCAACTCCGTTCAAGCCGCGCCCGTGGTGCTGGCAAAAACTGTGACCGCCATGGCGATTGCCAAAGGCGCGGCGGCCAGCGGTTCAACCTTAACCCTCATCAAAGGAGCATTGAAAATTATGGCATGGACAAAAATTAAAACTGTAATTGTCACTGGAATAATCGTGCTGCTCGTCGCAGGAGCAACAACTGTCACCGTTCATCAAATCAAAAGTCCAAAATATAATCCGAACGATTTTTGGGCAACGACTTATCCAACCGGCCCAGCCGATATGATGCAATACATGACAAATAGCTACGGGCATCCATTAAATTACACCTTTCCAATTTCGCCAGTTCAAGGTTGTTCCATTAGCGGATTGTTAAATCAATGCATGGAAGTTTCTGGTTGGCACTATTTGATTGATAAGGATGTTTCAGCGGGAAGCGTAAAATTTGGCTGTTCCAATGTAATGAATGGAGAAGAATGGGTTGCAGCATTTGAAAACGCCTTACAAACAGGAACGCCGGAATGGTGGGACGGAAAAACAAAAAAATTCCATCACGAAAATCTGGTTCTAGTTCGTTTTCCAAAAGAAAAAACCATTTTGGTTTTGCCAAAAGACAAAGCTGCAAAATACCAGTGAAATGCAAACCATTTTACACGACGCCCGCGCATTGTATAATGTCCGTCTGTGAATTTGCAAAAGCGTCAGCGCGTCGTCTGCGGCATGAGCGGAGGAGTTGATTCCTCCGCCACGGCGGCGCTGTTGCAGGAACAGGGCTACGAGGTCATCGGCATCACGCTCAAGCTCTGGCCGCAGGATTGCGTGAACCGCGCGGAGGACAAATGCTGCGGCCCGCAGGCCGTGACCGACGCCCGCGCCGTCTGCGACAAGCTCGACATCCCATATTACCTCATTGACGAGGCGGCGGAATTCCAGAAGCACGTCATCCAATACTTCGCCGACGAATACAAGGCCGGCCGCACGCCGAACCCGTGCGTGATGTGCAATCAAAATTTGAAATTTGGCCGGCTCATTGACCGCGCAGATCAGCTCGGCGCGCAATTCATCGCCACCGGCCATTTCGCGCGCGTGGAAAAAAGCGCGGACGGTTCGCGTCATCTGCTCAAGCGCGGACGGGATTTGAAAAAGGATCAAAGTTATTTCCTGTTCTCGCTGCGGCAGGACCAGCTTGCGCGCGCGATGTTTCCGCTCGGCGAGAAGACCAAGAGCGACACGCGCGCGGTCGCGCGGCAGTGCCGGCTCAAGACCGCCGACAAGGAGGAGAGCATGGAAATCTGCTTCGTGCCGGACAACAATTACGGCGGTTTTCTCCAGCAGGCCGGTCTGGTGCAAAAGCACCGCGGCGAGATAGTGGATTTGCACGGCCGCGTTCTCGGCCATCACGACGGCATTGAACTTTACACCATCGGCCAGCGCAAAGGCCTTGGCATCACGACGCCCAAGCCGGTTTATGTCGTGGAGCTGGATGCGGAGAACAACCGCGTGGTCGTCGGCGATGATTCCGCGCTCGACCGCAACGAGTTCACCGCGACGAATTGCAACTGGCATCCGTTCGACAAACTGGCCGGACCAATCGAAGTCACGGCGAAAATCCGTTACAACCATCCCGGCACGCCCGCGACGGTGACGCCGACCGGGAACGGCTCGGTGAAAGTAAAATTGCATTCCGCCCAGCGCGCCATCACGCCCGGCCAAGCGGCGGTGTTTTATCAGGATGATCTCGTGGTCGGCGGCGGGTGGATTGCGCGATCGGAAAAAACTGGCCCGGCCATTTGACAGTCGGCCCAAGCCGGTGCATGGTAGCCGCCATGAAAACAATGCTGCTTTTGCTCGCCACAATTATGACCACCCCCCTTTTCATTTGCGCCGCCGATTCGCTTTACGACATTCCGCTCAAGGACATTGACGGCAAGGACACCACGCTCAGGCCGTATGCCGGACAGGTGATGCTCATTGTCAATGTCGCGTCAAAATGCGGCTTCACCCCGCAATATGCCGCACTGGAATCCGTCTATAAAAAATACGACTGGCAGGGACTGGTCGTCTGCGGTTTCCCCTGCAACCAGTTTGGCGGCCAGGAGCCGGGCACGGACGCGGACATCAAGGAATTCTGCACCGCCAAATACAACGTCACGTTTCCAATGTTCGACAAGCTGGAAGTCAACGGTGCAAACCGGCATCCGCTCTACGTCGCGCTCGCCGGCAAGGACTCGCAGTTTTCCGGCGACATCAAATGGAATTTCACCAAGTTTCTGATCGGGCGGGACGGCAAAATCCTGAACCGCTTCGATTCCAAGGTGAAACCCGATTCGGAGGAAGTGACCAAAGCCATCGAAGCCGCGCTCACGGCGAAATGAAGCACCGCCCTGCCAGACGGCTGGATGGCTTGCGCGGCAAGGTTGCGAATGCCGGCCGGAAATTCAAGGTCCGCCGGCGTGATTGAAGCCGGCGTTTTTCAGCGCGGGCCAGAACAGGACGACGGGCAGCAGGCTGCCGGCGATGGCCGGGTTGTTTTTCTTTTCCGACACGCGGCGAAGTCAAGCCATAGCCGGAAAGTTGCGAATGAAATTCATCCCGTCTGGAATTGTCCCCCGTCGAAACCCGCACTACGGCGAAGCCATATTCCCCCGCCCGTCTCCAAACCTAATAAGACGGCTAAAAAAAGCCGCAACACGATTACTCGTTGATTCCCCAGCGTGGCACCCCGTGCGGTTCTTGCAGGATGTTTTCCAAAACCGAACTGACCTGCGTTGCCCGCAACCACATTTCCTCCATCATCTGCTCCGGATCCTCCGCCGTCATCTTCACCTCGTCCGCCGCGATCAGGAGCGGAACCACGCTCTCCACGCCGCCGGTGTTGCTTGCCGGTTGTTGCACAGGATTCATAACGCACCCTTCACCAGCCGGCACACGAATGCAAGTGTTTATTTACCCGCATCAGGAATAGGCATTTTGCCTACCCACTTCGGGCGGATTTGATTTGACCGGAGCGTGGAAGAATTTAATTTGCCGGCATGGATCATTCACCCGGTTTTCTCAAGCTGGTCGCCGACGCCAAAAAACACGTCAACGAAATCAGCGTTGCCGAGGCGCGGGCAAAGCTGGCGGCGCATTCCAAGGCCGTGCTGATTGACGTGCGCGAGGATCACGAATGGCTGGCGGGCCACGCGGTTGAGGCGGTGCATCTGGGCAAAGGCATCTTGGAGCGCGACCTGGAAAAACTTTATCCCGACACGAATGCGGAAATCATCATGTATTGCGGCGGCGGCTTCCGTTCGGCGCTGACCTGCGACGCGGCGCAAAAAATGGGCTACCAAAAAGTCCATTCGCTCATCGGCGGCTACAAAGGCATGGTCGCCGCCGGCTGGCCGATGACAAAGTAGGCGCGCTGCCGGCGGGAAAGATTTGTTCCGTTCACCGTTTCACCTGCGGCGTTTCGGCGATCACCTTCCGGTGTTCCAGCTTTTCAAGCTTCGGCGCGATGACCACCTGGCAGTAACCGGCGTTGGAATTGTTGTCGAAGTATTGCTGGTGATAATCCTCGGCCTTGTAAAATTTCTTGAGCGGCACGATTTCCGTCACGATGGGATTGCGGAAATCCTTCTGCGCCTCCAGCCGGGATTTTTCCGCAATCAATTTCTGCTTTTCGTCGCGATATAAAATGATGGAGCGATATGACGTGCCTTCATCCGCGCCCTGGCGGTTGAGCGTGGTCGGGTCGTGCGCCTGCCAGAAAACTTCCAGCAGCCTGGCGTAGGAAATTTTCGCAGGATCAAATTCAATCTGCGTCACCTCGGCGTGGCCGGTCGTCTCGCTGCAAACCTCGCGATAGGTCGGACTCTCCGTGGTGCCGCCAGCAAAACCGCTCGTGACAGAAATCACGCCGGGCAGCCGCTCGAAAACGGCTTCCATGCACCAGAAACAGCCGCCGCCCAGGTCGGCGGTTTCAATCTTGTTCGTCGGGTTTGATTCAGTTGCGTTCATGTGTTCGACAGGCTCCGGGGGTAAATCAGCTTGCACCCGGCGCGGGCAGAAACAGTTCACCGCGCCGGCGGCCAGCAAAATTAAAAAGGTGCATCTCATTTGGTGTTCAACGTCTCCAGCCCGGTCGTGGCCGGCGGCAAAACCTTACACCATTTCTGTTTATTCCGCTTCGGGCTTGTCCAGGTGTTCGCCGGGCGGCAGTCCGGCATATTTCTCAAAATGCTCCGGCTTGAGCGGTTCGGAGATGGCGTTTTCACCGCCCAGCCATTTGCCGAGGTCAATGAGCTTGCAGCGATGCGAACAGAACGGGCCGTATTTTCCGGCCAGCCAGTCGCCGGTCTTTTTGCAGGTCGGGCATTTGACTCGCAGCATGGCTACTTGGTTTCGGCGGCAACGGCCTTGAGGTCGGTCGCGACATTCACGGCGGCATCCAGCGGGACGCCGCCGTCGGTGAGGGTTTTCTGCACGTCATTGAACAGCATCGGCTGCTGCGCCGCCGAAAGATGCGAGCTGTTGAAGAGGGCGTGGACCTCCCGTGCCAGTTTGGTCTGCTGCGCCGGTGTCAGTCTTTTGTTCCCCGCAACCGCCGATGCGAGATCATCCGCCAGTTTTTTGACGGAAGTTGACGAAGGCTTGGCGCCCTGCGCCGCCTGCGACAAATTGTTCAACAGCGAAATTTTTTGCGCGGGATCCGGCTTGTCACCCGTTGAGTTTTTGAGCGCGGCAAAATCCGATTGCAAACCGGAGACGTTGTTCAACGTCGCCTGCAGCACGGGATCAACGGGCGCAGGTGCGGGAGCGGTCCCCGACGCGGCGGCGGCGCTGGCGGGGTCGCCGGCCGCCCTTTGGATCCGCTGTTGTTCCGCGTCGTTTTGGGCGCTGTCCCGCTTCGCCTGCTGCTTGGCAATGGAATAATTAACCTCCTGCGCCAGCAGGGTTCCGGCGGTGAAGAGCACGCACGCAAGCACGATGGGAGTTTTCATAACTGTTTATGGATTTACCGTCAAACTACCACCTTTTGACAGTAATGAAACATAATCTTCGAGAATGCGCTCGGACTCGTCCAGCATCGGATCAAACGGCGGCGGCGACTTTTTCGCCTCGGCTTTGGACACATTATTGGTCGCGCTGGACAGAATATTCGTGGTGCCGTCCGGGAGCGGCAGTCCTGGCTCGGCGGAATTCTTGACGGTCAATTCATAGATTTTCACGCCGGAATCGGGCCGGCTTTCCCGCTCCTTGTCGCGCGCCTCGTTTTGCAAGGTGATGCGCTCGTGCTCCTTGATGGCGTCGCGCTCGTTGAGGGTGGCGGTCCGGTCGGCTTGAGATTTTTTAAATTGCTCGATGTCCTGCCGGACATAGGCAAAATCCTGATTAGTGAGAATGCGCGCGTCGGAAAGCTGGTGCAGTTCGGCCAGGTAGGGCTGGACTAGGTTCACCTTCGCGTAGTTCGCCGGCTGGATGGTGTCCCACGCCAGCGGGTTGTCCAGGCTCGTTTCGCCAATCAGCGTCGAAAAATTCAGCACATCCGGCAACACAATGTCCGGCACCACGCCCTTGAGCTGCGTCGAAGCGCCGCTGACGCGGTAAAATTTACGGATCGTGATTTTGAGGGCGCCGGGGTCGTTCGTGCTGTTGATCATGAACGGCTTGAGCGGGTTCAGATTTTGCACCGTGCCTTTGCCGTGCGTGGACGTGTCGCCGACAATCAGCGCGCGGCCGTAATCCTGCAACGCCGCCGCCGCAATCTCCGCCGCCGAGGCGCTGAAGCGGTTGATCATCACCACCAGCGGGCCGGTGTAAAGCTCGTCCGGATCGGTGTCGGAATCCACCGTCACCTGGTTGTCAGGATTGCGCGCCTGCACCACCGGGCCTTCTTTGATGAACAGGCCGGTGAACTTGATCGCCTCCTCCAGCGAGCCGCCGGGATTGTAGCGCAGATCAACGATGATGCCCGCGACATGTTCCTGCTTGAGCTTCTTGATCAGCTTGGCGACATCCTCGGAGGTGTATTTGGGCGTGGCGTGGCCGTTGTTGGCCGTGAAATCAACCGGCGCATAAAACGACGGCAGGTCAATAATGCCGATGCGGTTCGTGCCGCCGTGATCGTCGGGCATTTCAATCAGCTTGGCCTTGGCCTCCGAATCTTCGAGCTTGATTTCGTCACGGACAAGGCTGATCACTTTGCGCGTCGTGAAGTCCGGGGCCGGATTGATGGTCAGCCGCACTTCGGTGCCTTTCGGCCCGCGGATTTGCTGGACGACTTTTTCCAGCTCCATGTCCACCACGTCCACCGGCGGCTTGTTGCCCTGCGCCACGGCGACGATGCGGTCTTTTTCATTGAGCAATTTGCTTTTGCTCGCCGGGCCGCCCGCGACGAGCGAGAGGATGGTGCAATAACCGTCGTCCTCCCGCAGTTGCGCGCCGATGCCAAACAGTGACAGGTTCATCCCGATGGAAAAATCCTGCGCGTGCGGCGCGCTGAAATAATCCGAGTGCGGATCGTAGGCGTGGGCCAGCGCGTTCAAATAAATCTGCAGCACGCTGTCGCTGTCCTGGTTGGTCATCAGGTGCAGGTTCCAGCGGGTGTGCCGTTCCAGCGTGGCGATGATGTTGGTGTTCGCATCCGCCGGCAGCTTGATGGTGAACACGCCATTGGTCTCGGACATCTCCCGGCCCAGCTTGTCCTGCAAATATTCATAGCGCACCTGCTGCCGCCAGAGCTGCTGCGCCTCCGCCAGATCCTTCGGAAACGGCTCGTGCCGGCGGTCAATCTGGATTTTCTCGTCCGTGTTGAATTTGAACTTGTCGTGCTGCAACAATTCATCCACATACGCCGTGTGCTGCTGGAACCGTTCCTGGTAGCGCTGGTAAATCGCAAACGCCGGCGACAAATCCGCCGTGCCACGGCCACCAGTCGTCAGCACGTCGAGATTGGTCCGAAACCGGCCGAACTCCGCCAGATCACTTTGCAAAAAATACTCGTGCCGCGGATCAAGGGAGTCAATGTAGCCGTCAAAAAATTTGACCGACAGATCCTTGTCCAGCGGATGTTGCAAATAGTGATAATCCTCCAGCAGCCGCGCCGCAACGTAGGCGATGCGCGGATCGTCCGCCCCCGGTTTCAAACTGTTCACCGGCAGGGCCACCGCCGGCGGCGGTGCCATCCGGCCCGTTTCGCAGCCGACCCAGATGACCAGCCCGACGGCAACGCTGAACGGCACCGGCCAGAATTTTTTTAGCTGTAACATGATGTTTGGCACACTTTGACTCAATTTAAACCAATTTGTTCACTGAGGGAAATAAATTGCGACGGGCGTGGATGCTCATGACAAACCGGGCGGCACGTTTTAGACGGAGCGCGAACGGCCCCTGTCCGCGGCATCCGCTGCCGTTTGAAATGGCTGGGATTTTCCGCCAGCCACGGCAGAAATAGTTTGTTCAAGGCATAATTCCACAAAAAAGCCGCGCGGGATTACCGCGCGGCTGATGCGACTGTGAATCGCGAGCGGACGCTTACTTCCTGGCCGGCATGGGCACGGTGGCCGAAAGCAACTTTGCCTTGGCGCAAAGGAAATAAACCACCGCGCCGACGACAAACGCAGCGACCGGAGCCGCCGGAACGGCCGGGATGGCGGCGGACATCTTGTCATGCAGAATCGGCAGAATGCCGACGCCGAAACCGAGCAACCAAGCGATCCAGCCAGCCGGGTTGAATCCCGCGCGCGGACCGTTCCACTTGCCACCACTTAAAAAGTAATCTACCAGCATCGCACCGCAGATCGGCCCGAACGAGGCGCCGATGATCTCGAACACAATGATCGCCTTGCCCGCCCAGCCGGAGAGGGCGAGCGCAATGCTCACCGCCGCGCCAATGCCGACGGAGACGAAGGGATTGACGTTCGACAGCGTGGTTTTGAAGCTGTTGGCCGCGATGAACGAGGAGAAGCACGCTGACGGGAAGGCCGCGATTGCCAGCAGAAACATCATCCACTTGGAGATGCTGGTTCCCATGATCACGGGAATCAAACTCGGACTTTGCAGAATCAGTTTTCCACCACCCGCCGTGACCGCCGTCTGGCTCAATGCCGGCGAGCCGTAGGTGCCGGCCACGATCAAGATCGAGGCGCCGGCGGTAAGAATGATGGCCAGCGCCACGCCCACGATGCCGCCCATGCTCACGTCGTTCTTGTTCCGGCTGTTGGTTCCAAAATCCACCCCGGCCGCACCAGCGGTGGCGAAGAAGCCGACCACGAACGTCAGCATAGCCGCCAGCACACCAAAGGAATCCAAGGCGGGCAACGTGTCAGCAACGGCTGTCTTGTGCAAATCAACGAACTTCGCGGCATCAAAGCTGCCGATGGTGCCAGCCGTTTTGGCCAGCAGAATCGCCAGAATCGCCAACGGAATCAGCGGGAGATAGGTGGCCACTTTGGCGACGTATTGAATCCCTTTCAGACCGACGAACGCGGCCAGCACGCCCCAGAGAACCATGATTCCTTTTACCGCTCCTGGAATCGTGGCAACATTCATAGGATCGATTTTAGCTTCGGGGAAAAAGAACATTCCGATCAAAGCCGAGGAGAAATAAATGTTCACCGCCAGCCAGCCAAATTGCAGCACGCCCATCAAAAATCCCGGCATCAGAAAACCGCCCGTGGCACCGAAGGTGGAGGTGCCAACAATATAAAGCGGCAGACCGGTCTTCATGCCCAGCAGCCCGGGCACCAAATAGAACAGAAAATGGCAGATGAGCGCGGCCAGCACGAGGCTGATCAAGGCCCACGCCAGGCCCTGCGAAAGCAGGCCGCCCGCATTGGGCGCGTTGACGGCGTCCTGCCAGAACACGAACCACAAGAAGATGCCGGCGTAGGTCGGCGCGGTGTTTTTATACCACGGCGCGCGCTTGTCCGGCGGGTTGGGAACAGTGCCGGCAATGTAGGCAGGCAGAGAACTGTTGGACGAGGACACGGGACTGTTGACTGGAGGGTTTGCGGGATTACTCATATCCTTTCTAATGCCGGTTTTCAATCCGCTTCACAAGTCAAAAAATTGCGCCGACATTTCCGGCCGGAGCGCAAACGTCCAACGGCAAATTGCAAGAGATTCTGACCGGCGGCCAAGCAAACCAAGCCGGCAAATGTTTGACCTTGAGCTTTATCTGCCTTCGACCAAATTGTAGCATCGCTTGGTTCATACCATTATGAGAATAAATTTAACCGCCCCAGCCATCGTTTGGTTGTTCGTTGTTCCCGGCTTCACCGCGCTGGCGGCTGATCCGCCAGCCAGCCAACCGCCGGCCTCCCTGACGCCGCCCCGCGTGCCGGGCTTTTCGGTGGACTACATGGATCGCGCGGTGGATCCCGGCACGAATTTTTACCTTTTCGCCGACGGACAATGGCTGAAAAACAATCCGGTGCCGCCCGACAAATCGCGCTGGGCCTCCTTCACCGAACTGGCCGAGCGCAACTGGTTTCTTATCCACGAAATCCTGGATTCCGCCGCGCTTCCGGAAGCGCCGCTGCCGCCGCATTCACCCCGGCGCGAGGTCGGCGACTTCTTCGCCTCGGCCATGGACACCAACCGGATTGAGAAACTTGGTCTCCAGCCCATCGCCGGCGACTTGAAAAAGATTGACCGGATCCAATCCACCAAAGATTTGTTCGCGTTGCTGGCGGACTTTCATCAACGGGGCATCGGCGGGATTTTCGATGCCGGTTTTGGACCGGACGAGAAAAACAGCTCCATCTACGCCGTTGAATTGAGCCAGGGCGGGCTTTCGCTGCCTGACCGCGACTATTATCTCAAGGACAGCTTTGCCGAGAAGCTCAAGCTGTATCACGACCATGTGCGGAACATGTTCGGTCTGCTCGGGGAAAAGCCTGCGGAGGCTGCGGCGCACGCCAGCCTCGTCATCCAGCTCGAAACCGAACTGGCCAAGGCGAGCCGGACGCGCGTGGAGCTGCGCGACCCGAACAAGAATTACAACAAATTCACCGGCGGGGAACTTGCCGCCAAAACGCCGGAGCTTTTGTGGTCCGTCTATTTCGAGGATCGAAACCTCGCGCCACCCGCCTATGAAATCGTCGGCCAGCCGGAATTTTTCACAGCCGTGAACCAGCTGGTCCAGGCGCGGCCCATGTCGGACTGGAAAGTTTATCTCCGCTGGCATTTGCTGCATGAGAGCGCACCGTTTTTGCCGTCGGCCGTCGAGCAGGAGAACTTCAATTTCTTTGGCAAAGTCCTCAGCGGCCAGCCGGAACAGGAACCACGCTGGAAACGCGCGGCCCACACCATAGACGGCTCCATTGGCGAAGCGCTCGGCCAGCTTTATGTGGAGAAATATTTCCCGCCGGAAGCCCGGGCGCGGATGAACGAGCTGGTGGAGAACTTGAAAGCCGTGTTTCACGACCGCCTCGAAAAAGTCCCCTGGATGACGGACACGACGCGGACCAAAGCCCTGGCCAAGTTCGCGCGCTTCACCCAGAAGATCGGCTACCCGGCCAAATTCCGCGATTACTCGTCGGTGCTGATCCGGCGGGATGACCTGCTGGGCAACGTCCGCCGTGCGGAAGTCTTTGAGTCGCGCCGGGAGATCGCCCGCGTGGGCCGGCCGGTGGACCGCACCGAGTGGGACATGACGCCGGAGACCGTCAATGCCTATTTCAATCCGGAGCAAAACGAAATCGTTTTCCCCGCCGGCATCCTCCAGCCGCCGTTCTTTGACGTGACGATGGACGATGCTGTAAATTACGGTGCCATCGGCGTGGTCATTGGCCACGAGATGACTCATGGCTACGACGATCAAGGGCGCAAATATGACGCCGACGGTAATTTGAACGATTGGTGGACTGCGGCGGACGCCCAGGCTTTCGATGACCGGGCGCAACTGGTCGTGGATGAATACAATGCCTTTGAGCCTTTGCCCGGCCTGCACGTGAACGGCAAATTGACCCTCGGCGAAAACCTGGCCGACCTCGGCGGCGTGAACATCGCCTACGAAGCCTTGGAGCGGGCGCTCGCCAAAGACCCCGCCAAACGCAAGCTCATTGATGGCTTTACCCCGGAACAACGTTTCTTCATCTCCTTCGCCCAGATCTGGCGCACGAATATCCGCCCTGCGGAAGCCCAGCGGCTGGTGACGGTGGACCCGCATTCGCCAGGTCAATTCCGCGCTTACGGCCCGTTGCTCAATGTCCAGATGTTCTATGACGCCTTTGACATCCGCCCCGGCAGCCCGATGTGGCGTCCGCCGGAGCTGCGCGCCAAAATCTGGTGATCGCCAACCGCTCCGTCTCCGGCCTCTGCCGGAGGCGGCGGACACCACAAGCGGCATGGCCACCGGCAGTTTTGGGCAATTTGACTGAATGCCTCACTCCTGCCGGCCAGGATGGCAAAAACAGGACTGTTTGTGTCACTCTGCCAAGCGATCTTGTAGCCGACAGACCTGTCGGAGGCAGTCTGTCCAAGCAGACTGTTGCAAACAGGACTGTCGACACCCTCCGTCCGGCCAGAGTGGTGCGTTTAAGATTGAATTTGCCGGTCGGCCAAGCCGGGTGGAAGCCTTTAAGATTAAAACCACCATCCCGCTTCGCCAGGATGATGGTTTTAAGTTGAAACGAGCCGCCTGGCCTGCCAGGAATGGCTCCGTCAGGCTGCCCAAGGGCGTCCGGCCAGAACCGGTCACCGGTTCAAGACAGCACAAAGGGCGCGCGATCTTCCCGTTTGATGAATTGCGCGGCTTCCGGGCAGTTTTTGGCGACCATGCCGGGTCCGTCCCATTCGAGCTTCTTGCCGACGCGCAGCGAGACGCAGCCGAGCAGCATGATTTCCACCAGCTTCGCCGCAATGTCAAAGCGCGAGTAGCACAGCTCCGGCTTGCCCGCCTTGATGGCCGCGATCCATTCCTGGTGCTGCCGGCGGTCGTTGTCGCCCTTGAACTCGTTGCGCGGCAGGGTCTGCGGAACGGCCTCCACCGCCGGATGCTTTTTGTAATGGACGAACTTTTTGTCGCCGGTCTGCTTGATGAAGAACTGTTCGCCGTAATCGTCCGGTGAAAAGATCGTGCCTTTGTCGCCGATGAGCAGGCAGCCGCTGCCGGGCATCTCGCCCTGGAACTCCACGATGTCGCCGGTGACGTCCTGCGGCGGCTTGTTGCTGCCGTCATGGCTGGTCGGGTTGTCAGCCAGCGGCTTGCCGCCATCATACCACCAGAGCGTGACGGGGTCGAAAGCCAGCGTGTCGTGCTGGTGGAAGAAGGATTTGTGCGCCGCCGGGATGGCGATTTTGCGCGCGGGAAATTCAAAGCGGATTTTCGAGCCGATGGGATAAGTCTCGTTGTTCATTGCGCCAAACGGAATCGCCTCGATCTCCGTGGGATAGCCAAACTGCAAGGAGCGGAACGGCATGTTGACCGTGTGGCAGGCCATGTCGCCGAGCGCGCCCGTGCCGAAGTCCAGCCAGCCGCGCCAGTTGAACGGCTGATAGACGCCATTTTTGAAAGGCCGCAGCGGGGCCGGGCCAATCCAGGTGTTCCAGTCGAGCGAAGCGGGCACCGGGTCCTGGCCTGCGGGCCGGCCCATGCCCTGCGGCCAGATCGGGCGGTTGGTCCAGACGTGAACCTGGTGCACCTGGCCGATGATGCCGGCCTGGATGCATTCGACCGCGCGCCGCAAGCCATCCGCCGAGCTGCCCTGGTTGCCCATTTGCGTGACAAGGTTATTCTTTTTCGCCAGGCTCCGCAGATAGCGGGCCTCGTAAATCGTCTGCGTCAGCGGCTTCTGGCAATAAACATGTTTGCCGTGCGCCATCGCCGCGGAAGCCGCCACCGCATGAAAATGATCTGGCGTGGCCACGCCCACGGCGTCAATGCCGCTGGCCATCTCGTCAAACATCACGCGGAAATCCTGGTAGAACTTCGCCGACGGAAAACTTTTGACCGCGTCGGCGGCGTTGCCGGTATCCACGTCGCACAGGGCGACGATGTTTTCGGTGCTGTTGCAGTTGATGTCGCTGCGGCCCTTGCCGCCCGATCCGATTTGAGCAATGTTCAGCTTGCTGTTGAGGTTTTGGGCCCGCAAAAGCGTGGGCACCCCGAAAACAACCGCGCCGGTGGCGAGCGAGGTGGTCTTGATAAAACTCCGGCGACTCAAAGCGCCGGCACTGGGCTTGCGATGGGACTTCATATAAAAATTCTACGCGGATGCGCGGTGAGGTAAAACAAAAAATCTTAAAATTATAAATTATTGGACCAGGCACCTGGCGGAAGCGGAGGCTTGGGGGCAGATGGAACGCATGAAAACGAAGCTTGTGCAAAAAAAACTGACATGGATTCAACTCTTTGACCAATTCGCACGGTTGTCCATGCCCGCCGTCATCTTGAAGGAGTGGTTTTGGAAAAAGGGGATGATCTGCCCGCATTGCAAAGACAATGACCAAAAAAGTTTTCCGCCATGGTTGCCCGTCCCGCCGCTCCAACCCGCGCCGGGTTCCGCTGGTGAACAAACTGCCAAAACCCATTCACCGTGACCCGCAGCGCGGAATTTGAGGATGGTCAGGTCCCGCTCCGCAAACGGCATATTGCCTGGCCTCTGCTTTGCACTTTCAAAAATCAAGCTTAAGTCCAAGCCATCAAGCCACGCTGCTTGCCGCCGTCAACCGGTTGCATCAATTCACTTCCGCCAAAGGCGTAATTCCACGAAGAAACGCATGAACCGTTGACCGTTGACCGCCGGAAACCAGTTTGCTATCTTGCCGCCTGTCGTGCTGATGAAATCCGCGTTGAACCAACATGTCTTGGTGTTGAACCGGCTCTGGCAGGCAGTCAATGTCTGCACCGCCCGCCGGGCGCTCACGCTGCTCTTCCAAGGCCACGCGCAGGTCGTGCTGGACAACCCCGACGGCTCGTTCCGCACCTTCAACTTTCAGGAATGGCGCGACGTCTCCGCCGGCGCGCCGCCGGAGGAAGCCATCCGCGCCATCTCTTTCCGCATCCGCGTGCCGAAAATCATCCTGCTGTTCCTGTATGACCGGATGCCGAAGAAGGAAGTGAAATTCACCCGGCAGAATATTTTTGAACGCGACAAAAACACCTGCCAGTATTGCGGCAAAGTTTTTGACCGCAACGACCTGAACCTCGACCACGTCATCCCGCGCGACCGCGGCGGCCCGACCACCTGGGAAAACATTGTGTGCTCGTGCATTGCGTGCAACACGCGCAAGTCCAACCGCACGCCGTTCGAGGCCGGCATGAACCTGGTGCGCAAACCCAAGCGACCGAAATGGCGTCCGTTCGTGCAGGTCAACCTCACGCTGCAGCGGCACGACAGTTGGCGGCATTTTGTGGACCTCGCCTACTGGAACGTCGAGCTGGGCGAAGACGTCGCGCCGTAATTTTCCAAGGTCTGCGCGTGGCGTCACGCGCATTGACTTCGCGGATTCCGCCGCTAAGATTCAAGCCTTGGCGTGCTCGTCTATCGGTTAGGACACGGCCCTCTCAAGGCTGAAAGACGGGTTCGATTCCCGTGCGCGCTACCACTAAAAACCTATAAAATTCTAGGTTTATTTGTTTCAAGTTGACTTTCCAGACACTTTTCCAGACAGTTGTGGCATGAAATTGCCGGAGTTTCCAAAAGTGTTGAGGCTGGACAGCGTCAGCGTCGTCATCTACAAAACGCCATCCAAAGGATACGATACTTTTACGCTCGCCTACTATCAGGACGGACACCGGAGACGCGAATACAGCAACAATTACTCCACGATTCTTAAACGCGCCAACGAGGTTTTGGATGATTTGCGCCAGGGTAAACCGGCGGTTGAAGGCGCGTTGAAAACCGCCGAGCGGCTGGAGTTTGTCCGGGCGAAGGAAAACCTCAAATCTAAAAACATCACCCTGCCGCTTGACGTGGTTGCCCGCCATTTCGCTGAGGCGGTAAAACTGCTCGGCAGCGATCTGGTAATTGAGGCGGCACGGGAATATGCCAAACGCCACCCGCAAAAGCTGCCGCAAAAAACCGTCGCCGAAGTCGCAGACGAATTCATTGCCGCCAAACGCGCCAAAGGCGTCAGCCGCCGCTATGAAGAAGATTTGGTTTACCGGCTTGGCCAATTCAAGGCAGTCGTGCAAGGCAACATCAGTCAAATGGATGCCGAGGTGCTACGGAGTTTTCTCGACGGCCTGACCAAAGCCGACGGCGCAAAAATTTCTCCCCGTTCCTACAATAATTTCCGGCTCGCGCTCAACACGCTGTTTCAGTTTGCCAAAAAGCGGAAATACCTGCCGACCGACTGGAATGAATTCGAGGCGGTCGAGATAATGAAGGACAGTGGCGGCGCTATTGAAATTTTTACGCCGGATGAAATTGCAAAACTTCTGGCCGCCGCTGACCGCGATTTGATCCCGTTTCTCGCCCTCGGTGCGTTTGCCGGACTGCGTAGTGCCGAGATTGAACGGCTGGACTGGCGAGACGTGAAATTTGAAACGGGCTTTGTCATCGTCGAAGCGGGCAAGGCCAAGACAGCGACACGGCGTCAAGTGGAAATGCGCCCAAATCTCCGCGCTTGGCTTGAACCGCTTGCCAAGATAGAAGGCCGTGTCATCCCCTATGCGGACGATGAGCTTTACAAGGAGTTGCGGGCCGTTTCCGACAAGGCAAAAGTTCCGTGGAAGAACAATGCACTGCGGCATGGTTTCATATCCTACCGTGTGGCCGAGACCGGTGATGTGAACCGCACCGCGCTTGAGGCAGGAAATACTGCCACGATGATTTTCAGCCACTACCGGGAGTTGGTCACCCCTCAGCAGGCAAAGACATGGTTTGGTATCTGGCCAAAGAAGATTTCAAAACGGCAGCGGGTGGCGAAGGTGTAGGGGGAATTCATTATTGCGCCACGCCATAATTGGCTTTCAAGTGCGCCTCAATATCCGTCCATTTGAAAAGCACCGTAGCGCGACGGCCTTTGCCAATTTTGAGATAAGGAATGATACCGCGACGCATCCAGTGCTCAATCGTCCGCGCCGTCATCCCAAAACGCGCTGCCACTTCCAACTTGGACAAGTATCGTTCCCCGGCCGGAATTGGATTGGTTACAGGTGAGGTGGTCTCCGTTGATGCCGTTTTCATATGGCCGACTTCGGTTGCGTATGCCGCCGCGCATTTTTAATTCGCCAATGCCGGTGAATGGCCGCCACCACCTTGTCGAGCCAGGCGACATCGGCAAACTGTTGTGCCAGCACGTCACGCGAATAATGTTTCACGCAATAACGCTGCGGACGGCCCAGCGGCTTGATCAAGCCCGCCCGCGACAGGGGCGGGATGATATGCGTGGCTACCCCCAGCGCCTCGGCAACTTCCTCCTTGGTCATGGTGGCGCAGTATTTTTCCAATGGTTGGATTCTTAACGGTGAATCAGCAGTCATACACGTTCCTTGGTTAAAGTGAGGGTGACGGCGGTAATGAGGGTGTCATACACCTCGCCCAAACGGCTATCTGCCGGCATTACAAAACTCAATTCGTATTGCTGAAGCCGGCGTTCCAGCCATTTGAGACCGCTTCCCAGAACAACCACGTTGGCACACGCAAAATGAATCGACATTTTTTCCGGCGGTGCCTCCGGTTCCTTTTCCAAGGCCGGGTTGGCCATTCTTTCGGCATACAAGAACTGCGCGTAGGGCAGCAGATAGCTGATGCCGTCATCGGCAATTACTTCGAGCGCGGCGATGTTGGGATCACTACTGCCAAGGCAGGGATTTTTACGCGGGCTAGACGCTGATATGGCGGGCGGATTGTCGCTGGTGTGGTTCGGTTGGCTTGATTTCATTGCTGCTCCTTTCGGTGGTTTCGATTGAAAGTGATTTGGCGATGCGCTGGCGGAACCGTTTCATAAAACGATGGCCGCGCTGCAAAATGGTTTGGAGGAAGTCCCGCTGCGGCATGGCCTCAACCGCCGCCAGCCGCGCACTGGAATGGGTGACATGCAAACGTAATAATTCCGAATCATCGGTAAAGATTTGGCAGCGTTCGCGCCCGCGCGAGATGCTGACGTAAAATTGTTCCTGATTGATGGCGGGCAGCGAACGCGCCGAGGCGACCAGCAAAACTTCATCCACGGTCTTGCCCTGGGCGGCATGGGACGTGACGGCGTAGCCATGCGTGAAGGTGCGATAATCGGCAGGAATCACCCGGCCATCGGCCAGTAAAACGGAATCACCTTGAATCGCCCGCACCTCGACAAGTTCGCCATTGATAAAGTGCTTGCGCACGGCCACCGCGTTAGCTTGCAGCAACAGCTTATCGCCGGCGGCGATTTTCAATTTTCGCTTTTCGCCTACATCACAGGCGATGCCTGCACCCAATGGGAAAAGGTTTTCCGAACCATCAGCACGTTGAACTTTCAAGATGTCGTTTTCCACGGCGACCACCTGCACCGTTTCACCTTTTTCAAAACCAAGTCCTCGACGATGGAAATGGATGGCCATGCCCGGACGGTATTGCCGCGCATCGCGCTTCTGTGCTTCCGTCCATGAGAGTGAATCAAAAACTTGAAATTCTCTTTCCTCACCGGCCAGCCGACCGGTTGTTTTCAGGGCGGTGCGGATTTTTTCCGTCACCGCCTCAATTTCATTCCATGTCGGCGCGACCAGCAGCGCGGACTTATTCTCTGCCAACGCTTTCAGATACGAAAGCGCCGCCGAGTCGTGAAGATCATGGTGGCCGTCCGCAAGAACCTCAGTCACCGCACCCATGCGTTCCAACTGCGCGAAGGCTTCCACGGTGCGTTTCTGCGCCGCCAGTTCCACGGCCTTGCGATACGCTGCCTTGCGTTGCCGCCGGATGGTCGTCAACTGGCCGGATTTGAAATTGGAATGCCGTTCCAAAATCCGCAGTGCATCGCCACGCGCCACCGAAGCGTGCTGCCCGGTGTCGCCGGACAAAATGATGCGCGCATCGCGCGCGCAATCGAACAGCCGTTTCAAATCGTCCATCCCCACCGCCCCGGCTTCATCCAATACAATCAATTGCCGTTCGGACAGAACCGGCTTGGACAGCAGCAGGCTTTGCAGCGTCTTCGCCTCGAATCCCTCTTTGCGTAAAACATCCGTTGCCGCCGCCGTTGGCGCGCAGAACAGTGGTTCAATCTTCGCCTCTTCACAGGCAGCGACCAGTTCGCGCAAGGCCGTGGTTTTGCCGCTGCCGGCCAACCCCCGCAGGCCGGTGATCCGGTCACTGGTGCGCAGGACATGGTAAATCGCGCGGCGTTGATCTTCGGCCAGCCAGGCGGCAGGCCGGTAGCCCGGATGCAACGGCGCGACCGAATCGCAGCCAGCATTGACCGTTTGGATTAAATGCAGTTCCGTAGCCAGAATCTCTTGAGTCGAGAATCCGCGTTCGGTTTTCACCAAGTCCGGCCGGTGTTTCACCTCCCCTTTCAAATCATCCAAATTCACCGCCCCCAGGCGGTGCGCCAACGCCACGCTCAACAGTTCATGCTCCGGCACGACCGATCTGCGCTCGAAGACATGGGCGACGGCATGGTTCAAAACCTGATTTTCCACCAGCGCAATGTGCGGCAGGCGCGATGGACGAGCCGACGCGCGGAGGGTTTGCAGCGATTGCCGTTCATCGGCTGACAACTCTGACAATTGCCGAGCGCGGACTTCAGCGGTTGAAATGCCTTTGAGCTTTTTAGCCCGGCTTTGATGCACCGCATGGGAAATTTCGTCGTTGGAAAGTTTGCGCCCCAACTTTGCTTCCATTTCCTGAACCACCGCGTCGCGCTGCTGCGCGCGTTTGGAAAATTGTTTCTGCACCGCATCACTCACCCCCTCGATTTCAAAACCGTGTTTGGCCGCGACAATCCGGTAGCCGATTTGTTGCACCCGCTTGGCCAGTTCGTTCCGATAGACCGCCGTGCCATAACGAATCGCGTCATACATGCCGCGCGCTTCCAGCGCCTTCCAGCAACGCTCCTCCTTGTCGAACGTGGCGTTGAACACCGTAAAATGCGTATGCAACTGCGGGTCGAGTGCGCGGGAACTGTCATGCACGAACGCTCCCGCCACTAGGTTGCCCGTCGTCCGATCCTTGCGAGCGCCCTGCTTGCGCACGCGCGCGGCGGCGAAGGATTCGAGTTCGCGAAACGCAAGTCTGACCGCTGCCTCATGCGCTTCAACCAAACGCTGGTCGTCCAGAGTGACCGCGAGCACCGAGACTGATTTCGGCGCGGAACAGGTGAAGTCATAAAACACACGGCGCTGGCCTTCCTTCTGGCTCCGCTGCGTCAACCGCTCGCCATCGTTTGGATTCTGATTTTCGCAGAGCGCATGAAACTGTTCGCGCGTGACTTCAGCCTTCAATCCCAACCGTTCCGCGCCCGTGCCAATCCACTGGCCGTGGCGGATTTCACCGGCGGCGTAGTAATCATTCTGCTCCAGATGCTCGTCGAAATACGTTTCGGCGTCCGCCAGATTTTTATGGGCAACCGCAGTAAACATGGAACGTGATTATATCGGTCTTGAAAAAAGCTTTATGCCCCGCTGGCACATTCGTTATTTTCGTCCCGGCACTCATTTCCCGATTGGTGCATCGTGCCTGAACCGGTCTGGCGCAGGGCGTGTCTGGCACACGAGATCAAAACTGAATCCAGTTTTATTCATGCCTGGCAGTTTGCCTGAACTTTCCCCCTTTGAGGTGTATGTGATACACCAAATGCACTTGGCGATGTTTTTTTTCATCCTGCAACCAGTTTGGCCGAGAAGAAGCCCGCTTTTGTGCAATCTTTACACAAAATGATGCCTCGCTTTTTTGGCTGTAAAAGCGCGTATCTCCATTGGTTTTATTGGGGATTATCACTATTCATCCGGCATGGTCTGAAATTTTGTTGAGGCTTTCGCATCTAAATGATGCTGCCCGGCGCTTTGACTGGCCGGCTTGCTTCCAGATATTCAGCAACCGGCCAGACAAATCGCCAGCAATGCGAACCTAGACGGCCAAGCACTCAACGGACGGTTTGCAAATCCCGCGACTCCACAGCCGTTCCGTCCGCTCCGATTTTCAAACCGCCCGTTCAGTGCCCGCGCAAACTTGCGTCCGACTTCAGATTGCGGTATCTATTTCTTCAGTGAAAACAATGTCCTTCAGTGAAATGAAACGGCAGGAAGCGGAGAGTCGCATGGCGGCAATCCGCAGGGCTCGCCGCAGCCCGGCAGCGGCAGCGGCACAACAGCGACGGGCTTCATTGGTGGGCGACGGTGCGAAGTGGCGTATCACCAATTTGAATCAAGTTGCCCGCGCCATTGCCCGCTGGGCGTAACCGTGGGTTTTTCCCTCCAACAATTTTCGGAAGTTTTCAAGATACGCGATGCCGGTGGACAACCGTATGTCCTCATCGGTGGCCAGGCGGTCAATTATTGGGCGGAACATTATTTACCCGCCGACCCGCAACTTGAAAAACTGCGGCCATTCACCAGCGAGGACATTGATTTCAAAGGCGGTCATGCCGATGTTCAACGCATCGCCCGTCAATTGGAACTGGCTCCGGGTTATCCACCCAAAGTGCAAATGACCGCACTGGCCGGATTCATTCCATTTCATATCGGCGACCTGAAATCCGCCATTGAAGTGGTCCGGCGGATTCCCGGCATTTCGGATGCCCATACGCCGGCCATCGAAGCTGATTGGAATGAAACAATCATTCGCGTTCTTGATCCCATTTCCCTGCTGGCCTGCAAATTGGAACTGGCGGCAACCGTGTCGCAGAAAAAGCGACAGGACGTGGTTCACTTGAAAATGTTGGTGCCCTGTGTCCGGGCTTTTCTGGGTGAAATCCTCCAGCAGGTTGATCTTGGCAAGTTGCCAGCAAAGGAGTGGTCGAAGGTCGCCAATCAAGTGCTGAAATTAACGACCGACCATCGCGCCCGGAAAATCGCCAACAAGCATCAGATCAAATGGCCGGAAATTCTGCCGCTGACTGCCATCTCCAAAAGCCAGAACGACAAGATCAGACGGTTTCAGGAGCAGCAGTTGGAACAGGGCTATAAAAAATCCAAGGGCATTTCCATCTGATGTAGTGACGGCGCTTTGACTGGTCGGCTTGCTTCCAGGTATTCAGCAACCGGCCAGACAAATCGCCGTGATGGAAACCTAGACGGTCGCGCACTCATCGGTCGTTCTAAAACCGCGCTCAACTCCGCCATCGTCCGTTCATGCCACTCCCGACCAGCTCCGTTTCGCTGCCGGTTTCAGAGCGCCCGGTCAGTGCGCCCATCATCATCCAATTTGATACGTTCAGGCGAACGTGATTTCTGGCGGCTTTCTGAAACTTGAAAGCCTTGATTTTTGGATGACACCATCTCCTAACGAAATCGTTGGGGGGAAAAGTAGTCCGAAGCGAAGCGACAAGAAGCGACAACGAACTTGTCGCTAGTTGTCGCTTCCACACATCAAAAGTTGTCGCCGTTTGTCGCTCGAACTTGTCGCTTCTTGTCGCTTATGCAGCGTAATTTGATCTCACTTTAACTTTCACCTGCTCCCGACACAAATTTTTCACGATCGGGTTATCCTGTCCAGCGATGACCGAAACGGCACAACGAAAAGGTGGCGGAAAACCATTCCGCAGCATCCTGGAACCGCACTTTGAATTCATCCGCGAACTGCGCCAACGGCGCAAGACGTGGCGGCAAATTACTGAATTGCTGCTCACCGAGAAAGGCATCCGCGTTACGGTCTATGCCCCATATCTTTTTTACCGTCGCAAATTAAAACGCGCCACAAAACCGCATTGGGAAAATGCGGGAAATAATTCCGAATTCCAACCCGCCCGCCCCAACGCAGAGGCCAGCCGGCCACCATCACGCCAATCGCCATTGGCGAAGCCAGCCCCTTTCAAACGCCCAAACATCAAAAACATTAACACCGACCAAGAATTCACATGAACACCAACATCACCAAACGCATCCACATCAATCCCCAATCCAAAGGCAGCCTCGGCAAAAGTTTCGAGGCTGAGTTCCGCACTGCTTGGCTTGATTATCACGGCATCCCGTGGAATGGCTCCGACCTCGATGACCGGCATCATTCTTTTTTCGACCGGCATCCCAAACAGGTGCAGTCCCACACCCTCGGTAATGACGATGACAGCAAATCCACCCTGCTGGGATTGTTTCGCAACGTGTCGCACAGCAACGCGCCGGTTCACGTCATTGATTGCCGGGCGCAGGCCGACGGCCTCATCATGCAGGCGCTGGACTCGTTGCAGTTGCTCGAATCACTCGCCGCCCAGGGCATCCGGTTCACCTTTTTCCTGTTTCCCAGCGAGGACACCGAGAGCATGAATAACCTGCTCGACCTTTTTTTCTTCGCGGGCGACCGGGTGGACTACGTCATCGTCCACAATCCGGCCAAAGTGCGGACGAATTTGTTCCAAAAATCGAACATCGAAGCTGAGTTGAAAAAATTCGGAGCCACGGAAATAACATTGCCGGTGGTGACTTCCATCACGTTGCTGGCCATCAAACGTGCCGAGGCCAAGGCCGGTCGCAAATTGAGCTTCGCGGAAGCGGCTACGCCCGGCACGCCGCATCTGGAATTGATGCTGGCCGGGGAAATGCAATGGGCGATGCAGCAGATGTTCCGGCAATACGACTTGATTGCCGATTTGCTCGTGCCATCCGAACAGATGACGGAGCTTGAACCGCTGACCGAACCGGCGGCGAAACCGGCGCGCTCCAAACAGCCCATGCTCAACTTGGGCGAATGACGTTATGGATTCGGACAAAGACGATTTGGCGGTGCTTTGCACCGGGATGACGAAGTCGGAAGTGGATCGAATCCACCGATTTTTGCATGAATGGGGCATCGGGCCGGAAGACAGTTTTCCCGTTCAATTCGCATTGTTGACCCGCGCACAGTTGCGGGCGGCAGCCAGTATTCCGCGCTCCATCGCCGACAGCCGCAAATGGCTGGAACAGCATTTGGCTGAATACCGGAAACAAACCGCCGCGCTCACCAACGATTTCGAGGGCATGGTGGACATCAAGCATGGCGAATTGAAAGACATCGTTCTCAAACACGCGGAAACAGTGAAACGCGATGCGTTGTTCGTCAGCAACCGGTTGCTGGACGCGAATGACGCTGCCAAGAGCATTCAGGAAAACTTGCACGCCGCCGTGGCCGAATGGAATAAATCCGAAGACGCTCTGGCACAGGAACGGCAACGATTTGAAAAAGTCTGCCGGATGTTGAACGATGCCGTCAATCTTCGCGGTGTCCACTGGTATATTATTGGCACACTGGCTGCCTGTGTCGTCACTCTATTGATCGGCCACTATGTCTGGCATCACTGAAATCAGTCATAAATGACGGAGAAAGTTGTATGCGCGCGAATCCGGTTTCCATTGTATGTCGCCGGTCGTCGCGTCAAGGTCGTGCCTCGGTATGCCCTCGGCTTCCGCCTTGACCCGCCGCCCGGCTCCGGGGCTTTTGCGTTTAGGATTTCGCGCGGGTGGGAGTGTTCACCAAATGTAAATTGGTTCAAATTTAACGACCAAAACAACTAAACCTGAAATTTTAATTTAACAGCACCGTTGGATTGCCATCAAGACGTTTGGATAAATCAACGGGATCCCCCACCGAAACCTCCTGCGGATTCACTTGATAGGCCCAGACTTGAAAGTGCGTCAGGGTCGCTTCGCCATAGATCGTCGCAAACGCGCCATCTACGGCATCCAAACCATGGGCAACCTTGACGCGGCCGATGCGCGGCACATTGTAGCGCGCGTCAAACGTGAACCACTCGTTCCCAAGATAAACTTCAAAATACGCGTGAAAATCCATCGGTGAGCCAGGATCAATACAGCCGATGTCCGGCAGGTGCCCGGTTACGTAACGGGCGGGCAAATTAAACGTGCGGCACAAGGTGATGGCCGCATGGGCAAAATCACGACAGACGCCATAACGCCGGCCAATGACCTCGGACGCGGACAAGTCGGGCCGCCCGGACAGGGTGCGGTATTCAATGTTGTTGTGAACCCAGTCGCAGATGGTCTGCACGCGTTGGAGCGCATTGGTGATCTGGCCGAAAAGGTTCCAGGCAAAATCCATGAGCTTATCCGAATCACAATAGCGGCTGGGCAGCGTGTAGCGCAATAGCTCCGGCGGAAGCTGGCTGACGGGCGTGAGCCAGTTGGGCACGTCCCGGTTGTCCGGCTCGGAAGGCACGGCCACAAGCGCATCATGCCGGACTTCATTCCGCCCCGGCATGAACATCGAGCGGTAAGTGATGTTGCCATGCGTATCTTGAAATTCATACGACGGCAGGCCGATCCCGAACGAAAGCCGTTCCTGCATCACCAACACGCGGCCTTCGAGTCGTGGCCGGAGCACGAACAGGACCGGTGTCTGCACGGTGGTTTCGTAAACCAGGTTGCAGCCGACGCGGACGGTAAGATTCAGCGGAGTCCAGTTCATGGGTTGGGATGGCACAATTATTTTTTATCTTCATTCTTCAACGCATGTCAGTCATGTGGTTCGTAATGGCTTATTTTTTGTTTTCCACTTCAGGAGCATTCTGCTTTGCCTGTTCCGCTTCTTCAACGGCGCGAACATCCTCGCGGCCTAATTGTTCGTAAAATTCATGAACTTTTTTGACGAGCTGCGGCGACACCTCGTGTGCTGGCTTTACTTTCGGTTCCGATTTGGTTTCCGCTTTGCCATCAGGCTGCGGCTCAGTTTTGTCGGTTGGTTTGATGTCGGTTATAATGTCAGATTTCGTTTCCGCATTGGCGGCGGACGGCGGGACGGCTTTGACTTCAGGCGCTGGCTCAACTTTCGCATCTGGCGTTGGCTCAACCTTGGCGTCCGGTTTTGAATTGGTGTCAGTCTTGGTCTGGGTCGCGCGAATCTCCTGCTCGGCCTTGTCCCAGTTCTGCGCTGATTGACCGTCCCGATGACCCTCGCGCTCATATAACTCATAGGCGCGGGCCGCAATCTGCGGGGTCAAATCGGTCGCCATCTTGGCCTTGGTATCCGGTGTAGAGTTCACGTCAGGTTTGGTTTCGGTTTTAGGCTTCGCTTCAGAAGAATCTTCCGATGCAACTTTTTCTTCCGGTTTGGCCCCGGCCTTGGCATCAGGTTTCGCTTCAACTTTCGCATCTGCCTGCGGGTCGGCCTTCCTGTCCGTTGGAAACTCGGCTTTTGTTTCGGTCTTGGAGTCTTTATTGATTACAGCTTTTACAGGATCAAAAATCCGATAGGCGAGCAGTTTAATGCGGTCGTTCACGAGGAACCATAGCAGCGCATAACCCCACACGAAGCCGGCCCAACCCCAGCCCAGCGGCGTCATGAATAATCCATACACTGCGATCAACGTCGCCACGATTTGCGTGCCGACCACGGCCACCCATAAAATCTTTGCCGGACGATGAGACCAGAACGGCCCGCGCGTGCGCGTGAGGAAAATTGTGAGATGTCCCGCCACCGAAAGCTTCAAATACATCAGCGTCTGGATATGGGCGCGGTCGAGATGAAAAACACGCTCACCGAGATAAAACAAGCCGAAGGCGGAGACGACCCCGATGAGGCCCAGCACCGTGGAAATCCCCAGCACCATGCGCATGTTCCAGGCTTCAGGCTTGTCCTTGTATTTAACGTTGTCATAGGCAATGGACAGAATCGCGCCGTCGTTGAGCAACGCCAGCATCACGATCATCACCGCCGTCAAGGGATAGAAGTTGAAAATCAGGATTGCCAGCGTCATGAAGAACAACACGCGCAGCGTCTCGGCGATACGGTAAATCGCGTAACTGTTCATCCGTTGGAAAATTCTCCGGCTCTCCTTGATCGCATCAATGATCACCGACAGTCCGGGCGTCGTCAGCACAATGGCTGCTGCCGCGCGTGCCGCGTCGGTCGCACCCGAAACTGCGATCCCGCAGTCAGCTTTCTTCAGCGCGGGGGCGTCATTCACCCCATCGCCTGTCATGCCCACGATGTGGCCGCGTTTCTGCAAAACATCCACGATGTGAAACTTGTGTTCCGGGAACACTTGGGCGAAACCGTCGGCCTTCTCGATGGATTCGGCCACCTCGGCGGTTTCCTGTTTTTTCGTGTCACCGAGACTGGCGGCATCGAGGATGTTCGTGCCCATGTCCAACTTTTTCGCGGTCTCCTTGGCAATGGCCAAAGCATCGCCCGTCACCATCTTGATCTTCACACCCATCGCGAGCGCGGTCGCAATGGTGGCCTTGGCATCTTCGCGTGGCGGATCAAACAGTGGCAACACGCCAAGAAACTGCCATGGCCCGTCGCCCTCGGCCCGTGCGACGCCCAACGAACGAAAGCCGCGCGCCGCGAATTCATTGACTGCCTTCTCCACGGCGGCCTTCACCTGCCCGGCGTTGGCCGACAATGCCAAAATCACCTGCGGCGCACCCTTCGTTACCTTGAAAGTCTTTCCGTCCTTGGCTTTGATCGTAGCCTCGGTGCGTTTATGCACCGGGTCGAAAGGCTGGAAATGGACTACATCATAAGCCTTCAAAGACTCCTTGTCCTTCAGCACACCCAGAACGGCCAAATCAATGGTGTCATTATTTTCCGCGCGCGATGCCAGTGCCCCGTTGAGAATGAGTTGCTCGGCAGGGACATTATTGACACTAAATGGATCGCCCAGCGTCAGTTTGTTTTGTGTCAACGTGCCGGTCTTGTCCGCGCACAGCACATCCACGCCCGCCAGTTCTTCAATCGCCACCAGCTTGCTCACAATCGCCTGTTTCTTGGAGAGCAGACGTGCGCCAACAGCCATTGTCACCGACAGCACCGTCGGCATGGCCACGGGAATTGCGGCCACGGTCAACACCAAGGCGAATTGCAAAGTCTCAAGTATTTTGTCACCGCGATAAATTGCGAAACCGATGATCACCGCCACCAGCGCCACCGCGAGGATGATCAGATAATTGCCAATCTTCAAAACCGCCTTTTGAAAATGGCTGGCCGTGTGCGCCTCCTGCACCAGTTGTGCCGTCTTGCCGAAGTAAGTTTTCTCACCCGTGGCATAGACCATTGCGCCAGCTTCACCCTGACGGATGATTGAACCCGAAAATACTGCGTCACCGGATTTGCGCTCGGCGGGCAACGATTCTCCGGTCAGCGCTGACTGATCCACTTCCACCGGGTCTCCGTCCAGCAATCGCGCATCCGCCGGCACAATGTCACCCAGTCTCATGCGGATGACATCACCCGGCACCAACTCGCGCGCCGGCGGGTTGATCCACTTACCGTCGCGCTTCACCCGGGCCTTGACCGCCAGCTTGGCTTTGAGCGCCTCGATGGCGTTACTCGCCTCTTTTTCTTCCCAAAACCCGACCACCGCGTTGGCGACCAACAACAGGAGAATGATGAAAAAATCCGGCCAGTGTCCGACCACGCCCGACAGAATCACCGCGATCTCAATCATCCACGGAATCGGCCCCCAAAAATAGGAAAGAAATTTCAGGAATAGATTTGTTTTCTTTTCAGTAAGTTCATTCGGCCCATATTGCGTGAGCCGTTTTTTTGCTTCTGCATCGGTAAGACCGTCCGGCGATGATTCCAATTTTTTCTCCAACTCCGCCAGCGGCAGCGTTTTCAAATCGTCCTGCGGCGCCGGTTTAGCTGCGGGTTTCGCACCATTTTTGGGATCAGCTTTGGCATCCGGCTTAGCGCCCGGTGTGGCTGCGGTTGCGGTGGGTTTTGCATCGGCCTTGGTAGCATCATTTACCTCGGGCTTGGCCACGGGTGCGGCGGGCTTCGGATCTGCAGCTGCGCTCGGTTTGGGGTTCGGCGATTTGGGCTGGTCGGTGTCTTGCGTCATGGCGAAATCTTTTGTTGTCCGTGTATTTCAATTTGTAAGTTGATACCAATGGGAAGTATAACTCTTGGAGGCGCAAAAATGTATGGGGTGAACACCCCATGAAATAAAGTTCTCGCCTGTCCAAAGCCCGACACGGCCTGTTTACTTTCGCTCCATTGCAGCCGTGTATTCGCCACGGCGCGCGGCGCGATTGCATCGGGCGCGATGAAGCAAAGCTTGCTGCGCCGCTTTCACATTGGTCTCTTCGCCCCGCCAGATTTCCAAAGCCGGTTGCTGGATGGCGCGTGCGAACGAAAAGGCCAGCGCCCACGGCAGTCGCGACTTGAACCGGACATTCATGGCATTTAACCGGGCCGAGGCAAGTTCAGCGGATTGGCCGCCGGACAAAAAGGCAATCCCCGGCACGGCTGCGGGGACGGTTCGCAGGAGACAATTCACGGTGGCGTCCGCCGCCTCCTCCACGGCCTGCTGTGTCGGACAGGTCAGTCCCGGCAACACCATGTTGGGTTTCAAGATCATGCCTTCCAGCAGCACGCGCTGACAATTGACCTGGATGAACACGTTTCGCAGCACTTCCTCGGTGACTATGCGGCACCGCTCCAAAGTGTGATCACCGTCCATGAGCACCTCCGGCTCGACAATCGGAACCAGTCCGGCTTCCTGACACAACGCGGCGTAGCGCGCCAGCGCGTGTGCGTTGGCCTCGATGCAACTCCGGCTGGGAATGCCCTCGCCGATGACAAGCACCGCCCGCCACTTGGCAAAGCGTGCGCCCATTTGAAAGTATTCCGCCAGACGGTCGCGCAAGCCGTCCAGACCTTCGGTGATTTTTTCGCCAGGATGAGCGGCCAAATCCTTGGCTCCCATATCTACTTTGATACCGGGAATAATTCCCGCCTCGGTGAGGACTTTGAGAAACGGAGTGCCGTCCTGCTTCTGCTGACGGATGGTTTCGTCGTAGAGGATAACCCCACTGATGCACACGCCGAGACCGGGCGTGGTCACAATCAGCTCCCGATACGCGCGCCGGGCCTCCATCGTCTGCGGAATGCCCAGCTTCGCGAACCGTTTGTTGCAGGTGGGATTGCTTTCATCCATCGCCAGCAATCCCTTGTGGTCGGCGAACAGTTTTTTTGCGGTATCGATTAACAGTTGCGTGCTCATAAATAAGTTTCAGTTCATGGAGTAGCGACGGTTGTTTCCAGCGAAGCATCCCAACCACCACCGAGAGCTTTGATCAATTGGACGCTGGCCGTCAGTTGTTCCATCTGGAGGTTCAGCGCCGTCCGCTGATTGTTCAGCAGCGCAGTCTGTGCATTGATTACACTGAGGTAAATATCGATGCCGGATGTGTAGCGGACCTTGGCAAGGGAGTGGTAACGCTGCGACGAGGCGACGGCGGCATTCTGTTGTTGAAGTTCCTGCGACAAGATTCGCAGCGTTGATAAATTGTCTTCGACTTGCTGAAACGCGGTGAGCACGGTCTGGCGGTAATTCGCAACGGTTCCCTGATAAATCGCGCGAGACTGTTCGGTGACCGCCTTGCGCAAGCCACCGTCGAAAAGCGTTTGCGCCAGCGTCGCACCAACGGACCACGCCAGACCCGGCCTGGAAAAAAGATTTTGTATGGATGTGCTTTGATAGCCTGCCGCACCGCTCAAAGTAATGGTCGGATAATAAGCCGCGCTCGCCACGCCGATTTGCGCGTTTGCCTCGGCAACACGGCGCTCGGCAGCGGCAATGTCCGGACGCCGTTCGAGCAATTGCGACGGAACGCCAAAAGGAATGGCAACAGGTTTTGTGGTCAGCGAATTGGTGGCGATGGAAAATGATGAGGCCGGTTGACCAAGGAGCGTCGCAATGGCGTGTTCGAGCTGTGCGCGCTGGATGCCGAGGTCGGTGGCCTGCCCAAGCGTGGTGTTGAGCTGCGTTTCAGCTTGTGCGACGTCCTGATCGGACGCTAGACCTGCGCCATACTGGGCTTGGGTCAGCTTGAGTGATTCCTGATAGGCGATCACCGTCGCATCCAAAAGGTGCTTCTGCGCATCCAGTGCGCGAAGCTGAAAATAATCCACCGCCACTTCCGCCTGCATCGTCAGCCGCACGTTTTCGAGATCGGCCAGCGTGGCTTGGGCTTCCAGCGAATTAGCTTTTACGGTGTTGCGAATGCGTCCCCAAAAGTCCGGCTCCCAGGAGGCGTCAAAGGGCAGTGCATATTCGGTAAAAGTTGAGGCTGACGATGAAGAGCTGGATTGGTTTTGAGATGTCGCCTGCCGTGATCTCGTGACCGAAGGGCTGGCGGTCACGGTCGGAAAATACTGTGACCGGGATTGTTTCACAACCGCCCGCGCTGCGAAAAAATTGGCGAGAGCAGCGGCAACGCTTTGATTGAAAACAGTCGCCTGACTTTCGAATACATCCAGCTCCGGGTCATGGAACACTTCCCACCAATTGCCGCGAATCAGGTAGTCCTTTGGCTCGGCAATTTTCCAGCCGTCCGTTGCATTGGATTGTTCCGGTGTCAATTCCTTGTAAGCCGCCGGAGTTTGAACGGACGGTTTTACATAATTCGGCGCGAAGCTGCATCCGCTGGACAGAAACAACCATGCCAGCGCAACCACGGTCAGTCTGGTTTTCGTTTTCAACAGTGAAAGGATGGTCTTCATTTAAAGGCCCATTGCTACCCGCGGAAGATGTCGAACGGCTCAATTTTGAGAACCTTGCGTATCCCGATGTAGCTGGAAATTCCGGCAATGAGCAGCACCATGCCGAAGGCAAGACCCAAGTTCCCGAACGTGATGGTCGCCGCGTAATTGGGCAATCGCGATTTGGCGATGGTGATCATCAGCGTCACCAGACCGATACCCAGGCCATAGCCGATCATGGCCGTAAAGAAGGCCATGAACAGAATCATGTAAATCAGTTCGCGTCCCTTGGCACCGATGGCTTTTAGCGCACCGAATTTTTCCAGGTTTTCGATGATGAAGGTGTAAAAGGTCTGGCCGGAGATGGATAGTCCGACGATAAAGGCGATTATGGTCATCAATAGGATGTTGGTTCCAATGCCGGTCTGGTAAGTGTAGTAATGAGTAATCTGATTGTTGAATTCTTCCTTGGTGAAAGCAACATAACCCAGCTTGGCGACCTGCTTCTTGATTCCAGCCACGGCCGCGTCGTTCTTCGGCTGCACCAAAACATAGGACATGGTGAAACGAGTCGAGGGGAGATATTCGATCGCGCGATGATAGGTGGTGTAGAGCGTCGGCACTCCGTTCAACCCGTTTGAGACGACCCTGGCAATGCCGACAATCGTGCCCCGATGATCATTGAGTTCGAAGGCCGTGCCAATCTTCGGGTTCCCCAACTTGGAGAATTCAGCGTCGTCCACCACAAAGAAAGTGTTGTCGGCGTAGATGTCCTGAATGTTGCCCTGTTCCAATTCGGGCCGGCCAAACAGGCTGCTGTCGTCCAGACCGACCACGTTGACGCCTTGATAGTTGCCGTTGGCGAGCCTGACCAGCGCTCCGCCCATAAACAGCGGCACCGCATAGCTGACCCCGTCCATACTGCGCGTCGCATCCAGCACATAATCCGGCATGGGGATCGGGCTGGTCGCCGTATTCACCGCCGGATCCATGATCCACATCGCGGCACCGATGTTAGTGACCGGCGAATAGGCGCGGTTGAGAATGCCGGCGAACATGGCGGTCATTTCCATCATCAGGAACACGGCAAAGGTGATCCCGATCAACAACGCAAAAAACTTGCCTCGGTCGTTGACCAGCAGCTTGAAGCCGATCCGCAGTATGCCGCTGTATCTCATGTTAATTTTTTGTGGTGCTTGTTCCAGTTGCTTCCTGCCCGATAAAGACATCCACCATCTGGCCGGGATAGACCGGGGCGTCTTTTTTCTCGAAGCGGAAAATCACTGGCAGCACCCGCAAATCAACTTGCTCCTGCTTTTGATTGGACAACTCGATCTTGGGCGAGATGTAAGGCTGGATCCGGACGAACTCCAGCGGCACCTTGATGTCCGTTCCGGTGATCTGCATCTGCGCCTTAATATGCCAGTGCGACGGCAAGCGTGAGACGAGTATCTCATCCACATAGCAGCGCACTTGCATGTAATCCTGCGGCCCACTCATTACTACCAGCGGATCGAACAACTCCGTGTAAGTGTCGTAGTTGCCCTGCGACGAAACATGGCCACCGACCGCAACGTTGACCGCCAGCACGACTCCGTCAATCGGCGCTTTGACCGAATAATATTGCAGCAGCGCCTTGGCGGCCTTCAGCGCGGCGGTCGTCTGAGTGACGGCATCTTCCGCCGTATCCAGCACGTCCTTGCTGACCGATTTCGGGTCGGCGGCATAGGCAGCACAGCGTTTGTCGTATTGGTCGCGTGCCACTTTCAGATTGGCAGCGGCCAGTTCCGTGTTTGCCCGCTGCACGGAATCCTCAATGTTGAACAGCGGTGCGCCGGCCGAAACTTGCTGTCCTTCCTGCACGAACACCCGGGTGATCGGGCCGGAAACCTCTGGAAAAATGTTGATGTTTTCACCGCTTGGCAGGTCGCTCTCGATCATGCCATTGGCATAGATGGCCGAGGCGTAAGGATTGCTGACTGGTTGGAACACAGGTGGCTGCGCCTTGCGTTCCATGCCAAAAACATAGGCGGCCACCAATCCCGCCAGGATACCGATGGCAGCGATGGTAAAAATGACCATGTTGCCGACTTTCCTCTTGGGCGCGGCGGGCTGGGTTGAGGTCTTAGTCTGGTCTGACTTAGCTTCCGTTTCAGCTTTGGGATTGGCCGCAGTTTTAGTTATAGGTTTGGATTCAGATTTAGCTTCGGTTCGGGGTTCGGCTTTAGGCGCGGGCGCGGCGGCTTCCGGTTCTGGCCCGGGCGCTTCAACTGCCGGTTTCGATTCGTCTGGATTCATTCAGTTCCTTTGTCTGTCGCGGTGAGAATTCCATCTTCCATGTGGAGAATCCGGTCCGCATATTCGTTGATGCGCGCATCATGGGTGACAATCAGTATGCAGCGGTTTTCATTGAGGATTTTCTCTTTGACGAAGGCGATGATCATCCTCCCCGTATCACCATCCAGGGAGGCTGTCGGCTCGTCAAGAATCAGAATCTGCGGACGGCTGATGATCGCGCGAGCGATGGCTACGCGCTGCTGCTCGCCGCCTGAAAGTTTCACCGGTAGTATCTCGCCACGGTCTTTCAGGCCCACGATTTCGAGGTGTTCTCGCGCCTCGGTTATGGATTCATCCCAGTTGCGCTGCTTGAGGATTAGCGGAATGGCGACATTCTCGGCCGTGGTCAGTCGCGGGAACAGGTGATAGTCTTGGAAGACGAAGCCAATGGTGTTCAAACGGAAATCCGCCAGTTGATCGTTG